>OGXO01002110.1_pt1 | contig 10256 bp, 7 predicted proteins | sample 1576321 | NCBI WGS metagenome assembly OGXO01 (sample SAMEA3541568, study PRJEB24748) | human gut metagenome | biome: human gut; feature: human-associated habitat; material: faeces | place: China | collected 2012 | reverse complement strand
GGACCATAGGGAAAATACTGATAAAACAGATGGTAGTATCCTTTGTAGTATATAAAGCCGTTGGGGTCGTTTACCCAGTTGTCCGGCGCTTTTAAGTGTAGTCTCTGTGTCTTCATACTGCCTCCGTAATAAATGCTATTTTTTCTTTTTTCTGTCTAACAGCCTTTTTACTGCATCTCCATGTAGTTGACGCCTGTCTCCTTGTCAAAGAAATGCATCTTTGATGGCATAAACACGAAGTCGATCCGGTCGCCGATCTGGCTGATCTCGTACTTGGACACCCGGGCCACCGCCTGCGTCCCGCCGAAGGTAAAATACAGGTTGTTCTCGTTTCCCATGACCTCTGTGTCCGTGATGACCGCGTGGAGCCGGTTCTCCCCGTTGATCTCCATGTTCTGGGCGTCCATCTTGATGTCCTCTCCCCGGATGCCCAGGACCGGCTGGATCTGGTAGCGCCGGAACGGGAACGAGATTTCGTTCTGGTGTTGTACGACGTAGCGGGCGAACGGTACGGTGAGGTCGTAACGCAATCCTTTTTCGCACATTTTCACCGACAGCGCGTTGCGGTTGGCGTCGGCATCCTGCAACGTTTCGGGTGCGACTCCGCTCAGGAAGTCCCCCGAATTCAGGATTTTAAAGAGCAGCTTGTCGCCCTCGTCGCCGTATTTTCCGAGCAGCGTCGAGAGGTTTTCCATCGCCGGCGTTTCGAGCGGCAGGAATCCGTAGGTGCGGAAGACGCTTTTTATCGTGTCGAAAATGTAGGTGCGTTTAATCATCTCGTCCGGGCCGAAATCGCGTGTGCCCTTCGGAATGGATGGTTTTTGTGCCATGACGGTGTGTTTTCTAAAATTTTATTTCGTTGGCGAACTGTCGATCAAAGCGTCCAGTTCGGCGATCTTTTTATCGTAAGCGTTGCGGGTGATCTGGCGCAGCAGTTCGACGTGCGGCCGGATGCGGTCGATGTCTGCCGGGGCGATCGTGTATTTCGGATCGTAGCGTGCGGCGATATAGGCGTCGTTCAATATTTTGAACAAGCGTTTGCTCTCTTCTGTGTCGGTCGGAAAAAATGCAAGGATTTCCGGCGTATGCACTTTACAGGATTTTACCAGTTTTTCGAGGTCGTGTATCCTCGGTTTTTTAAGGGTGTGGATCAGTCTGATCGTGTGGAGGAAAGATTCACATGCTTGATGGAAATTGAAAATGGAAAATTTATGATCTTTGTTGGAGTGCGCTAGGGCAGCGTATTTATAGAATGTTTCTCCGCGACCGTTCCATTCCTCAAAATATTCCTGTACCTGTCCTTTAAACTCTTGTGCATTCAGTTCGCACGGCGTATCGAGCGTAAACTTCCCGTTGTCGTACAGCATGATCCCCTCTTCGGCGATGTCCGTCCAGAAATACCGACCTTCTGCGAGATATTTATTAAAAGTTTGGATATGTTCCAGTATAAAACTGACCGGGGTATCCGAACGGGTGTTTCTTGCGAAAACATCTTCTACACGATCCAACTTCCGTGCGGCCCCGTAAGGTTCCACTCCGTACTCGACCAGCACCAGGATATCGTAGTCGCTTTGGAAAGTCGTATGAACCCCGTAGTCGAACCGTTCGTCGAGTTCGACCCAGTTGCCGCGCGCATAGCTGCCGAACAAGATAACCATTTGGGCCGGTACGGCCCTGCGGATGTACTTTGTGAGGATTTCGAGTTCCTCCGCTTTGCGCTGCGGCAGGTGTCCGAGTGAGGTTTTCATACGCTGTCGGTGTTTAGTCGGCGACCAGTTTGCGGTATTTCACCCGGTGCGGGGTGTCGTCGCCGAGGCGTTTGCGCTTGTTCTCTTCGTATTCGCTGTAACCGCCTTCGAAAAACACGACCTGCGAGTCGCCTTCGAACGCGAGGATGTGCGTGGCGATGCGGTCGAGGAACCAGCGGTCGTGCGAGATCACTACGGCGCATCCTGCAAAGTTATTCAACCCTTCTTCGAGGGCGCGCAGCGTGTTGACGTCGATGTCGTTGGTCGGCTCGTCGAGCAGCAGCACGTTGCCTTCCTCCTTCAGCGCGAGGGCCAGGTGCAGCCGGTTGCGTTCGCCGCCCGACAGCACGCCGCATTTTTTCTCCTGGTCGGCGCCGCTGAAGTTGAAGCGCGACACGTAGGCCCGGGCGTTGACGCTGCGGCCGCCGAGCTGGATCAGCTCGCTGTCCTGCGAGATGACCTGGTAAACCGTCTTTTCCGGGTCGATCGACGCGTGTTGCTGATCGACGTAGGCCAGCTTGACCGTCTCGCCGACGCGGAACGAGCCGTGCAGCGGCTTTTCGATCCCCATAATCAGCCGGAACAGCGTGGTCTTGCCGACCCCGTTCGGGCCGATCACGCCGACGATTCCGGCGGGCGGCAACGAGAAGCTCAGGTGTTCGTACAGCAGCCGGTCGCCGTAGCCCATCGACACGTCCTGCGCCTCGATCACCACATCGCCGAGGCGCGGGCCGTTCGGGATGTAGATTTCGAGTTTTTCCTCCTTTTGTTTCGTATCTTCGTTCAGCATCTTGTCGTAGGCCGACAGACGGGCTTTGCTCTTCGCGTGGCGGGCGGACGGGGCCATGCGAACCCATTCCAGCTCGCGCTCCAGCGTTTTGCGCCGTTTGCTCTCCTGCTTCTCTTCCTGCGCGAGACGGTTCGATTTCTGTTCGAGCCAACTGCTGTAATTGCCTTTCCAGGGAATGCCTTCGCCGCGGTCGAGTTCGAGGATCCAGCCGGCCACGTTGTCGAGGAAATAGCGGTCGTGCGTAACGGCGATGACCGTTCCCTTGTACTGTTGCAGGTGCTGTTCGAGCCAGTCGATGCTTTCGGCGTCGAGGTGGTTCGTCGGCTCGTCGAGCAGCAGTACGTCCGGTTGCTGCAACAGCAGCCGGCACAGCGCCACGCGGCGGCGTTCGCCGCCCGACAGGTGTTTGACGGATTGGTCGGCGTCCGGACACCGCAGCGCGTCCATCGCGCGTTCGAGCGTGGCGTCCAGTTCCCAGCCGTTCTTGTGGTCGATCAGTTCGGTCAGCTCGCCCTGTCGTTCGATCAGCTTCGCCATCTGGTCGTCGTCCATCGGCTCCATGAACTTCGCATTGACCTCTTCGTACTCTTTCAGCAGCGCGACCACGTCGGCGCACCCTTCCTCGACCACTTCGCGGACGGTTTTCGTATCGTCCAACTGCGGTTCCTGTTCGAGGTAGCCGACCGTATAGCCCGGAGAGAAGACCACTTCGCCCTGGAAATTCTTGTCCAGCCCGGCGATGATCTTCATCAGCGTCGATTTCCCGGAGCCGTTCAGCCCGATGATCCCGATTTTAGCCCCGTAGAAAAACGACAGGTAGATGCCGTTCAGCACTTTTTTCTGGTTCGTGAAAGTCTTGCTGACTCCGACCATCGAGAATATGATTTTTTCGTCTGCCATGTCTGTGTGTTAATGCGGTTAATTTGCGCAAATATAATAAAAAAGCCCCCGTTTCCGAGGGCTTTTCGAGAATATGCCGTAAAACGGGGAACCTATGCGAACAGTTTCGCCGGATCGAGGTTTGCCGACTCGATGTCTTTGAAGTATTTGTAAGTGCCTACTTTCAGTTCGTCGGTCGCGTCCTCGTCGCAGACGATGATTCCTTTGGGATGTACTTGCAACGCGCTGATCGTCCACTGGTGGCTGTAACCGCCTTCGATGCCGGCGGCCAGCGCGCGCGCTTTGTTGTGTCCCATCGTCAGGATCATCACCTCGCGGGCGTCCATCACGGTGCCCACGCCCACGGTCAACGCCGTTTTGGGAACCAGGTCGACGTTGCCGCCGAAAAAGCGCGAGTTCGCGATGATCGTATCCTTGGTCAGCGATTTGACGCGCGTCCGCGAGTTCAGCGACGAAAAAGGTTCGTTGAACGCGAGGTGTCCGTCGGGGCCGATGCCGCCCATGAACAAATCGATGCCGCCTGCGGCCCGGATACGGGCTTCGTAGTCGGCGCACTCCTTGCATAGGTCGGGCGCATTGCCGTTCAGGATGTTGACGTTTTCGGGTTTGATGTCGATGTGGCTGAAAAAGTTGTTCCACATGAACGAATGGTAGCTTTCCGGATGGTCTTTCGGAATGCCTACGTACTCGTCCATGTTGAACGTTACGACGTTGGCGAACGAAACTTTGCCCGCTTTGCAGTATTCGATCAACTTTTTATAGGTGCCCAACGGGGTGGAACCCGTCGGAAGACCCAGTACGAAAGGCCGTTTCTCCTTTTTGTTGTGTTCGTTGATGCGTTTGGCAATGTAGGCGGCTCCCCAGGCCGATACCTGTTCGCCGTTGGGTTCGATGATGACTCTCATAATTAAAAATATTTTATTTGTTCTCGGTTGTGAACGTTCTGGACCACTATGGGCAGCCGTAACCGGCCATAAACGGGGTCTCAACCCGGACATTCTGTAAATAACGTTATTGGACGTCGCCCTTTCCCGCCTTGAAAGTCACTTGGTTGGCAGTGTCTTCCACGATGTAGATGTCTTCGTATCCGGGAGCGATCGCGATGCTTTTTTGATAAGACACCATCCCGTACGCGACGTCGTTGATGTAATACTTATTTTTCTCGTCTTCGGTAAACGAAGGCAATAATTCTGCTTTTTTCGTGTTGAATGAAGTTTGTAGAGCGACCAGAGCGGCCTTAATCGACGCGCTTTGCTCCTCGTATTTCTGCTTGGCCTGTGCATCGCACTGTGCGTAAGCTTCTTCCTCGGTGTCGCCCGTTGCGTTGATCGTGAATTTGGCTCCGAATTGTTTATTGATATTTGCGATACCTTCTTCGAGCAGCGTATTTAGCTGATTCAGATTGTTCGTTTCACTTCCGAGATAACCATCCTGTCCGAGACCGATACGGGTCTGGTATTCGCGGCTTACTTTAGCCTGGTTGTCTTCGTCGTCTTTGCAACCGCAGAACAGCAGGGCCGCGCAACTCATCAGGATTAGGATTTTTTTCATGGTTTCAATAAATTAAAGGATTTGTGTTTTTTATAGTTTGAAAAGGTCCAGTCTGACAAATACTTCGATCGCTTGATATTCGGCCATTCCCAGCTTGTCGTACATCCGGGCGGTATTCTGCGTACGTTCTTCGGCGCGCTGCCAAAATTCGCGCTTGTCTTCGCCGGGGAACGGCATCACGTCCTTCTGCGACAGGTGGCGGTAGATGGCGTGGCGTTTCTGCACCACCTCGTCCGGGCTGAGCGGCACGGCCATGTCGACCATGTCCAGATCCCACTCCTGCCATGCGCCCCGGTAGAGCCAGAACCGGCAATCTTTCACCCAGGGTTCGTTCTGTATCTGGTACATCGCCTCGATGACCGCTTCGATGCAGGTGCGGTGCGTTCCGTGCGGGTCGGACAGGTCGCCGGCGGCATAGATTTGGTCGGGCTTGAGTTCCTGCAATAATTTTACGACGCGCGAAATGTCGTTCTCGGTCAGCAGTCCCTTTTTGACGCCTCCCGTTTCGTAGAACGGCAGGTTCAGGAAGTGGACATTTGTCCGGTCGTTCAGCCCCATGTGCCGGCAGGCCGCTTTCGCTTCGGCGCGGCGGATCGAGCCTTTCAGCTTGCGGAGTTCCAACGGTTCGGGTTCGCCTTTGCGCTTACCGGCGATGATCGCTTTCACTTCGTCGTATTTGTCTTCGAAACCGCATTCGCGGGCGGTGTCGATCGTTTGCAGCACCACGTCGTCGTGCACGGCGATGTTGCCGGACGTTTCGTAAGCTACGTGGACGTCGTGTCCCTGGGTGATCAGCCGGCGGAACGTGCCGCCCATCGAGATCACGTCGTCGTCCGGATGCGGGCTGAAGATCAGCACGCGTTTGGGGAACGGCTGCGCGCGTTCGGGACGCGTCGAATCGTCGGCGTTCGGCTTGCCGCCGGGCCATCCGGTGATCGTGTGTTGCAGGTCGTTGAATACCTGGATATTGATCTCGTCGTAGGCCATGCCGGAGATTTCGAGCAACTGGCCGAGACGGTTATCCACATAGTCCTGATAGGTCAGTTTCAGGATCGGTTTGTCGACCTGCTCGCACAGCCACAGCACGGCCGTGCGGATAAAACGTTTCGGCCACAGGCAGCGTCCGACCAGCCACGGCGTGCGGATACGGGTCAGTTGCGAGGCGGCGCCTTCGTCGACCACGACTTCCATGTTCTGGTGCTCCTGCAGGCAGGTGGCCGGAACCAACAGTTGGCGTTCGCCTTCGACCAGCTCCTTGACGACGTACGCTTTTTCTTCGCCCCACGCGATCAGGATGATGCGTTTGGCGTCGAGGATCGTTCGCAGTCCCATCGTGATCGCCTTGTGCGGCACGTAGTTGATGCCGTAGAAGATCGATGCGGCGGCCTTGCGGCTTTCGTTGCCGAGGGCGACCAGCCGCGTCCGCGTATTGGTGTAGGTGCCCGGTTCGTTGAACCCGATCTGCCCCTGTACGCCGGTACCGAGCACCATCAGGTCGATGCCGTCGTATTGCTCGATCAGCGCTTCGTAGTCGCGGCAGAACGTTTCGACTTTGTCCTGCGGCAGCGTCCCGTCCGGGATATGGATGTTCTCGGGTTTGATGTCGATGTGATCAAGCAGACTCTCGTGCATCGAGTAATTGCGGCTCTGCAACTCCTTCGGCGAGATCGGGAAGAATTCGTCGAGGCTGAATATGACTACGTTGTGAAAACTGAGCCCCTCTTTTTTATGCAGTTCGACCAGCGCGCGGAACAGGCCCACCGGCGATTTCCCGGTCGTCATGCCCAGTACGCACATCTCTCCGGCCGACTGTTTCTCGCGGATGCAGCCGGCGATCTCCCGAGCCACGTACATGGCTCCGCTCGCTTCGTTCTCGTAAATGTTCGTGTAGATTTTTTCAAATTTTCGGATGATGTCGGCAGGATCTGCCCCCGGCTCCAGCCCTCCCTCTTTCGGCAATTTGTAATTTCTTTCCATAGCCTCCTGATTTTATGATTCTGAACGTATTTTGTCAGCGCGTAATTGACCGCTAAAAGTAATCATTAACCGGGGATTTGCCAAATTAATCTCCGGGTAAGATAAAAAAACGATTTTTTTATGTTTTATCGCAAAAACTTCGTATCTTTGTTAATATTATAACAGAGGGGCGGTAAACGATTGCCGTCCAGCTCAGTGGGAAACTAACTTTATAAATCATCGCACTAATCAAAACAACTATGGCTCAAAAACTTTTGATAAGGGATTTGACCCTCCGGGACGGACAGCAATCCGCTTTTGCCACCCGGATGAAGCAGGAGCAGATCGACCGCGTCCTGCCTTTCTATAAAGACGCTAATTTTTACGCCATGGAGGTGTGGGGCGGCGCCGTGCCCGACTCCGTAATGCGCTACCTGAACGAAAACCCGTGGGACCGCCTCGAAAAGATCAAGGCCGTCGTGGGCGACGTTTCGAAACTGACCGCGCTGTCCCGCGGACGCAACTTGTTCGGATACGCTCCGTATACCGATGAGATCATCGAGGGATTCAGCCGCAACGCGATCGAGTCGGGACTGGGCATCATGCGTATTTTCGACGCGTTGAACGACGTGAACAACGTGAAGTCTACGATCAAGTATATCAAGAAATACGGCGGTATCGCCGACTGCGCCGTGTGCTACACGATCGACCCGCATTTCTCGACGATGGAACGCATCAAGGCCGCGTTGAAAGGGAAGAAACTTCCGAAAGCGGTTTTCACCGACGAGTATTTCTTGAACAAGGCGCAGCAGATGGCCGCTCTGGGCGCCGATATGATCACGATCAAGGACATGAGCGGACTGATCCCGCCCAAACGCGTTTCGGATCTGATCAAGCTGTTCAAGAAAAACCTGTCGATTCCGATCGACTTCCATACGCACTGTACGCCCGGTTACGGGCTGGCTTCCGTCGTGGCTGCGATCGAGGCCGGCGTCGACGTCGTCGATACGAATATCTGGAACTTCGCCGGCGGACCGGCGGCTCCGGCGATCGAACTGATCTACATCTTCTGCAAGAAAATGGGCGTGGAGCTCGATATCAACATGGAGGCCGTCGCCAAGATCAACAAGGAACTCTATACGATCCGCAAGGAACTCGATGCGGTGGATGCGGTGAAGATTTTCCCGAATGCGTTCAACCCGCTGACCGACAAGCTGCCTGAGAACATCGACAAGGAGTTCGACCGGGCGATTGCCGCAGCTAAAAACGGAAATGAGGCCGAACTGCTCGACGCCTGTCATGCGATCGAAAAGTATTTCAACTTCCCGAAACCGAACGAACTGGTGCAGAAGGCCGAGATTCCGGGCGGTATGTATACGAACATGGTGGCCCAGCTCAAGCAGCTCAAGTCCGAATCGATCCTCGAGAGCGCAATGCAGTTGATCCCGCGCGTGCGTCTGGACGCCGGTCTGCCGCCATTGGTGACGCCGACCAGCCAGATCGTGGGCGCCCAGGCCGTCAATTGCGCGCTGGACGTTAAAAATGGTAAGCCGATGTATTCGAACGTGTCGAACCAGTTCGTGAACCTGGTCAAGGGCGAGTACGGCGAAACGCCGGTTCCGGTCGATCCCGAATTCCGCCTGAAGATCGCCGGGGTGCGCGAGGAAACCCCGTACGATACGTCGAAATATCAGATGCAACCGAATCCGGTGCTCGAAGACGCCGGCGGAGTCAAGTTGGCCGAGAATGAAAAAGAGGTGCTGTTGCTTGAGCTCTTCCCGCTGGTCGCCAAGAATTACCTGACGGGCGTGAAGAAAGCGCGTTATGCCGCCGCTCACGCCGCCGAAGCCGCGAAAGCCGCCCAGACGGCCGCTGCTGCGCCCGCCGCCGCGCCGGCTCCGGAAGCGAAGGCCGAAGCCAAGCCGGCCGTTGCGATTACCGGAAACGTGGTTACGTCGCCGATGCCGGGACGTATCCTCAGCGTGCTGGTGAAACCGGGCGATAAAGTGACAAAAGGGCAGGATGTGGTGATCCTCGAAGCGATGAAGATGGAGAACAGCATCACGTCGGATTACGCCGGAACCGTGAAGCAGGTGCTCGTGGCCGAAGGCGATACCGTCGCCGTTGACAGCCAACTGGTCGAGATCGAATAGCGATCGCTCGGAATAATTTTAGGAATGTGCGGGTCGTATTCCCAATGAAGGGCGTACGGCCCGCTTTTTAAAATTCGGAAAATGAAAAGATTTTTGACAGGCTGTATGTTGGTCTGGGTTGTGGGCGTTTCCGCCCAGAAGGAATATCGGGCGCCCGAGAGCTACGTGGACGGGCGTTCGCAGGCCGTTCTGCGGATGACGATCGATGACGAAGGGATGGTGATGCCTTGCGGGACGGGGCCCGACAGTTGCGATACTTACGGCGCACGCGAAGCCGTAGTGGTCGAGCACGAGGGAGTCTACTACCTTCATTACGACGGCGCCGGCAAGGACGGGTGGCTGTCGTGCCTGGCTACCAGCCGCGACCTGCGCCATTGGGAGAAGCACGGATTGCAATTGACCCTCGGCGAAGCGGGACGCCCCGATTCTAAATCGGCTTCGTCGCCCTGGTTGGTGAACGACGGCGCGAAATGGCATATGTTCTACGTGGGCACCCAATTTTGTACCCCCGCTCCCGACTGCATCCCGGCCACTCCTTATGTGACCCTGACGGCCGAGGCCGATCATCCGGCCGGCCCTTGGCGCAAACGTTACGACATCATTCCTTTCACCAACGAGGCCGGCACTTATTACAGCGATACGGCCAGTCCGGGCGATGTGGTGGAGCAGGACGGCGAGTACAAGATGTTTTTCGGAGCCGCGGCTTTTGACAAGGAAGGTAAACTGGGCCGTACGGTCGGCATCGCCCGTACCCGCGACCTGGGGAGCGCGTGGACGGTCGATCCGCAGCCGATTTTCCCGCCCGCCGAGCAGTGCGAGAACACCTCGCTCTATTACGAACCCGATAACGGTACCTGGTTCCTGTTTACGAACCACATCGGGATACATCCCGACCGGGGCGAATATACGGACGCCGTTTGGGTGTATTGGACCAAAGACCTGAATCGGTGGGATCCGCAGGACAAGGCGATCGTGATCGACTGCCAGAATTCCAAAGAGGTGAAAGGCGCTATCGGGATGCCGTCGGTGATCCGGGTGGGCGACCGGCTGGCGATGCTCTACGACGGCGCGACCGGAGAAAATTACGGACACATGGGCCGCGGCCATTTTCTATTCATTCCGTACCGCAGTGCGGATATGCAGGCAGTCTGCGGTTCT
>OGXO01002106.1_pt1 | contig 10269 bp, 10 predicted proteins | sample 1576321 | NCBI WGS metagenome assembly OGXO01 (sample SAMEA3541568, study PRJEB24748) | human gut metagenome | biome: human gut; feature: human-associated habitat; material: faeces | place: China | collected 2012 | reverse complement strand
TTGAGATGTTCGTCGGTGTCGGTGCATCCCGTGTACGTGACCTGTTTGATCAGGCGAAAAAGACTGCACCAAGTATCATCTTTATCGATGAGATTGATGCGGTTGGACGTCAGAGAGGCGCAGGCCTTGGCGGCGGACACGATGAAAGAGAACAGACTCTGAACCAGTTGCTGGTTGAGATGGATGGTTTTGGTGCCAACACAGGTGTTATCGTAATGGCAGCAACCAACCGAAGAGATATCCTTGACCCTGCGCTGCTTCGTCCGGGACGTTTTGACCGCCAGATTGTGGTCGGCTATCCGGATGTAAAAGGCAGAGAGGATATCCTGAAGGTACACACCAAGAATAAACCATTAGGTCCGGATATTGACCTGAACGTCATTGCAAAAACAACCGTTGGCTTTACCGGTGCGGATCTGGAAAACCTGGTCAACGAGGCTGCACTGCTTGCGGCAAGACGCGGCAGAAAAGCAATCACCATGGTGGATATCGAAGAAGCAACCATCAAGGTTGTAGCTGGTCCGGAAAAGAAGAGCCATGTTGTTCCGGATAAGGATAAGAGACTGACCTGTTTCCATGAGGCAGGCCATGCAGTCAGCACCTATTACTGTGAAACACAGGATAAGGTGCATGAGATTTCGATTATCCCACGTGGTATGGCAGGCGGATATACTATGAGTCTGCCAGAAGAGGACCGCAGCTACCAGACCAAAAAAGGTATGCAGGAAAATATCGTTACCCTGCTGGGTGGACGAATTGCAGAAAAACTGGTGCTGGATGATATCTCTACCGGCGCTTCCAATGACCTGGAGCGTGCAACCAAGATTGCAAAAGCAATGGTTACCCGCTATGGCTTCAGCGATCGCTTAGGCCCAATTGTGTATGGACAGAATGAGAGTGAAGTATTCCTGGGACGTGACCTGGGCCATTCCAGAGATTATTCTGAAACAGTTGCAGCACAGATCGATGAAGAAATCCGTGCTGTTATCGATGATGCTTACGATCAGTGTGAACAGATTCTGAGCGAGCATATGGATCAGCTGCATAAGGTGGCAGACTTCCTGTACGAGTTTGAGAAAATCAATGGTGCAGATTTTGACCGCCTGATGAAGGGTGATTTTGCAGTGTTTGAGGAACATCGCAGCAAGAAGGAGAAAGACTCCAAAAAGCCTGCAATTGAACAGAACAGTGCAGAACCTCAGAAAGAGCAGCCAAAGGCTTCTGATCCGGTTATCAATTTCCCATCCGGACAGGACATCGATGAAAAAGCGGCTTTTAAGGCAGACGAAAAAGAATAATACAAAAAATCAGCACATACCGTAGCAGGCTGTGCTGATTTTGTATCTGGAGGGGAAGAGATGCAAAGAAGGATCAAAATTGGACAGATGCTTAATCTCAGGGATCTGGGCGGATATGAAACAGAAGATGGAAGGATAACAGCATGGGGAAAATTGTTTCGCAGTGACCTCCCAACAGGGCTGAAACAGGAAGATATTGAGCACCTGTTGTACTTAGGAATTACAACGGTGATTGACTTGCGAAGCGATATGGAAAGAGAGCGTCAGCCCGATCCTCTTTCCTGCGAGGGGCATTTCTCCTATTTTCCAATCCCAGCGTTTGGAAACGGAAGGCTGCCGACCGAGAATGAAGAAGTACCAGATACCTATCTGGAAATTGCCTTTGGAAAGGAAAGCATGTATCAGGTATTTGAGTGTATCCTGAAAGAGGAACAGGCGGTATTGTTTCATTGTACTGCAGGTAAGGACAGAACAGGTGTGACGGCAGCGCTGCTGTTGTTGCTGGCAGGTGTCTGCAAGGAGGATATTATTGCAGATTATATTCTGACAGGTCCATACCTTCAGAAAAAGATGAAAGCTTTATGTAAGCAGTATCCTGAGATTCCGATTCACTACCTGATGCCCACAGCAGAATATATGGAGACTTTTTTGGAAAAATTTGAAACAAGATTTCCCAATATTTGCGATTATTTTGCGTGGCTTGGTTTTAATACAGGTGAAATAGAGCAGCTGAAGAAAAAAATAAAGGGATAAAAAAGAAAGAGCGCCTCTTGAGAGACGCCCTTCCTTTTGTGGGAAACAGGTAATAACTGGTTGTCAAGAATTAAGGAGCTGATTTGGAAAATGAATTTGATCAGCTATATAAGTATAATCGAATCGGATAGGTCTTTCAATTGAAATTCACGAAAATCAGATGAATCACTAAAACATTCAACTTTTTCACAGCAGATTCACCGAAGAGAAGAAAAAAATTGGCCATCCATTTGGATGGCCAGACCAGACTTTCAAGCTGGCCATATAATAGGCTATTTTAGTCTTCGATAAATTTTACAGCAGTTCCATAAGCAATGATTTCAGCAGCTCCCTGCATAATAGCGGAGGAAGCATAGCGAACATTTACAACCGCATCAGCGCCCAAGCTTTCTGCTTCATCGACCATGCGCTTGGTGGCGATTGCACGGGCTTCGTTCATCATGTTGGTATAATCGCTGATTTCACCGCCGACAATGGTTTTCAGTCCGGAAAGGATATCGCGGCCAATGTTCTTGGAGTGAACGGTGCTTCCGCGCACCAGAGAAATGGTCTGCAGCTTTTTGCCCGAAATGTAATCAGTATTTACGATAATCATCTTCGTCCTCCTCTTTCAGTTCCCGAATACGAGCAATGGCGACAACAATCATCGCGATGCTCAATGGGAGAAAAATAAACAGCAGAAGGGGAAGCAGCAGCATCACGATCAGAAAATAAAGTAAAACAATCGCGGTGATCACAATTGTAATGATAATCCCGGAACGTTTATGATTTTGTTTCATCAATCTCCCCCTCCAAACAAGACAGACCCGAAAGGCTTCTGACTGTTTAAGTAGATGATATCACCGACTTTTATAAAAGTCAATATAAAACAAGAAAAAACAAAAAGCCGTCACCTAAAAGGCAACGGCTTGCTTGTTTTGTGTAAACTAGATAGCGCGGGTTACTTTACCAGAACGCAGGCAACGGGTGCAGGCGTGGATGTGGCATGGAGAGCCATTAACAATTGCCTTCACACGTCTTACATTTGGTTTCCAAGTTCTATTAGATCTTCTATGAGAATGGGAAACCTTGATACCGAAAGTAACACCTTTTCCGCAGATATCGCATTTAGCCATTAGTCTGCACCTCCTTCTAACTCTTAACAAGTCAACATTCGTATTTTATCAGATTTCTTCTGAAAATTCAAGCCTTTTTTCAACATTATTTTAAAAAAAGGAAAATTAACAATTTTAGACGAAAGCAATCCCTTGTTTTTTACTATTTTGGAAGGTATAATGGGATTCAAAAGGAAAAGAATTGTTCTCCAAAAGGTTAATTCCTCTTGGAGAAAATGGGAGAAAAAATAAGGAGTCGATGTTTTGTTAAGTATTAGTCCAACTACTATTATGATTCGAGCGCTGGTACTGTTTACCGCGATGCCTGTCCATGAGTGTGCTCATGGCTGGATGGCTGACAAATTGGGAGACCGTACAGCAAGAAGTTCCGGAAGATTAACCCTTAATCCGTTTGCCCATTTGGATTTGTTTGGAAGCATCCTGCTTTTGCTGGTAGGAGTAGGCTGGGCAAAACCGGTACCGGTCAATCCCTATTATTTTGACAAGGTAAGCCAGAAGGCAGGAATTGCCATTACCGCTCTGGCAGGACCGGTTTCGAATATTCTGATGGCACTGATAACCATGATTCTGGCAAAACTCAGCTGGATGCTGGGTTTGTCCTTTTTGTTTACGGTATTTTTGACTATGTGCAGCATTAATCTTGGGCTTGCTGTATTTAATCTTATTCCAATCCATCCGCTGGATGGCTCCAGAGCGCTTTCTTACTTTTTGCCGTACAAGGCGATTCGTTTCTTGGAAGAGCATGAGCAGATTATTTATATGGTATTCATGGCAGTTATCCTGTTTACCGATGTGCTCAACGTCCCTCTGTCCTTTTTAAGCGGTATTTTGTTTAATGGACTGGATTGGTTTACCTCTTTGTTTATGCGCTTCTAGGAGGGCTCAGAGGTGGTAGAGCAGCTTTCATTTAAAATAGCCGAAGTGGAAGGTCCGCTTGACCTCATCCTTCAGCTGATCTCAAAACATAAACTGAATATCTATGATATCGAAATTACCAAGCTTCTGGAACAATACCTTGCCTATATGGAGGAGGTACAGAGTCAGGAACTGGAGATTGCAAGTGAGTTTCTGGAGATGGCGTCCAGACTGGTATACATTAAATCGGTATCACTTCTGCCAAAACATGAGGAACTGGAAGAACAGCTCAAACGGGAACTGACAGGTCAGTTGATCGAATATACCCTTTGTCGTCAGGTGGCAGGGCTGCTTAAAAACCGCTATGTGGGCGATGAGTTGTTTTACCGCACCATGCAGCCAGTACCCAAAGAAGCACAGTATGAGCGCCATCACAAGCCGCAGATCCTGTTGGAGGCGTATCTGTCCGCAGTAGGAAAGAAAAAACTCCCGGAAAACCCTCAAAAAGCCTTTGAACCAATTATGGCAAGAAGGGTAGTATCGGTAAATTCCAGAATCGTAATTATCATGAAGATGCTGTATAAACAGCGTCATGCCCCATTTTTATCCCTGTTTGAACAGAGCAGTGACCGGGCGGATATTGTAGCGACCTTCTTGGCAGTTTTGGAGCTGGTTAAAAATAAGAGGGTCATGATTGAAGATGATGGAAAAACTGTCAGCCTGCTGTAAAAGCGACGGGGAGGAAACAGATTGACAAAACTTTCAGAATTGGAAAAAAGTATTCAGGCAATCCTGTTTGCGTCAGGAGAACCGTATGAAAAGGATCGTCTGGCAAAAATACTGGAGATCGACCGGGATACTTTGGAAAAAATTATCGAGAGAATCAATGAACTTTATAAAAAGACAGCGTTTGTAATCCTGGAACTTGACCAAAGCTATCAAATAGTAACTCGTGCAGAATATGCACAGGTGATCCAGAAAGCTTTGGAGGTTAAGAATAACACGCCGCTCAGCCAGGCTGCACTGGAAGTTCTGGCAATTATCGCATATAACCAGCCAGTGACCAAATCGTTTATCGAGCAGGTCAGAGGGGTGGACAGCGGTTCAGTGGTAAATTCCCTAGTTGTAAAAGGGCTGGTTGAGGAGCAGGGTAGGCTGGAGATCCCAGGAAGGCCGATTTCCTACGGAACGACCGAGCATTTTTTGCGCTGCTTTGGAATGAAAAACATCGAAGCTTTACCAAAACTGCCGCAGCAAACCCAGATGCAGCAGGAAGAATCGACAGAGCAATAGTTTGCAGCGAAGGAAGGGGAGGTGGCAGCGGTGATCGTGCTGTGGATAATTTTGGCAATACTGGCATGTATTCTGTTGCTGCTGTGCTTTCCTGTGGGGATTCACCTGTCTTACTGGACACCAAAAGATGAGAAGAAGCAAACAGTTTCCTATAAAACAGAAGCTGTTGACAAGGAAATCGATGAGCTGGAGCTGTGTGAGGGCGACAAAGAGGTTTTGCGCCAAGCAGTAGAGAAATTAGGTTGTTACGAAAAAGAGCCTGAAAAGCAGCTGACAGCCACTGTGCGCTATCTGTTCTTTCAGATAAAGCTTTATCCGATGAAGCTAAAACAAAAACCGGAAAAAGAAGAAAAGAAAAAGGAACTGAGTCCCCAAAAAGCAAATCAAAAAGAGTCCAAAAAGGAAGAAACCTCTTTTGATATCAAAGCAATGCTTCCAGCAATTTGGGAGTGTGCGAAAAAGCCTTTGACAATGATTTTAAATGGAGTCTGTGTAAAGACTCTGAAACTCTCTGTATTGGTTTCAAAGGAAGATACAGCACAGTCAGCACTGGATGCTCAAAAACTTGTCACAGCAGTTTATACAGGGCTTGGCGTTGCACAAAACCTAATTCAGGTAAAAAAAGCAGACATTCAGATAAAACCGGATTTTTCAGGGCAGGAACAATCTGATTGGCAGGGTGAAATATTGGTTCAGATGCGTCCAATCATTGTATTGGGTGCAGCTCTGCGCTTTGTTGTTTGCTTTGCAGTCAAGGTGCTGGGAAAAGCAAAGAAGGAAGAGAAATCTTCCACATCTCCCACCAAAGAATGTGGAAAATCAACTGCAAACTAATTCTTGCAAAATAGCGAAATTTTTATATTGTCAGGAAAGGAATGATATCCATGAGTCAGCATATCCATAACTTAATGGGCGAATCGATGAAAGGCCTGCGCGATCTGGTCGATGTGGACTGTATCGTCGGAAAGCCGATTGTAACTGCAAGCAACACCACCATTATCCCGATTTCAAAAGTAACTTTTGGTTTTGGCTCGGGCGGCAGCGATATCGCAAAATCGACAAAGGATGATTTTGGCGGAGCAGCCGGTGCAGGGGTTACCATCCAGCCGTTGTGCTTTTTGATTGAACGGGATGGAGATGTACGTATCTTAAACGTCAGCCCAAATCGTACCACTGCGGATGCTCTGGTCAACATGATTCCAGAAGCAATTGATCGTGTTTCGGCGATGGTTTCCAAGACTCAGCAGGAAAAGCCAGCTGAGGTTAAGGCAGATACTGTCATTGTAAACGAATAAAATTTATTTTAAAACAAAAAAAGGAAGCTCTTTTAAGAGCTTCCTTTTTTATTTACCGGAAAGTCCGGGATTTTGTTTTGAGAAAGAAGGAATCTTATGAGATTACTTCTTCTTGCGATTAAGAACGATCACGCCGCCCAGAGACAGTGCTGCTGCAGCCATTGCTGCGAATGGCAGAGAGTCACCGGTAGATGGGTTAGCCTTCAGAGGAACTTCACCGTCATCGATGGTTACGGTATCATCCGGCAGGTCAGCCAGAGGAACATCTTCATCGTCGATAGTTGTGGTGTTGTTTGGACGATCATTCAGCGGAACATCGTCATCGTTGATGGTACGGGTAACGGTGTTGTCACCGGTGTAACGATCATCATCGTCATCGTTGTCACCGCCTCCACCTGGGTTAGGATTTGGGTCGATAGTACCGCCGCCGGTAGTGCAGGTGACAGTCAGATTAATAGAACCAGCAGGTTCAAATTTTTCCCATGCATTGGTTTCATTATTGAACATCAATCTAATAATGGTAGGAACAGAGCCGGTTCTATTAATGGAAGCATGACCAGTTTCAGTGTCATAGAGATTGAAGAAATGGCTTGCATTCACATTAATAGATACATCTACAAAAGAAGCCGAGGTTGTTTCGGAATTAGCATATGGAACCATAGACCAAACATCACCGATTTCAAACTGATCTTTTGTGATACCATAAGTACGGGTAGGATGAACTACATTAGGATTGATACAATCAACGGTTACAACTCCATCAAAGAGAGCTTCAACTTGTTCTTCAGTTGGTGGGTCGATTGGTTTCTGAGTTGTACACTTAACAGGGAATGTGACCATATTTCTGGTTGGGTAAAGTAAATTCCACTCTCCTCCAGTATAGCTGAATCTTACAGTAACACTTCCATCCTCATTGACAGGATATGTTTCGTTGTCGATTACAACAGAATGCTCAATTCCACCACTTATATTATAGAACTTATCAAGATAAAGGGATGGCTTAACAACAACTTCAGCGGTAACGACACTGTTATCATTCTTCAGATTAGTTACATCGAAAGAATAATCCAACAGATTGTCAAACGAAGCTGTTTTCTGATGTTTTGCATCATCGTTTACACAAATAATCTGTGCGTTCAGCAGTTCGTTGATTCGAGCAATAGATGGGCCACAAAGGATACTGATTGTAAAACTATCTGCACCTGCAGATTTAGGACCTTCGATAGGTACCCATTTTTCACCGTTCCAAGATAATTCCAGAGATTCAGGCTCATAACCGACGTAGAGATGAGGAACTTTGAGAGTAGAATCACAATAAGTCTTTGCAAATTGTTCAGGATTCAGTAAAGTAACCTCTGCAAATCCCTCTTTGTCATATTCGATATGATAGTCAATTTCAGCTGTACAGGATGCCAGATTGGTCCAGTGATCTTTGTTATGAGTTTCATCGTTGATACAGAAGAAGTTAACCCAAAGATTAGCTAAATCATCCTGATCAAGAGTAGGATACTCACACTGAACTGGAATAGTTACAAGAGGATCATCAGTCTTTTCAAGTTCCCAATGAGCTTTAATACCATCTTTTTCAGGAACCCACTTCAAAACGACAGAACAATTAGTTACTGTTGTATCAACAAGTCCATGTTTTGCAGAAGCATTATCATTATTATACTGTGCGACATAAGGATTATAGTTGATAGTCAGATCGTAAGTATAGGTTGTTGGCTGACCTTCTACCACGTTAGCGTGCAGAGCACCACGAGTATAGCCACCTTCAATCTCAGCACCATAAGTTTTTTCTCCATGTGCTGTTACAGTATAACACACAACGTTGATCTTATTTTTGAGGAGTTCTTCAATTTCAGGGTCTGTTGGCAGCGGAACACTTGGATCCTGTGGTTCGTCACAAGAAACCTGAATGAGAACATTTTTCTCTTTTTCAGAAGCAATCTGCCAACCATTTTCCTTAGTCCAAGAGAGGTTTACAACAGGATCTTCTATTGTAACGGCATCATGTGTAGTTTCAGCCATAGAATTATATTTAGAAATATAAGTAGAAGCAATGATAGTTACTGTTGCAGTTGGCTCATTTTCTGTATAGTTAATTTTATAATTGTAACCTTCTGTGCCATACATCAATGGGTAATTGTAGTAATGTTCAGGATTAGAAATACATTCAATTTTTACGTTGATACCCAAGTTATCAATAGTTGGTTTACTTGGCTTTTGTTCACAGTGCATTGTGATATTGAAGGTATTAGCGTCTACAACATCCCAGTGACCTTGCTCATCACTGCCACCGCCGCAGTGCCATTTGCTATCTTTGCTTCCATCATCCCATTTCAAGGTAATTGTAGTTGGTTCGCAGGAATCATAAGTATGGCTGTTGTCATATTTATCGACCCATTCTTGACCTTGCTCATCAGTAATACTTACAGTAGCTTCTTCAGAACCTTCTGTCCAGTCAACAGTATATTTTCCCTCGCTCAGTTTATATGTATACTGGTGAGTTTGGTCTGTATCACAACTTAAATTGACACTAATTTGATCTTTCCAGCTGTTGTTGGAATTTGGATCTTCAACATCATCAGAAGGATCATTTGTTGGGTTCAATACTACTTTAACCAAAACATCTTTGTCATCCCAATCCAAATCCCAGAAGTCAGCTTCATATTCGAGATAAAAGTAGTGATTTCGAAATTCTTCCCATTCTCCGGTTACTTCTATTGTTCCATTTTTGGAATTGACATCGACATCATCACAACCGAATTCCCCTTTTTCGTCAAAATCATGTTCATTATAACCAGGAAGCTGATCACGAGAAATTGTTCCATAAAAATGATTATTCTGATCAATGGTTACATTAATGAAAATTTCCTTGATATAACCTGGGAATTTGGAATTTGGTTCCATGTTCATTGGTGCCGCCATCATTGCTTGGCTTTCTCCAATGACAGGTTCTACACTCTCCTGTACAGGAGACAAATCGGATGTATCCGATTTACTGCCATAATCAGCGAACGCAATAACACTCTGGGAACTGAACAGCAGGGAAGCTGCCAGCAGAACAGAGGTCACAGAACGCCTAAGTTTGTTCGTCATAAAAATCTCTCCTTGCATTAATTTTGTGACCTTGCCTTAAAAGGTGACTTTGCATGCCCAAATTATAGCACATCAGTTTTATAAAGTAAAGATTTTTTGCAGAATAAAAACAAAAAATTTACAATTAAAGAAAATAAAAAATTAAAATATGACCAAAACAGAACAAAAAAACAGACCGAATGAACAAAATTCGGTCTGTAAGAGTGTAAAATGGATTTTATTTATGATGGAAGTGCTCGAACAATCTTTCTCGCAGGGAGTGTTTCTTTGCCGGAAGCTCCAGCGGCTTTTCAAAATACTCGTGCAGATACTTGTGAGAATCCAGTGGCTCTGCGTGGTCGCTGGTGTCCTTCAGATAGCTTCCGTCTGCAAGCATCTGCCAGGAATTCTGGTTGTCCATGCGGATTGCATCGACCAGACGCTTGATATCGCGGCGCGCATCCGCAGATTTAACTTCGGTGAACACCTCAACGCGACGGCGGGTATTGCGGTTGAGAAGGTCAGATGCAGGCGATCTTCGGAGTTTCGATACCCAGCAGGCTGGCAACGTTGGCCAGG
>OGXO01002101.1_pt1 | contig 10285 bp, 8 predicted proteins | sample 1576321 | NCBI WGS metagenome assembly OGXO01 (sample SAMEA3541568, study PRJEB24748) | human gut metagenome | biome: human gut; feature: human-associated habitat; material: faeces | place: China | collected 2012 | reverse complement strand
GCCGTGCCGCAGCCGCCGGAGCAGTGCTTAAGCCGTCAGGCGGGAATTGTGCGGTGTTGCCTTAGCCAAATCAAGCCTTGTTGGCAGAGCCGAACAGCTCGATCTTCTCCTTGACCTTATCCATGATGGCGTCTGCGCCCGGCTTCAGCAGCTTGCGCGGATCATAGCCCTTGCCCTGCTGATCCTTGCCGGCTTCGATGTACTTGCGGGTGGCCTCAGCAAATACCAGCTGGCAGTCAGTGTTGACGTTGATCTTGGAAACGCCCAGGCGGATGGCTTTCTGAACCATCTCGTCGGGGATGCCGGTGCCGCCGTGCAACACCAGAGGAATGTTGTTGGTAGCCTGATGGATGCGCTCCAGAGCTTCAAAGTCCAGGCCCTTCCAGTTGGCGGGGTAAATGCCGTGGATGTTGCCGATGCCGGCAGCCAGGAAGTCAACGCCCAGAGCGGTGATCTTGGCGCACTCTTCAGGGTCAGCGATTTCGCCGTTGCCGACTACGCCGTCCTCAACGCCGCCGATGGAACCAACTTCGGCTTCGATGGACAGGCCCTTGTCGTGTGCCAGCTCAACCAGCTCACGGGTCTTGGCAATATTCTCTTCGATGGGATAGTGGGAGCCATCGAACATGATGGAGGTAAAGCCAGCTTCAATGCAGGCCTTTGCGCCCTCGTAGGTGCCGTGGTCCAGGTGCAGGGCAACGGGAACCGTGATGCCGAGAGATTCATCCATTGCGCGCACCATGGCGGCAACGGTCTTGAAGCCGGTCATATATTTGCCGGCACCCTCGGAAACGCCCAGGATAACCGGGCTCTGCATGGCCTGAGCCTGAAGCAGAATGCTCCGGGTCCATTCCAGGTTATTGATATTGAACTGGCCAACACCATAGTGGCCGTCACGAGCTTTGAGGAGCATATTGGTTGCATTTACGAGCATAACAGGTACCTCCTATAAATTCAGTTCAAGCAGCTGGAGGGCCTGACCCTGCCAGCTATTTTATTATAGACCGACTTTGATAAAAAATCAACAATAATCACGGCTTTTTACCCAAGAATGAGTAAAAAGTCCAGAAAATGGGATGATTGCACAGTGTTAGACGTGTAATTTTGGGTAAGATTTATGAAAGAATAGCAGAATGACCAGCACCCGATGCGCCAATTTGGTCGAAATGTGCAGAATGGGCAGAGAGGCGGACGCAGGAAAACGGGAAATACAATTTGAATATAAAATTAAATAAAATACAATAAGTTGATTTGCGCCAGGCCATGAGAGAGGTGCATTTATAAAAGGGTGGTAGGATGAGGGGGACGGAACGGTCAAGACCGTTCCCTACAGACAGGGAAAAGGAAAATACGGAAAGGGAAGGTTGATGTGGACATAGCACAGCAGGACCCAAGGCAAAACAAAATCGGCCCCTGCCTTGGTGCGGCAGGGGCCGATAAATTCAGTGATTCAAATAACTCAAAAATGCGGAAAAGAAAGCTTTACCGGTCGATGGGGGCAGTCTTGGCTTTCAGCCAGGTCTTTTCCTCCTCGGTCAGGCGGGGGCTGAGCATCTCGTATACATGGGCATGGTAGGCGTTCAGCCAGTTGATCTGGTCACGGGTCAGTTCGTCCACAATGACCGGCTCGGTGGAGATGGGCACCAGGGTCAGCGGCTCAAATTTCAGCCAGTGACCATATTGGTTGGTGCCGGCATCCACGCATTCCAGCTCATTCTCAATGCGGATGCCGACTTCATCGGTCTCATAAACGCCCGGCTCATCGGTGATGGTCATGCCTTCTTTGAAGACAATGGGGTTCTGGGGGCGCAGGCTCTGGGGGCCTTCGTGCACCGAGGAGATGTAGCCAACGCCGTGGCCGGTGCCGCAGCGGTAGTTGATTTTGTGTGCCCACAGCGGGCCGCGGGCAAAGCTGTCCAGTGCAAAGCCGGTGCAGTAATCCAGGAATACTGCGCGGGCAATGTCAATGTGGCTCTGCAGGGTCCAGGTGTAGTATTTGCGCTCGTTCTCGGTCAGGGGGCCGACGGGATAGGTGCGGGTGATATCGGTGGTGCCGCAGTCATACTGGCCGCCGTTATCCACCAGCAGGAAGCCGCGCGGCTCAATCACGCTGTCCACTTCGCCCTCGGCATGGTAGTGCATCATGGCGGCGTTGGGGCCGTAAGCGGCAATGGTATCAAAGCTGTCCTCAAAATAGCCGGGCATTTCGGCACGGCGCTTTTGCAGCATCTTTTCAATGTCAGTCTCGTGCAGGATTTTGCCCTCGGCGATGGCCTTTTCCAAGTCCATCTGGAAACGCACCACGGCAACGCCGTCACGCACATGGCATTCGCGGATGTTGGCAAGCTCGACCGGGTTTTTGACACCTTTCAGTGCAAAGATCGGGTCGGCACCGGTAACGGTCTTGTGCTCGTTCAGGGCGCAGTACAGGTCATAGTTGGTGGCTTTCTCGTCCACAAGGAACACTTCCTCTGCGGGCAGAGCGTGTACGGTATCGATCAGCTCCGGGTAGTCGCGCAGGGAAACGCCGTTATCGGCCAACGTTTTTGCGTCGGCATCATTCAGGCGGCCGGGGGCGATAAACAGGGTGCAGCTGTCCATCGTGACAAGGGCATAAGCAACGGCCAGCGGGGTACAGGACAGGTCGCGTGCGCGCATGTTGGTCAGCCAGCCCACACAGTCCAGACCAGTCACGGCCAGGGCGGTGGCACCGGCTTTTTTCAGCTCGTCACGCACCATGGCAATGCGCTGGGCGGCGGTGGCGCCGGTCTGCTCAACAGTCAGCAGCTCGCAGGGGGTGTTGGGCAGGCTGGGGCGGGTGGTCAGGCTCTCCCACAGGGGGGAGATGATATCCTTGCTTTCCAGCTTGGCGCCGCTCTTGGCCAGAGCGGCGGCATAGCCGTTGGCAATGGTGGCAGGCACGCAGCTGCCGTCCAGCAGCAGGGTCTGGCCTGCGGCAAAATGGGCGGTCAGGTACTCTTCCACGGTGGGCACCCCGGCGGAACCGGCGTGCATGCACTCAATTTCGGTACCGGCCAGCTGACGGTCACCCTGAACATAAAAGCGGCCATCGCACCACAGGGCGCTGCCGGTCAGGGTGACAACGAGGGTGGAGTTCTCGCCGGTAAAGCCGGAGAAAAACGGCAGGCTGTTGTAATAAGCGGGCAGATATTCACTGGAGTGGGGGTCGCTGGTCATCAGCAAAACACCGTGGGCACCGGCTGCCTGGGCAGCGGCGCGCAGAGCAGCGATTTTTTCATTGGTCGTCAAAATAGTCCTCTCCTTATATGCAGAATGTTGAACAAGTCCATTCTAACATGTTTTCATAAAAGGTCAATACGGGGTGCGGTTCAGCACAGTGCCCAGCAGCGGCAGGCCGCAGCCCTGCAGAAGGTGAGCCGCCTGGCGCAGCTCCTGGTGGGTGACGCCGCCGCTTTGTACCACAAGCAGGGCACCGTCACATACCTTGGCAAGGCTGAGAGCGTCACTGCATTCGCTCAGGGCTGGAGCATCGACCAAAAGATAAGCAAACTTTGGGGCACAGCTTTCCACCATGCGGGCAAAACGGGGGTGTTCCAGCAGCAGGGCCGGGCGGCTGGTGGTGCCGGAGGCCGGAACCAGGCAGGTGCCGCGGATCTCGGTGTGGTAGAGAACTTCCTCCAGAGGAACGCTGCCGGAAAGATAGTGTGCCAGACCCGGCACTTTGTGTTCACCGGTCAGCCCGCACTGGCGGCAGATGCCGGAATGGCGCAGGTCACCGTCAACCAGCAGGCAGCGCTGGCCAAGCCCGGCAAGCAGCTGCCAGAACTGCAAAGCCAGAGTAGTTTTACCTTCCTGCGGGGTAGTGCTGGTGAGCAGAATGATTTTGGCGTCTGGGGCTGTCTGTTCCAGACGCAGGCGCAGCAGATTCAGGGATTCAACCGTCCGGGGTGCCAACTCCGGCAGGTGGTTCAAAGCAAGTTCTTTCATGGGCGGCCGCCTTTCCGGGTATGGAGGCGGCGGGGCGTGGCATCCGGGATGCAGGCCAGCGGCGAAGAGCCAAGGCAACGGGTCAGATCGTCCGCCGTATAAATGTGGTCATCCCGCAGGTAATGCAGGCAGAGGAAAGCAAAGCAGAGCAAAAAGCCGATGCCAGCGCCAAACGCTGCGTGGAACACAGCCCCCGGCCCGGAAAAGCGCTGCGGCGGGGCTGCCTGCTCCACCAGGCGGGGCGGGGTGGTGCCCATGCGGGCAGAGAGATCATCCAACGCAAGGGCAGCCAGTGCGTTGGCAATATCTGCTGCGCGCTGTGGGGAGGAATCGGCCGCAACAATGCGCAGAATATGGGTATCTGCCGGGTGCAGAATGGTAATCTGGTCTTTTAAGTGGGCAGTATCCGTGGAAAGGCCAAGGGTGGAAATAACGGATTCCAGCATGATGCGGCTGGTCAAAAGCTCCTGATAATCAGCCGTTAATTGCAGTTCCGCATAGCCGGAGGTCAGCCCCTCCTGTGCGGCGGCAACATACAGCTGGGCTTCGGCCTGGTAGCTGCACGGGGCAAGGCGTGCGGCAGCAAAGGCCAGAATACCTCCCAGCAGGGTACAAACCAGTACCGCGGCGAAATGGGCGGGCAGCAGGCGGAACAGTTCCACGGGGGTCACTTCGCGCCCGGCGGCGCGGGATGCAGGGGCAGCGGGCAAGGTGCTCACCTCCAAAACAGGGCGTGAACAAGGCAAAATTCCGGTAAAAACAGCATAAATCAAGTGTAACACGCGCCCGGCGCAAAATTCAATAGAAAAAACGGTTTTTCAGGCGATACTGGGCGGTTTTTCGGGCAAACTGCTGAAAGGTGAGAGGATTTTGCAGCAAACGGGGGAAACGCCGCGGCAAAAAGGCGCTGACGGGGCAAGAAGTTTTCAAAAATTTCAAATTTTGGCAGGCCCAAATGGGCGAAAAGCTCTTGACGGGTTTGATATAATAAGTTTAGCAGTAAGAAAACAAGATTGCTAACAACACAAACAAACTTTAAGATAGAAGGGAATATTACCATGGCAGAACAGGTAACTAAAATTGATATTTTCTCCGGCTTTTTGGGTGCAGGCAAAACGACCCTGATCAAAAAGCTCATCAAGGAAGCGTTCCAGGGCGAAAAGATCGTGTTGATCGAAAACGAATTCGGCGAGATCGGCATTGACGGCGGCTTTATGCGTGAGGCTGGCATTCAGGTCAACGAGCTGAACTCTGGCTGCATCTGCTGCTCCCTGGTGGGCGACTTCCGCGAGGCACTGAAAAAGGTCGTGGAGACTTATCATCCTGACCGCATCCTGATCGAGCCTTCCGGCGTTGGCAAACTGAGTGATGTGACCCGCGCTGTTGAGGGTGTGGGCGAGACCCTGCCGGTCAGCCTGAACAGCTTTGTGACTGTGGCCGATGTGAACAAGGTCAAAATGTATATGAAGAACTTTGGCGAGTTCTATGATGACCAGATCAGCCACGCATCCTGCATCATCCTGAGCCGCACCGGCAGCGCAGACGAGAAGAAGGTTGCCGCAGCCGTTGCCCTGATCCAGGAAAAGAACCCCACCGCCACCATTGTGACCACCGATTGGAACGAACTGACCGGTGCACAGATCGTTTCCGTTATGGATGGTAAGCGCGACCTGGTTGCCGAGCTTCTGAGCGAAGCACAGGCTTCCAATGCTGCCCATGCGGACGAGGATGAGGAAGAGCATCATCACCACCATGACCATGATGAGGACGGCCACGAGTGCTGCCACCATCACCACGACCATGATGATGACGACGATGATGAGGATGAGCACGAGCATCACCACCATCATGACGAGGATGATGACCACGGCCACGAATGCTGCCATCACCACCACGACCATGATGACGACGATGATCAGGACGAGCATGAGCACCACCATGACGGCAAGTGCTGCTGCGGCCATCATCACCATCATCATGACCACGATGCAGACGAAGTGTTCACCAGCTGGGGCCACGAGACTGCCCACAAGTACAGCCATGACGAGCTGGAGAGCATCCTGACCACGCTGGATTCCGGCGAGTACGGCGCTGTGCTGCGTGCCAAGGGCATTGTGGACGGCGGCGACACCTGGTACGAGTTCGACATGGTGCCCGGTGAGCATGAGATCCGCACCTGCGGCCCCGATGTTACCGGCAAGGTGTGCGTGATCGGTTCCCAGCTGAAGGAACATGAGGTGGAAGAGCTGTTCCACGCCTGATTTGTAAAGGAGTAAAACATGGCGCAGAAAGAGATTCCCTGTTACCTCTTTGTGGGTATGCTGGAAAGCGGCAAAACCAAGTTTATTCAGGAAACAATGGAGGACCCGCAGTTTGATTCCGGCGACAAAACGCTGCTGTTGATCTGTGAGGAAGGCGAAGAGGAATATGATTCCGAGCGATTTGCCTTTGGCGGCGTGACCGTTGCCACCATTGAGGACAAAGCGGAACTGAACCGCGAACACCTGCAGCAGCTGGCTGAAAAGTCTGACTGTGGGCGTGTGATCATTGAATACAACGGCATGTGGCTGGTGCAGGAGCTGTACGATGCCCTGCCGGATAACTGGCTGATTTACCAGTGCCTGGCCACCGCAGACGGCACTACCATCAAGACCTATGCCAACGACAATGCCATGCGCAGCCTGCTGCTGGACAAGCTGCGCGGCAGCGAGCTGCTGGTGGTGAACCGTGCCGAGGCGGTAAACGATGACGAAAGCCACCAGCTGATCCACAAGCTGGTGCGCCAGGCCAGCCGCCGCTGCGATATCGCCTATGAGTTCAAGGATGGCAGCGTTGCCTATGACGATATCCCGGACCCGCTGCCGTTCGATGTAAACGCCCCGGTGATCGAGATTCCCGAAGAGTTCTTTGGCGTGTGGTATATGGACTGCATGGATGAGATGCAGAAGTACGACGGCAAAACGGTGAAATTCCTGGCTCAGGTGTGCCAGACCAACCGCGCCGGCAAGGACAGCTTTGTGCCCGGCCGCTTTGCCATGACCTGCTGCGTGCAGGATATCCAGTTTGTGGGCTTCCCCTGCAAGTACACGGAGTACAAGAACCTGAAGCAGCGTGACTGGATCACGGTAACGGCAAAGGTGAACCTGAAATACCACCCGATTTACAAGGGCCAGACCCCGGATTCTGTCGGCCCGGTGCTGACGGCCATCAACGTGGAGCCTGCCGCGGCCCCGCGTGATGATGTGGTGACCTTCAGTTGAGCGGGGAACGCCGCAAGGCAATCGAAGCCCGCGTGGCAGCCGCAGCCGCCCGGCTGGAAAAAGAGGGCCGCTACACGGCAACCCGGCGGTGCATCCAGCACGGCAAGGTCAGCGTGTATGCCCACTGCGTCAGCGTGGCGGATACCGCCTGCGTCTTGGCGGAAACGCTGCACCTGCGCGTAAACGAGCGGGCGCTGATCCGCGGTGCATTGCTGCATGATTACTTTTTGTATGACTGGCACGATAAAGCCAACGGCCACCACTGGCACGGTTTTACCCACCCAGGCACCGCCCTGCACAACGCAAGCGAGGATTGGAAGCTGACCCCGGTGGAGCGGGAGATCATCAAAAAGCACATGTTCCCCTTAACCCCCATCCCACCCACCTGCCGTGAAGCGTGGCTGGTGTGCCTGGCAGATAAAATCTGTGCCGCCAAGGAGACGACCGGCGGAATCTATGGCAAGCTGCCGTTTGCCGCGAAGCATAACGCGCAGGATAAGTAAATTAACGTTTTATATGCAGAAAATCCAAAAGCCCGATGCCGTGTTGACATCGGGCTTTTGGCATTTTACGCGGAGAGGGGAAAAATTAGGAATTCGAAATGGGACGGCGGGAAAAGTTCGTGGCAAGGGTTGAACCTGCTGTAATTTCGCATAGGCAGGAATCATAAACAGGAACAACAAAAAACAGGCGCACCACAGAATAATCCCCGTGGTGCGCCTTATTTATACGATTGTACCTATTGAATTAAAGGTTTTCGCCGAAGCCTTTTTTCAAAAAGGTTGGAAAAATCCCCCGTAAATCCAAAAATCACAGCGTATCGCAGATGGTGCTCATCATGGAACGGATGTCGATGTGCTGGGGGCATTTGGGCAGGCAGGCACCGCACTTGATGCAATGCTCGGCGCGGGTGGCGGCGGGGGCGTCCTCATATTCCTCTTTTAGGGTGGCGAGGCGGTCACCACACAGGCGGTATTCGTTCCAGGCGTGCAGCATGCCCGGAATGTTGACCCCGGCGGGGCAGGGCATGCAGTACTTGCAGGCCGTGCAGGGGGCAAGCTTTTGGGCCTTGAACACATCCAGCGCACGGGCGAGGGTATCCTGCTCGGTGGTGGAAAGCGGAATAAAGGGATCCATGGAAGCCACGTTATCCTGTACCTGCTCCAGGGTAGTCATGCCGGAAAGTACGCACAGCACATTGGGCAGGCTGGCAACCCAGCGAATGGCCCAGCTGGCCAGGCTCTTTTCCGGGGCGGCCTGATGCAGCAGGGCGGCGGCTTCAGGGCAAAGGGTGTTCAGCATCCCGCCGCGCACCGGCTCCATAACGATGACCTGCAGCCCGGCAGCGGCGCACAGCTCGTATTTTTTACGGCTTTGCTGATAGTCCCAGTCAAAATAATTGAGCTGCAGCTGTACAAAATCCCAATCGCCTGCAGCAAGGATCTCTGGCAGCTGCTCAGCACTGCCATGGAAAGAAAAGCCCAGCCGCTTGATTTTGCCCGCCTTGCGCAGCTCGTTCAGCTGGTCATAGGCGTGGTACTTGGCGTAATTGGACCAGCTGCTTTCATGCACAGAGTGAACGAGGTAAAAATCAAAGTAATCAGTGCAGCAGTTGGCCAACTGCTCGTTAAAAATACGGGGCACATCCTCATCGCATTTCAACAGCCAGCCGGGCAGTTTGCTGGCAAGGTGATAGCTGGCGCGGGGATACTTGGCCAGAGCTTTGCCGCAGAACTTTTCGCTCATGCCGCCGTGGTAGGGGTAAGCAGTATCGAAATAGTTCACGCCGTGGGCATAGGCATAATCAAAAATCTCCTGTGCCTTTTCCTCGTCAATGCTGGTCTGGTCGGCGGCGTCCCGCAGGGGCAGGCGCATGGTGCCAAGACCCAGCAGGCTGATTTTGCCGCTGAGGTCATTATAGGGGGCAGGGGTATTGCGGCAGACACGGTATTCCATACAAGTTACGCTCCTTATTCCGGCTTTGCCAGATGAATTTGATGGAAGATTTGGTGCGGGGATAAACAAGAAACGCCGATTTTGCTGGCTCGGCGGTTAAGGTGTATCTGAAAACAAAGAAACAGCCGATATTTTCGACTTTTCAGATACACCCTGGGAAAAGGAAATTATTCGCAGGAGGAACAGTCGCCACAGTCCTCGTCGGTGGCAGGAGCTGCCGTTGCGGCGCGGCCTGCCAGCTCGGGATCAAGGCTTTCGGCTACTTTGATCATCAGGGCACATTCAATGCGCTTGCGGAACACTTCGCAGCCATATTCATACACACCGTGGATATCGCCGGTGGCGTGCAGGGCGTTGGCGGCGCAGCCGCCCGCGCAGTACAGGCGTGCCCAGCAATCCTTGCAGTCGGGGCGGGCGTACACGTTGCACAGCTTGAATTCATCCCGCAGTTCGGTGTTGGTAACGCCGTTCCAGATATCGCCCAGCTTGTAATCCGGGTCGCCGACAAACTGATGGCAGGGGTACAGGTCGCCCCAAGGGGTAACGGCCATATATTCGGTGCCGGAACCACAGCCGGAAATGCGCTTGTAAATGCAGGGGCCATGGGCCAAGTCGATCATGTAATGGTAGAAGGTGATGGGATGACCGGCTTTTTCACGGCGGAGCATATCCTTGGCCAGCAGCTCATACTGGTCAAACAGGATGGGTAGGTCGGCCTCGGTCAGGGCTTCGGGACTGCCGGCCTTGCTCACGACCGGCTCCATGGAAAGCTCGTCAAAGCCGAGATCATCCGCCATGTGGAACAGGTCGTTGGTGAAATCGGTGTTGTAATGGGTGAAGGTGCCGCGCATGTAGTAGCCCTTACCGCCGCGGGCCTTGACCAGCTGCTGGAACTTGGGCACAATGCGGTCATAGCTGCCGCGGCCTGCAATATCCTTGCGGAAACGGTCGTTGATCTCCTTGCGGCCATCCAGAGAAAGAACCACGTTGTAGCACTCTTTGTTGGCCCACTCAATGACTTCATCGGTGATGCCGATGCCGTTGGTGGTCAGGGTGAAGCGGAAGTTCTTGCCTTTTTCTTTTTCAATGCTGCGAGCATA
>OGXO01002097.1_pt1 | contig 10300 bp, 7 predicted proteins | sample 1576321 | NCBI WGS metagenome assembly OGXO01 (sample SAMEA3541568, study PRJEB24748) | human gut metagenome | biome: human gut; feature: human-associated habitat; material: faeces | place: China | collected 2012 | reverse complement strand
CGGCAGAACCGGATTTGCGGGCAGACGATCAGTTTTGGTCAGAATATGATGGGAGATCTCCTTCCAGTAAAATATGAGAGATCATGGACGTTGTCGTTGTTTTCCCGTGAGTTCCGGAAACTGCGATCGGCGTATCGTAGTTTTTCATAAGCTGTCCGAGCAGTTCTGCGCGGGTCAGCATCGGAATTTTCAGCGCAACTGCTTCGATCAGTTCAGGATTATTTCGATTGATTGCCGCAGTGTAAACGACACAACCGATATCCCGTGTGATATTTTCCGCTTTCTGACCATAGATAATATGAGCGCCTTCAGAAACCAGTTTCTTCGTTAAAGGAGATTCCTTTGTGTCGGAGCCGGATACAGTGAATCCTTCTTTTAAAAGGATTTCCGCAAGTCCGCTCATGCTGATACCGCCGATTCCTATAAAATGGATATGGATCGGTTCGTTAAAATCAATTTTATACATAATGCTTCCTCTTTTCTTTCACCTAAATGGGTTGAAAGTAACAGTTTCGTCTGCGCCATTCGTAAAATCGCGCTGTATAGCTGAACTGTTACAATTAAAATGCACCGTTATTTCTATGTGTAACAATCGTTTTTTAAAAATTAGTCATAAAATATCATAACCTACTATATTATACTATATATGCAAAAAATTGAAAGAAGTTCTTTTTGTGTGAAATAAACAAAAAGTTAAAAATGTTAAAGAAAAAATTGTAAAAAATGATTGGATAAACATGAAAAAATGATATAATAAATATATCTAACTAGAAATGAGGTGACGTAATGTTTAAAAAAGAGATGATTGCAATGCTTTTAGCAGGCGGGCAGGGCAGTCGATTGGGGGTTCTTACAGCAAAAGTCGCAAAACCTGCCGTAGCATTTGGCGGAAAATACCGTATTATCGACTTTCCGCTGAGTAACTGTATTAATTCAGGAATTGATACAGTAGGAGTGCTGACTCAGTACCAGCCGCTGAGGCTGAATACTCATATCGGAATAGGAATTCCGTGGGATTTAGACAGAAATGTCGGAGGTGTATCGATACTTCCTCCTTATGAGAAGAGTTCTAACAGTGAATGGTACACCGGTACGGCAAACGCGATTTATCAGAATCTTGATTATATGGAGACGTATAATCCGGATTATGTTCTTATTCTTTCAGGCGACCATATTTACAAAATGGATTACGAAGTGATGCTTGATTTTCACAAAGCGAATCATGCGGATGTGACGATCGCGGCAATGCCTGTTCCGATTGAAGAGGCGAGCCGGTTCGGCATCGTTGTTACTGATCATGAGAGCAGGATTAAAGAGTTTGAAGAAAAACCGGAAAAACCAAGCAGTAATCTGGCGTCGATGGGTATTTATATCTTTAGCTGGCCGGTGTTAAAAGAAGCTCTTATCAAGTTGAAAGATCAACCGAATTGTGATTTCGGAAAACATATTATTCCGTATTGTCACGACAAAGGGGACAGGCTTTTTGCATATGAATATAACGGTTATTGGAAAGACGTAGGAACATTGAGTTCGTACTGGGAAGCCAATATGGAACTGATTGATATTATCCCTGAATTTAATTTATATGAAGAATTCTGGAAGATCTATACGAACAGCGCGAATATCCCACCTCAGTATATTGCGCAGGACGGAGTGGTAGATCGGTGTATTATCAGCAACGGAACAGAGGTGTACGGGGAACTGCATAATTCGGTTTTAGGCGGAAGAGTGCGCGTCGGAAAGGGAAGTGTCGTTCGTGATTCGATTATTATGCAGGGAGTAACGATTGGAGAGAACTGTGTGATAGACAGGGCGATCATAGCAGAAGATACGGTAATCGGAGATAATGTTGTGATCGGAATCGGAAGCGATGTGCCGAACAAGATGAAACCGAACATTTACAGTGGAGGACTTGCTACGATCGGCGAGAACTCTGTGATTCCGTCAAACGTGCAGATCGGAAAAAATACTGCGATCAGCGGAGTGACAGCGGCGGAAGATTATGAGGACGGCGTACTTGCAAGCGGCGAAACCTTGATAAAGGCAGGTGAGAGAGTATGAGAGCAGTAGGACTTATTTTGGCAGGAGGAAACAGCAGGAAGATGCGCGAGCTGACTGCAAAAAGAGCGGTGGCTGCGATGCCGGTAGCGGGAAGCTATCGTGCGATTGATTTTGTACTCAGCAATATGACAAATTCTCATATTCAGAAAGTTGCCGTGCTGACACAGTACAATGCCAGATCGCTGAACGAGCATCTGAACTCATCAAAATGGTGGGATTTCGGAAGGAAACAGGGAGGATTGTTCGTGTTCACGCCTACGATTACGGCTGACAACGTCGCTTCTGCTTCTGCTATAACGAATGTTTTTTCGGACTTAACGGAAGAAGCATATCAACAAAAACTGGTGTACGGTTGTTTTCCGCTCACACCATTAAGTGCTTTTTCGCTTCTTCATGTTAGCGAGTTGGTTGGACAAAACGAAAGAACATTATTTACATTTCTTGCTCAGGATGATCAGTATACACTTCGCTCGTTCCTCGCTAATGAAGCAGATAAGTTTGCGACAATTACAGTTGATTGCATCTATGACTATTTTGAAGAGCTTTTCAAGAAAGAAGTGTTTAATGCTTCTGTGCACAGCGTCTGGGCTAAGACTGATTCTGCCTTGCGTCAGATATCTGACGAGATTCAGAAAAAAGTTCTAAAGGCAATCGCAGTTATAAATATAATTGGAGACGAACGACTGAAGCCGACTCCGGCGCATATCAAATCCTCGTTGATGCTTGACGATGTTACGTTTGAAACTGCGGCTAAAGCTCTTTTGAAACTGCATATCTTGTCTCAGCGAGATTCTTCGGAATATGTTTTGCTTACAGCCAATGGCGTTGATGTCCAGAAGGCCGTGGATTCTTTTGTGAGAACACAGTTGCCGCGCATATCTGAGTGTTCAGTATTGAAACGAGCTTGTGAGCTGGGATATGTTCTTCCTAGAGAATATAATGATAAGTATGGAATGACACGCTGCTTTAAGAGCGTTTATATGGACGCGGCTGTGTTTGTTCAGTATAAGAATGCACATCAGCTTTTGTCACAGCATCCGTATGATGGTCTTATTGTGCATTTGATTTGCCTGAAAGAAGAACTTCGTGAAAAGGCACTTAAAAAGATTCAGTCTTTCGCCGGTACTCCTCAAATTGTTCTGTGCATGACTCGTTTACCGTTCGAGTATGATTTGCTTCTGAAGCAGTATGAAGCCGTCGGTCAATTGCTTGCAAAGAACGCAACAAATGGAGATCCCCACTTCGTAGAAGAGCTGGAAGTCTATGGAGAGGACCTGCAAAAAAGAATTCAAAACGCCGTTTATTCCATGTATTCTCCTGCTAGTGAACATAGCATTTTTGTTAATTGTGATGGCGTTCTGCCTGTAAGCAGACAAGTTGAATTGAATAAGGCTATTTCAAGGATTTGCAACAATTGCTACAACATGACCCCTGTTGTAAATAATGAAATGGTTAACAAACGTAGCCTCAACACTCAGAACACGAAAGCACGTGACCTTGTTGTAAATTGGATTCTCCAGCATGCAGAAGACACTAGCATTCCTTGCATGGATGGATATGGTCCTGAGGTTAGCATATTCAAATCCGCTTTCAAACATACAGGGCTGGATGTTTCCTTTACTGTAGATGATCCTGGAATGAATGCAGTGCTCAAGAAGATATCCGAGTTTATTGCTGAGTGCGAAACATCTAAAAAGAACTTCGCAAATCTTTATCAGACATTATGTTCTGCACCTTTTGGAATGAGGAAAGGTATTATTCCCCTCTATATTGCGTATGTTTTGCGCCAATACAAAGAAAGTATAGTTCTTTATTATAGCGGAAAAGAAATAGAACTTTCTGCAGCAGCACTTAGCCATCTCAATGAAAACCCTGAAAATTACCAGATTTTGATTGAGACAGGAGTTGGAGATAGAAATAAATATCTTGATGGATTGCAGCTGCTGTTCGAACAACACGCAGATAAACGCACTCCGAGCATCAATCGCGTTTATTCAATCGTTAAGAGTATGCAGAATTGGATGCGTTCTCTCCCTGAGTATACAAAGAAGTACGGAAAATACTTGGAAAACGGTGAGATGAAAAACGTAGATTCAACAGTTGATCTTATTCGTTCTGAATTAATGCGTTTTGAAATTAATTCAAGAGAGTTGCTATTTGAAACTTGGACTTCAAAGCTGAGTGAAAACGATGATCTATCTGAGTGCCTTGCAGAAATCACACGTGTTAAAACTATTTTGGATGAGCATCTTACTAATTATCGTAACGAATTGACAAAAAAACTGACTGCTATGTTTATGCCAGGGTACCAGGGGGGGCTTACTCATGCAGTCGCATCTTGGTATAAAAAATTACCGGATACGACCAAACAGCATGTGTTTGATGCGAATGCAAATGCTTTGCTGTCAACTGCGAGAGCGCTAAATGCATTTGACGATGGAGCTCTGCTTGATGATCTTGTTACTATTTTTGTTTCTATTGCAATTGAGGATTGGAATGATGCGTCGGCTGATTCTTTTATCAAGAATGTCTCTGATACCATTTTAAGAATTAACGAATATGTGGAGACAAAGAGCGATAGCGAACAAGATGGTAGATTGACCATTACTATGGATGGCGTTGTTGTTGAAAAAAGCTTTGCGGCTGATGCTATCACCCCGCTGGGCAAGACAGCATTCAATAATCTTAAATCTGTGTTTGAGGAGTACAATGATGCACTTGAACCGGATGAGCAATTAGCTATACTTGTAAGGCTGATTGGAGAAATAATTCACTAAGGAGTGACAACTATGATTTATCTGGATAACGCAGCGACCACGTTCCCTAAGCCGGATTGTGTTTATGACAACGTTAATACGGTGCAGCGGACGATCGCAGTGAATGTTGGTCGAGGCAGTTATAGTGCTGCAGCTGATGCTATGTGTGTTGTTGACGAAACGAGACAACTGCTGGCTTCTTTTGTGGGAGCCGCGGGACCAGAGTCAGTTGTCTTTACTCCTTCTGCAACGATTGCAGCAAATGAGATTATTCTTGGATTAGAGTGGGATTCGTATAAGAATGTATATGTAACACCATTTGAACACAATGCCATTGCGCGTCCGCTATTTAGCAAGTGTCAGGAGCATGGAATCGATATTCAAATGATTCCATTTAATCCGCAGACCCACGAGCTTGATATGGAGGAACTTGGCAGGCTTTTTGCAATAAATCCACCAGATTATGTTTTTCTAAATCATGTGAGCAATGTGACCGGTACGATCGTGCCTATCGAAAAAATTGCGAAGGCGAGTAAGGAATATGGCGCTATTGTTGTGGTTGATGGATCACAGTCAATAGGATTAATTCCTGTTGTTATATCAAAGACAGATATTGATTATCTTGTTTTTGCAGGTCATAAGAACTTATATGCTTCTTGGGGAATTGGTGGCTTTATTTGTAATTCCAATTATAAACTTAAACCATCACTTTCTGGAGGCACAGGATCTGATTCACTTAATCTCAGCATGCCAGATAGCATACCCTACGGATTTGAATTTGCCAGTCCAAATATTATCGCTATTGCAAGTTTGAACGCTTCATTGAAGTGGTTAGAGCAGGAGTCATTGGAGGCAATCTCTTACCACAAAAATAAGCTAATGCAAAGACTTGTAGAGAAACTCAAAGATTGTGATGTCCAGTTGTATTTGCCATCCGACCTGGCTAACCACACAAGTGTTCTGTCATTCAGTATTCCAGAATACGAAGCCAATGAGGTTGGTATTATTCTGAATGAAGATTTTGATATCGCAGTAAGAACTGGGTATCATTGTGCACCATACGTACACCAATTTCTTAAAACACTAGAGTGCAAAGGAACGGTTCGAGTAAGTCTAGGTTATTTTAATACGGAAGACGATGTTGATGCATTGGTTGACGCAGTAAAGGATATTGTGCGGGGTTAAATATGAATGAGTTTATAAACTATCTAAATTCAACGAATAACGTGGGCGGAAATTCCACAGGTTCTCTGGCAGAATCACAAGTAAAGAGCACTTATTACGATTTTGTCAAAGTAGATCGTAAATTGGGTACATACATTACCAACTGTGTTGGATCTGGAGACCACAAAGCATTTATTCTTACTGGACATGCTGGCGATGGCAAAACGAGTATTCTTGTGCAGGTTCTTAAGGCGTTGGGATACTTGCAAAGTGGTGCAGGTCTTTCCATTGAAGAAGAATTTGACAATTTTCTCTATGTCAAAGATATGAGTGAAATTGCTGCAGAACGCCAAGTTGAGGCTTTGAAAAAAGCTTTGCATGCTCCTCATGATGGGAAGACTAGCTTGCTCATTAGTAATACTGGCCCTCTGCTTAAAACCTTTGAGGCATTGGTAAAGGAACAAATTGAAGCGACCGGCGAGAACTTTACAGAAAAGGATCGTCTTGCGTTGCAATCTACTTTGCTTACGCAGTTGGATACAAATAATGATGAAGTGATTACAGTTGCAGGTTATTCATTTATTTTGGTGAATATCGCAAGAGTGGACAACGTACCGTTTGCAGTTAAAATTCTCAAAAATATTTTAAATCCGAATTTATGGAGCCCGTGTTCTAGTTGTACATGTGTGGATAGATGCCCTATCAAGAGTAACTGCGATATTGTTGCTGCGCAGTTTGATCGTGTTGCTGCGTTTATCGAGAATTACTATCGTTACTTGTATGAAAACGATAAAAGAATGACTATTCGTCAAATGATTGGACAAATCAGCTATGCATTGACTGGCAACTTAACCTGCCAAGAGATTTCCTCGCGCCATTTGAGAGAACCATTTTTTAATTATAATTTTGCTAATCTTTTCTTTGGCTTTATTGGTCTTAAGGCCGCCAAAGATGCTACACAAATCAAGGGCATTGAGCAGGTGAGAAATCTTGAACTGGATCGCATTGCCCTGGATGTAGACTATCAGCTATTTGTAAGCCAGGATTATAGTTGCTTTGCTCCTCGCATTAGTAGTGAACTTCAGTCTTTATCCAGCAAATATCGCAAGCACTATCAAATTACTGATGAAGATCAATTGCTTGATGAGAAAAAGCAAGAAAAAGAGTTACAGCTGCGCAGAGCAGTACGCCGTTTCTATTTGTTGTTTAGTCTTTTTGAGAATGATGGCGACATTAATAACGTTATGAACCAGGTATTTGGAGCACTTTATTCAAACTATCGCGCCCTTATCTCTTCGAAACAAAGCAAGCATGTTCTTAATCAAATGAGAAGTACTGTTTTCGATGCCTTGTATATCAAAAATACAGGATTTCTCCCGAATGGAAAAACTGAATTGCCGTTGACACTCCGTCGAGAAGACGATGTTTTCCAGAATGTTATGATCGTATTGGGCGAAGTAAATCGTTCTGATTTAAGTGTTATTCAAATAAAAGTTAGCAGTAAATTTGAAGATGTTGATAACAAACACGAACTATACCTGCGAATGGACGGAAAAGACTTCCGTTTAACACTTCCTATGATCAACTATTTTAACAACTTGATTCACGGAGCAATAGCTTCTAACAACAATCCAGCACTTTCGCACGGAATTGCGCAACTGGATGCACTTCTTCTTGAGCAGTATGGAGAGTATAAGCCAGAATGCGAAGAAGATTGTGAGCTGACCGTGATCATTAACACGACCAGAGGACAAGAAATTGAACGATTTGCTTTTGATGGTAATCGTTTAAGTATTTCATAAGGAGGGGAAAACTGTGAATTTGTATCCTAATGTAGATATCGATAAAAAGAGCTGGCCTCTCCAAAGTTTATTGTTTGGCCACCGCATTCAACCGAGCCAGACAAAGTATGAATATTTGATTGAGTTTTTGCAGGTTGCTATTGCAGAAAAACAAAGTGGGAGCAAAAACGACCCGATGTTTTCGGCAATGTTTCCTGTTGAAGAAGCGCCTGATGGCAATTTCAGATACTTTCCCCGGTTGGGAATCGCTCTTAAGCGTTTTATTTTTCTTCCTAAAAGTAAAATTGACGGCAAGGCAAAGGTTGATGAAGAAGCTTATCGCTTGCTCGTAAAAGAACTCGAGCAGCACATGACCGGTGGTAATGCTATTAAAAAGAAAAATAGCATTACTATCATTCAAAACTTGCTGAATGGATTTAGTGCTGTCAATCAAAGTCGTTCGTGGTTTGACCAAAATGTTTTACCTATTTGCCCTGAAGTGATTTTGCCTGAAGGAATGGGAATAAAAAAATGGCGTCAAGATTTGAGCTTTTCACACGATGATCCTGATGTCGATGGAAAGTTCGACTATCATAAGTACACTTATATGTGTCGTGGTGGAGAGGTATATTATCTCCATCTCTTAAATGCGCTCGTGCAAAATCCGGAATATAAAGACGAAATTGAGAAACGTCTTAACGAGATGATTTCAAGTTTTCCGCAATTTTCATATTTGTGTAATTTTGTTAGGTCGACTTGGGAAGAATACTATACGGCAAGCAACCAGGTGCCGTCCGTTGTAAAAGAACTTGGCGCAATCCCGTTGTCTTTTTCTCAAAGAAACCTATACACATTAGAAGAACTTAAAAATTTCTTGAGCAGCAAAGCGCATCCATTTGAGAAAATGGAGACACTTGCGAATGGTATTATTCTTCAGCTCATGAGAATGATGTACCTTGCTGCCTCCACGCCCATAGAAAGTAATTGTTGGGTCATTGATGTAAATTGCTCAGGCTTTGAAAATGTCGAAGCAAAGAAAAATGCAATTGCAGCCTTTAAGCATAATGAAGAAGTTATTAGTACATACCTTTACCAGGGACTTGATGAACATAGAGAAATCTTGTCCAAGGATAAAGATGATCAGACATTAATTAAGGATGCTGCTAACGATTCTTATCGATTGTTTAGAAAACTCGGAAAGATGATAGGCGTTATCATCCCTATTACTGGAAAAGGTATGCGATTCACATTGTCTGAGGATATTATCAAGTTCTTGGTTCTTGCAATTATTCCGCCAAAGAAAATGATAACATTGGATGCCTTTGTTGAATCCTTATATACTCACTTCGGAATGGTTATTGGTCCAGAGCAATATAAAAAAGAAATGCTAAGAGGATCTGTGCTTGAGGTTGGAGATTTCTCTTTCTTGGAGTCGAATATGGAGGCCTTTGCGCAGAAACTAAAAGATTGTGGATTTCTTCGTGATCTGTCAGATGCTACATCTATTGTAGAGAATCCATATGAATGGGAGGAGATTAACGAATGAAACAGCTGATTTCTGTTATTACCAACCAGATCATCAAACAGATTAGACCAAACGAAATCAACATGGTTCGTTTGGAAAGCTTTGATAGTCCTATTATTTATAGATCGGTTTGCGAAAACTTATATCAGAGCGATCAAGTGCATAAACTTGTTCCTAAATTAACCCTGGAGAAATATCTGCAATTTGAAGCAGAAGGTAAGTCGCAGTGGATTCAATCCCTTGCTTATCTCCATAAAGGAAACAATCCTTCGCATAAAACAGAACCCGATACCGCATATGCTGAATACAGCTATGTGGATTTTGATCAAGCCATCACTAAATGGAGAAATGAATCTCCGAATATGCCTTCTGGCAAAACATCGCTGATTTTGCTCATGGGAACAGAAGCTGCCCCGGATGATGCAGGTAGTTTGAAGGATACAACTTTCGTTATTTCTCCACGCGAAATTATTAGCTGGCTTGGTACTGATTATAGTGATTGGTTCGCAGGTGTTTTGCAGAAGAATGGAATATATAGCAATGAGGCTCGAAAAGCCATCCATACTCTGTATAAAACCATTTTCTCCAGCGTTAACGTGAATATTTTCAAACTGAGTAATTTCATTGACAGCCTTGATGCACTTTCATTTTCAACTTGCCAAGAACTCATCGGATATATTTGTGAGACCCTTAATGATACATGGGGAATTCCTAGCATCGTTAACAGTAAGTTTGTACCCAAAGTTCAAAAATTGAGCCTTGGTCGAATGACTGATGCAAAGATTATTTCTAGTGGAATTCGGTTTATTGAGCGTGCGGATGATATTCCAAGTGCGTCTACTGTAATGAAGCTTAAGAAGAAGTTTGAAAAGTATGCAGAAAACAACAGTATCGATGTGACTGCTCCTTTCCCTGAGGAGACTGCACAGTTTCAAAGCTATGCAGATTTTGAAACCTGTGGTGTGGTATAAAAAAAGTTGACAGCTTATTCTCAAGGATTTCATAATAAAACC
>OGXO01002088.1_pt1 | contig 10336 bp, 10 predicted proteins | sample 1576321 | NCBI WGS metagenome assembly OGXO01 (sample SAMEA3541568, study PRJEB24748) | human gut metagenome | biome: human gut; feature: human-associated habitat; material: faeces | place: China | collected 2012 | reverse complement strand
AATGGAAAGATGCAGGAGATGGTTGCATCTATGCATGAAATAAACGAAGCCTCTACGATAAATTTTAAATGCGCCCAGCAGAAAACCTGCAGGAAACTGCGATGTGGAGGTTCGGTTTTAAGCATAATATGTTGAAAGGAAATTAGATTTATATGGTAAAGAAAATCATCATTGTGGTGGCTGCCGGTCCGTTTCAGTTTGCAATGATTAATCCGGTCATAACCAGAAAATCTGGTGCTTTTGAGACAGAGGAAGGCTGTCTGTCATTGGATGGCGTTAGGTCATGTACAAGGTATGAAGAAATTGAGGTCGATCACTGTAATGGGATCGTGATATAAGAGTGAATCAGACAGGTAATTTTTTTGTAGAAAAACCCACAACATCTATAGTATAATACTTATAATAACGTTATAAGGAAAAGCGGCGCATAAAAAGGAGAAATACATGGCTACCATTATAGATGTTGCGAGGATGGCCGGCGTATCACAGGGAACGGCATCCAATGTATTGAACGGAAAAGGAAATGTCAGCAGTGAGAAGATAAAGGCGGTGGAAGAAGCTGCTAAAAAGCTTGGATATACGATCAATGAGCGGGCTAAGATGCTCAGGAAGGGAAGCGGCAATATTATCTGTGTGATCGTGCCTTCAATGGAACGCAGACATTACAGGGATTTTTATTACTGCCTGAAAAGTTATGCCGAAAAGAGAGGATACACAGCGGAACTTCTGATCACAAACGATAACAGACAAACAGAATACAGTATGATCCAATGGGCAAAGTCTGTAATGGCGATGGGGGTGGCGTCGATCACCTGTCTGGGAGAAAAGGAAGTCAAAGAGGCATATGCAGGATTTGAAAAGTTGTGCTTTGTGGAGCGGAAAGCGACCGATGATCTGGACTATATTGGATTTGATTATGAATCAGCGGGAGGGCAGATTGCAGAAACTGTCATATCAGCCAGATATCATAATGTTCTTGTGGTAACAGATTCTTTAAAATTTTCCAATGAAAATGAGTTCTGCAGAGGTCTCTACAAGATGCTTGCGCAGGAGAAAATAAAATTTTTCCATATCACGACAGACAGCAGGCGTGTATCCCATGCAATCATCAATACTCTTGTGCAGGAAAATGAATACGATGCAATCATAACGACGAATATCCGTTTTGCAGAAAAGATAAGAAATGTTGTTACAAACTTTTCAGCAGGCAATCAGACACCGATTTTTACATTGTCGCCGATCACTTCTCTCCCGGAAAAGGATTACCGCAAATATGAGTTAAACTATGGTCTGGTCGGGAAAATGGCTGCGGAAAAAATTATCGGAGATTCAAAGGAAAATGGGGCAGAGAAGGAACTGATCTGTGAGAATGATGGATTTCGTGAGTGGAATCAGATCACTTTAAACAAAACACCGGCGGATCATTTACGGATACTGACCCTTGACAGCCCGGAGACAATGATCCTGCAGGGACTGGCAAAACTGTATACAGAGGAGACCGGAACACAGATACAGTTTGATGTATTTTCTTATGATGATATTTATGAGCAGTTTATGAAAGCTGAAAATTCGGATTATTACGATATATTCCGAATGGATGTAACCTGGCTGCCATTGCTTTCAGAACGGATATTAGTCCCGCTTGACGATATGACGCCGGATATTGATGAAGTGTATAAAGAGTACATACCGGCATTGATAGATAAGTATTCCCGTGTGCATGGCAAGGCGTATGCGCTTCCGATCACACCGAGTACACAGCTTCTTTTTTATAGAAAGGATCTGTTTGAAAATACAGTTATTAAGAGACTGTACAGTGAGAAATATAAAGCGGAATTAAAAATTCCGAAGACATTTGAAGAATACAATAAAATTGCGGAGTTTTTTGCAACAAGTGACAGGCTGGAGGAACATTATTTTTCAAATCTGACACTTGGAAACCTGGGTGTCACAGCGACGGAATTTCTTACAAGGCTGTTCAGCCATAAAAATCATCTGTATGGAAAAGATGGAATGGTCGTGATCAATGATACAGCGGGCGTAAAGGCATTAGAAGAACTTCTGACTGCCAAGCAATATACAGATAAAAAGGTGGTCCACTGGTGGAAAACATCTGCAAAAGACTTTGCGGATGGCAAACTTGTAATGATGATCAATTTCAGTAATTATGCATCGGAAATCTTAGGAGCAGGCTCAAAAGTTGTTGGAAATATAGGAGTGGCGATGGTTCCTGGGAAAAATCCGATTTATGGAGGAGGAACAGTTGGAATTTCCAAAAACAGCCGCAGAAAAGAAGATGCATTTGCATTTATCAAATGGATCACAACAGAGCCGGCGGCGTCTGGCATGGCAGCACTTGGGAGCGTTTCTCCATGTGCGAAAACGTATAATAAATACGATATCATAGATGTGTTTCCCTGGCTGGAATTATCAAAAGACTGTTTCAGCAAATCACATACGAGGAGAATTCCTGCGGATTCAGACAAAGCATTTGATGAAATCAAGTTTTTGAATATTGTGGGAATGGCTGTGGAGAATGTACTGATGGGATTCTTGCCGGTAGAGGAATCTCTAAACCGTGCACAGAAACTGATTGATGAAGAAATTAACAAATAAAATACGGGAGCTGTAAAGCGAAAATGGAATCGGAAGGTGGAATCATATGTTGGATATGTTCCACCTTTTTTGTTTGTGATAATAGAATATCCGCGGAGTATGCATTCTATTATTTTATGTGTCAATAGTCATAGGAAAATTATAACGTTATAAAAATTACATGGATTTTACACAAACTTGATAGAAGTATTGCAAAAAACAAACTATGATATAAAATGCCGGCGGATATATGAGAAAAATACAAAAAACTAATAAAATACAGGTGGACAATGGATAAAATGTATAATGACGAATAAAAAGCATGCAAAAACAAACATGTAAAAAGTACAATAAAATATCAAAAAATACAAAATAAATTGTTGAATTGAACAAAATAATATTGACACGTTTCAAAATATGAAGTATGATAACATTACAAAAACAAAAGAGAGGGAGGAATTTACAATGAAAAAAAGATTTTTATCAGTATTACTTGTATCAGCAATGGGGGTTGCAGCATTAGCAGGCTGTGGCGGTGGAAATACCAGCGCAGACAATGGCAGCACGGCAGCAGATCAGATGGGCGCAGCTGTGGAGGACAAGACCGATGCGGCAGATACCCAGAAAGAGGATACTTCATCTTCCAATGAAAAACTTGTTGTATACACGAACAGCGGAACCGAAGGTCGTGATGCATATCTGATCGAGAAAGCGAAAGAAGCCGGATTCGATATTGAGGTGGTAGCATTAGGAGCATCCGAGGTAACCGAGCGTATGATCGCAGAGAAAAATAATCCTCTTTGTGACGTTACATTTGGATTGAACAATATTGAGTACGAAAAATTAAAAGCAAACGGTTTGCTTCAGAAATGGGAACCGGACTGGGTGGACGGAGTAGATGCAGACCTCATCGATCCGGACGGATATTATTACCCGGTTACAACAACGCCATTAGTATTAATGGGAAATGCGGACTATGACAATATGCCTTCTGACTGGACAGATCTGACGAAAGATGAATACAAAGGACTGTATCAGTTACATAATTTAGGCGGTGGAACAGCAAAGACGGTATTTGCAAGTATCATCAGCCGTTATCAGGATCCGGACGGAGATCTTGGCATTTCTGATGAGGGATGGGAGATCGCAGCAAAATTCTTAGGTAATGCACATAACATTGCAGATGGTGAAGACGCAGTCGGAAGTGTGATCGATGGTACCTATCCGATGGATGAGCACTGGGCATCCGGCGTTTTGACAGAGCAGAAAGACCGTGATTACAAATTCCAGATCATGACACCGGACATTGGAGAGCCATATGTGGTAGAATCTCTTGCAATTTCAGCAGGCACTAAGAAATATGATACCTGTGTAGCATTTTTAAACTGGCTTGGAAGTTCTGATGTTCAGCTTGACTGGTCTAATAATTATGGAACGATTCCATGTCAGAAAGAAGCATTAACCCAGGTTTCCGATGATATTAAAGAGTTAATGGAGACTTTGAAACCGCAGGATCTTGACTGGAGTTTCATTGCAGAAAATGTGGATGCATGGGTAGAGAAAGCAGAGCTTGAGTATGTACAGTAAATATAGAAGAAACTAAAAATACAGGAAGCTGACATTAAACAAAGTTAGGAGAACACCATGGTAAAGTTTGAAAATATTGAAATAAAGTATGGGGATTTTGTAGCGATTGAAAACTTGAATCTGGATATTAAAGAAGGTGAGTTCTTCACCTTCTTAGGACCAAGCGGTTGTGGAAAGACCACCTCACTGCGGGCGCTGGTTGGCTTTCTCTCACCGTCAAAAGGAAAAGTATATGTAGGAGACAAGGACGTTACAAATCTTCCGGTTGAAAAAAGAAACATTGGCATGGTGTTCCAAAGCTATGCGCTTTTCCCGACAATGTCAGTCTATGACAACATTGCGTTTGGAATGAAAGTAAAAAAAGCATCGAAGACAGAGATCGATCAGAAAGTACATGAAGTTGCAGCTAAGATCAAGATTACGGAATCACAGTTAAAGAAAAATGTGTCGGATCTGTCAGGTGGTCAGCAGCAGAGAGTAGCGCTTGCAAGAGCAATCGTTCTGGAGCCTAAGATTCTTTGCCTGGATGAGCCGCTATCCAATCTGGATGCAAAACTCCGCATTGATATGAGAATGGAATTAAAACGTCTCCAGAAAGAGCTGGGTATCACAACATTGTATGTTACGCATGACCAGGAAGAAGCGCTGACGCTTTCCGACCGGATCGCCGTATTTAACAATGGATATGTAGAACAGGTTGGAACGCCGTATGAGATCTATAATGAATCAAAAAGTGAGTTTGTCTGCGATTTTATCGGTGATATCAACCGCTTAAAGGGTGAACTTTTATCTGAGGTCAATACGCAGTCGGGTGCAAATTTAGATACAAACAAGACTGGATTTGTAAGAATTGAGAGATGTATCAGTGAAGAAAAAGCCGGTTATGTGAAACTCACAGGCAAAGTGGAAGAAGCTGAATTTAGTGGTGTGCTGACAAAGTATGTGCTGGAATGTCATGGACAGGAGCTTAAATATCTTGAAAAAAATGATGGACGCAGGCTGTATCAGGAAAACGAACAGATAGACCTCTATATCAACCCACAGGATATCATGCAGTTTTAGGAGGGATATTTTATGAATAAACTCAAGCAAAAAATTCAGGATGGAACAATCAATATTCCCGGCATTATTATTAAAATTGCATTAATCTGGTTTATCATTACATTTCTGGTATTCCCAAACTTAAATCTGCTTGCCAGGGTATTTGTAAAAGACGGACATTTCACATTGGAAGCAATTGACAAGATCATGAAATCAGCAAGGGCCATGAAGAGTTTAAAGAACAGCTTTGTTCTGGCAATCGCTTCTATTATTACCGTAAATATATCCGGTATTTTAGTTGTACTGTTTACAGAATACTTTGACATCAAAGGGGCAAAAATATTAAGTCTTGGATTTATGTCAACACTGATCTACAGCGGCGTTGTTTTGGTTACAGGATATAAGTTCGTTTACGGTTCAACAGGAATCGTGACAAAAGTGCTGACCAATATTTTTCCAGGTCTGGATCCGAACTGGTTTGTCGGATTTGGTGCTGTACTTTTTATTATGACATTCTCGGGAACATCAAATCATATGATGTTTTTGACAAATGCGATACGAGGGCTGGATTATCATACGATAGAGGCGGCGAAGAATATGGGGGCATCCCAGAGTACGATTTTATTTAAAATTGTGCTGCCGACAATGAAACCTACCATTTTTGCGATTACAGTGCTTACTTTTATCGCAGCATTAAGCACAATGTCAGGACCTTTGATCGTTGGTGGCCCGGATTTCCAGACAATCAACCCGATGATCAAGACGTTTGCCAATATGACGGGATCGAGAGATATCGCAGCGCTGCTGGCAATCATCCTTGGAATTGCAACGACGATTCTTCTTGCAATCATGCAGAAAATTGAAAAAAAAGGCAATTTTATATCGGTTTCAAAGACAAAAGCCAAAATGGAAAAACAAAAGATTGAAAATCCGGTCATGAATGTGATCGCACATATTGTAGCTTATGTGATGTTTATCATTTACATGCTGCCGATCATCAACGTACTTGTATTTTCATTTACAGATGGATTGACGATCAAGACAGGTGTGATCAGAAAAGATTCTTTTACGCTGGAGAATTACAAAAAACTGTTCCATTCAGCCACTGCATATAAGCCGTATCTGGTAAGTATTGTGTATTCTCTGCTGGCAGCACTGGTTGTAGCTGTGATCTGTATTGTGGTTGCCCGTATTGTGACAAAAGCAAAACATAAATATGACAAGTTGTTTGAACCGTTTATTCTGATCCCATGGCTGCTGCCATCAACCATGATCGCACTTGGTTTGATGCTGACCTACGATGAGCCAAGAATGCTCCTGGCAGATAAGGTATTGGTTGCTACACCGATCATCCTGCTGTTTGCATACATTATTATTAAAATTCCGTTTTCATACCGAATGATCCGCGCCGGATTTGTCGGACTTGATGGAAATATGGAAGAGGCAGCACAGGTTATGGGCGCAAAACCGCTCTATACTATGAGGAAAGTCATTCTTCCGATTATTATGCCAATCGTATTATCTGTCATTGTATTGAATTTTAACGGACTTTTATCAGAATATGACTTATCCGTATTTTTATATCATCCATCCTATCAGCCGCTTGGAATCGTGATCAAGCTGGCAACGGATGAGACAGCGACCATAGATGCACAGGCAATGGCATTTGTTTATACGGTAGTGCTTATGATCATTTCTACGATTGCACTTTGGCTTGGCAGATATGACGGACTTGGAAAGATAAAATCTTTTTTTACAAAAAAGAAAAACGGGGGTAAAAATTAAATGGAATCGATCATTGAATTAAGAAAAAAAACAGGTGTTCTGGTTGCCGCCCACAGAGGAACCAGTGGGGGAAATATTCCGCCAAACTCGATTGCGGCTTTTGATATTGCACTCAAGGAGGGCGCAGACATTTTAGAGATGGATCTGTTTCAAAGTATCGATGGCGAATTGTTTGTATTCCACACAGGAATGGAACCGAGCCATCTTGACAGACATATCAGGATCGAACGGTATACAGCCGGGGAGATCAGACAGATGAGACTCTGTAACGGCGATCTGCAGCAGACATTTCTGCCGGTAAATTCATTTGATGATGTGTTAGAGCATTTGAAAGGAAAATGTAAACTGAATCTTGACAGAAGCATCAATATTATTGAACCGGTTATGAAAGCAGTAAAGAAACATGGAATGGAAGATCAGATTTTAATGAAGAGTGATCCTTCTGACCAATCTTTGAAATTAATTGAAGCTTATGCACCAACGATCGATTATATGCCAATTTTCATGGAAGAGGATCTTGCCTCTGATAAAATTGAAAAAATGAACATCAATTATATAGGGGCAGAGATTGTGTTTGAAAAAGAAACATCTCCGGTGATCCAGGAATCTTATCTGGAAATGCAGAAGAAAAAGGGGCGGATTCTCTGGGGCAATGCGATTTTATATTCCAGCCGGGTTCCATTGGCAGCAGGGCATAGCGATGACGTTTCGCTGACCGATGATCCTGCGAAAGGATGGGGATGGCTTGCAGATAAAGGATTTGACATTATCCAGACAGACTGGACAAAGCATTGTGTGGATTACCTGAAAGAAAATAATTATCGGAAGTGATGCGTATGGATTTAAATTTTTTGGGATGTGGTTCGGCATTTAATCCGTTGTACGGGAATACAAGTGCCTATTTTACAAACAAGGATCAGCTATATGTGATCGATGGCGGGGAGAGTGTATTTTTGAAATTGTATCAGAAAGAACTCTTAAAGAAATACGCCGGTATCACAATTATGGTAACACATATGCATGCAGATCACGTGGGAAGTCTTCCGTCTATCATTTCCTATTGTTATTATGTACTTGGGAAAAAAGTGACGGTCATCTATCCGGAAAAGTCTTTGTGGATTCTGCTTGGATTGATGGGAATCGACCCGGATATCTATATTCCTGTGGAGAGCAGTCTGTTTACCGCAGAGGGACTGAAGGTTTGGGCTGTTTCTGTGAAACATGCGGATGATATTTCCTGCTTTGGTTATATCATTGAATTTGCAGGAGAGAAGATTTACTACAGTGGAGATTCGTATGAGATTCCCAAAGATGTATTAGACGGATTTTATAAAAGGGAAATATCAACAATCTATCAGGATACAACAGAATTTACATCGGATCACAGGTCACATTGCCCATTAGAGGAGCTGGAGGAATGTATACCGGCGGATTTAAGAAGGAATGTTTTTTGCATGCATTTTACTACAGATTTTACGGAAAAATTAAAGAAAAAAGGATTCGGTTATATTCAAGGTAATTGCAGGTGAGAATGGAGAGAAGAGCAATTTGAAAGATGATTTTAAATTGCTCTTTTTCTTTATCCTAAGATGCACAAAAAGATTCGTTGGAGATAAAATAGTGGGAAGGTGAAATCATGTGGAGAGCTTTTATTGACGCAATGGCAGAATGGAACAGCGTAGCGATTTGCGGACGCCTTGCGCTGGCAATCCTAACGGGAACTGTGATAGGAATTGACCGTGGGTTAAAACGGCGCGGAGCCGGGATCAAGACACATGCATTAGTGTGCCTTGGATCCGCTTTGGTAATGCTGACCAGTGAATATATGTCGATGAATTTTGACCAGAAAGCCGATCTTGCACGGCTCGGTGCACAGGTGATCAGTGGGGTAGGATTCCTGGGGGTAGGCACAATATTGGTAACGGAGAAACAAAGAGTCCGGGGGCTTACCACAGCAGCAGGACTTTGGGCATGTGCCTGTGTGGGTCTGGCGATTGGAATCGGGTTTGTGGAAGGTGCAGTCTATACGCTGGTATTCATTGTTGTTGTATTGCGCCTTCTGAATAAAATCGACATTTTTTTACAGAAACATGCGAAAGTATTTGATCTTTATCTTGAACTGGAAAATGGAAAGAGCATTGGATTGTTTTTGCAGGAGATGCGAAGCCGGAATGTGAAAACAGAGACGGTTGAAACAACCAAAAATAAACTGCCGGGTAAATTTTCCTCTTTAGTGGTAACTCTGGAAGTCAATCACTATAATATGAGACCGGAACTGATCGATGAGATCAGAAATTTTGACTATGTGCACTATGTGGAAGAAATGTAAGCATCTGGAAATATTGCAAATTCAGGATTAGAATGTATCAAAACTGGAAAGCAGAAGGGGGATAAAAATTTATGGATTCAAAAAAAATAAAAGTGTGGGCGCACCGTGGAGCAAGTGGTTATGCACCGGAGAATACAATGGATGCATTTCGAAAAGCCATTGAGATGAAAGCAGATGGAATCGAACTGGATGTGAATCTGACGAAAGATGGGGAAGTGGTTGTAATACATGATGAGGTTCTTGACAGAGTCAGTGATGGAACCGGACGTGTACAGGACTTTACCTGTAATGAATTAAAAAAATTTAATTTTAATAAAATACATCCGGAATATGAGAAAGAAGAGATACCAACATTAGAGGAAGTTTATCAGTTGATAAAGCCGACGGATCTCACCATTAATGTGGAAATGAAGACCGGAAACACGTTTTATCCGGGAATGGAAGATAAGGTTTTAGAACTGACAAAAAAATATGACATGATGGATCGTATCATAGTTTCCTCATTCAATCATTATACGATCCGCAGTATGAAGGAAAAATGCCCGGAATTATGACGTTTGAAACGGCGGTTGACCGCCAAAGTGTATCTGGCAACGGCTAAGGGTTCGGCTCCTTGGGAATATCTCACCTCAGGATCTCTTACCAGTCGTCCCATCAAAATCACTTTGTTCATAATCTTACCTCCTTCAATCCGCTTGATTAAGCGTCCTTACGGATGATCAGGTAACGCAGAACGTTTTCCATAATACGCATACGAGCTTCGATTTCTGCGGGTGCAGCAGCGGGTGCTTCGAATGTTGTGAAGCTGTAGAAACCTTCGTTTACCTTTGCGATTTCGTAAGCGAGCTTTCTTTTGCCCCAGTCATCAACCTTTTCGATTTTTGCACCGAATCTTTCCAGTGTAGCCTGTACCTTTGCTACCTCTGCTGCTCTGCCTTCTTCGTCCAGTGCGGGACTTAAAACCAGCGCCAATTCGTATTTGTTCATGTGGGTTACACC
>OGXO01002066.1_pt1 | contig 10389 bp, 10 predicted proteins | sample 1576321 | NCBI WGS metagenome assembly OGXO01 (sample SAMEA3541568, study PRJEB24748) | human gut metagenome | biome: human gut; feature: human-associated habitat; material: faeces | place: China | collected 2012 | reverse complement strand
ACAGCACAGTGCAGGGGGAGCGCACAAACTCCACAAGGGAGAAACAGCACGGCAGCCGGAGAAGCCTGCCGCCCCGCGTCTGGAGGGCCGCATCGTCCGCATCTGAGCTGAAAATTCACAATTATCCCCTTGCGAAATTCTTATTTTGCGGTATACTATAACTACCATTTCAATACGGGAGGTCAATTTCATGAAGAACAATCTGAAGCTCATTCTGGGCATCATCGGCGGTGTCGTCGTTGTCGGCAGCATTGCAGTCGCCATGATCCACTTCTGGGACGATCTGAAGAAGCTCCTTCCCTGCTTCGGCAAGTGCGACGAGGGCCTTGACGATTTCGACGAGATCGAGGCGTAAAATCTCATAAAAAAGCGCTGCGGCCGTGTGAACCGCAGCGCTTTTCATTTGCTCTTAAAATACACCGGTAATACAGTAGCGATCCGTATCGGGGTCGAGCTCGGCGGCATAGACGCACGAGCCGTCCGGCGGGACCAGCGCATACCGCTCCGTCTCGCCCTCCAGCCGGAAGCAGACATAGGGGATGCCGTCGTCCTGAATGAGACGGCTGTCATAGAGCTCCCAGTCCTCGTCCGCACCGACGGCGTCGTGCAGGACCGCCTCCGCATTCCAGCAGGTATCCATGAGATATTCCTTCTGCGGCGAGCCCCAGCGGCCGTTGTAGGTCAGGTATTCTCCAAAATCGCTGCCGTCCGGCGCCGTCACGGTCAGATAATACATCGCGCCGCCGTCCGGGCGGTCGAACGAGCCGCTGATGACATCGCCCTGCCCGGTGCGGAACGAATAGAGGGCCTTGTCGCCGACATTCAGCCGCCCGCTCTCCCACGTCACGCCGAACACATTGACCCACGAGCCAACATATTTTGCCACGATATAGGCACGGTCATATTCGCCCGCGGGGCCGTTCTGCGTCACCGTCAGCTCCAGCCCATCCAGCGGCTCGTTGAACATCACGCCGAGTGCGCCCTCCGGCGCATCAGGGACGGCTGCGGTGAATGCCTCGTTGATCTCCGGCTCCTCCGGCGTTTCTGCCGTCGGATCGGTCTCCTGCGCGGAAGGCTGCGTCTGCTGCGTGCCCGCTGTCGTTTCCGTTCCGCGGGTCGCGGGCTGGGTGCCAGGCTGCGTCCCGCCCGGCTCCGATGCATCCGCCCCCGTCGGGCTGCAGGCGCACAGGCCCAGCAGCAGGGCGGCAAGAAGAATGGCGATCCCTCGTTTCATACGATGTCCCTCCCGATCTGTCTTCCCGGACTGTTTCTTTTATTAGACGCACCTGCCGGGGAAATGTTCCGCCCGTTCCAAAATTTTTCGCTGCGCGGATCCGCCGATTTCCGCGCGCGGCGCTTGCCGCTTTCCCGGAACTGTGGTATAATCATCTCGAAATTTTTGTTGTACGGAGTATGAAGCACCATGCCGGGAATCACCCTAACCGAAGAAGAGGTCCGCAAGCTCACCTCCTGCGGCAATCCGGATGCCGCAGTTTTATTTTTATACCGCAAGGCAGAACTGCCGCGCGAAACGGCGCTGGCTGCCCTGCACTTCACCGTCCCGCGCATGGTCGGCGCGACGGACACGCTGCGCCAGCTGGGCCTGTGGCAGGAGGAGCGCCCGGTGCATCCCACGCCGGAGCGCCCGCAGTACACTGAAGAGGACCTGAAGCGCGAGCAGCAGGCAGGCGACGGACGCTTCCGCAATCTCGTCGGCGAGGCGCAGCGCCGTCTCGGCCGCACGCTTTCCACAGAGGAGCTGAAGATCCTGCTCTCGCTCATCGATTATCTCCGCCTGCCGACGGAGGTCGTGGGCGTGCTGCTCTATTACTGTCTGGAGCGCAGCCGCCGCCGCGATTCGCGCGCGCCGTCCATGCGCGCCATTGAAAAAGAGGCCTACCGCTGGGCGGACGAGGGCATCGACACGCTGGAGACCGCCTCGTTCTATGTGCAGCAGCAGCTGCAGCTCCACACCCGTGTGCAGCAGCTGCGCCAGCTGCTGCAGATCGACCAGCGCCGCCTGACTCCCGCGGAGGAGAAATATTTGGTCTCGTGGATCCGGATGGGCTTCCGCGACGACACGATCCGCATGGCCTATGAGCGCACCTGCCTGAACACCGGCGCGCTCAAGTGGGCGTACATGAATTCCATTCTGACAAGCTGGCACGAGCAGAACCTGCACACGCCGGAGGAGATTCTGGCCGGGGACGCCCCGCGCAAGCCGGAGCAGCGCCGCGCCAGCGCCTATCAGCAGCATGACGCCGCGCTGAGCCCGCTGGCGCAGGAGGCCGTGGCCCGCATGCTGGCAGAGGAGGACGATTGAGATGGCATACAGCGAACAGGTGCTCCATCGCGCCCGCGCGCGGCTGGAGCAGGCCAAGGCGGAGCGCGAGCAGGAGAACGCCGCCCACAGAGCGGACGCCTATGCCCGCTATCCCCGTCTGGCCGAGATCGATAACGAGCTGCGCCGCACCATGGCCGAGCTGATGGCCGCGGCCCTGCAGCGCGGCGAGGACCCGTCGCAGGCCGTCGCCGCCGTCCGGGAAAAGAATCTCGCGCTCCAGCGGGAGCGCAGCTGGATCCTTGAGGCCGGAGACTTTGAGGACGGCTATCTGGACGACACGCCCGTGTGCGCCAAGTGCGGCGGGCGCGGCTATGTCGGCGCGCAGATGTGCTCGTGCCTGCGCGAGCTGTGCCGGCAGGAGCAGAAAAAGGAGCTGACGAGCCTGCTCGGCAGCGGCCGGGAAACGTTTGAAAATTTCCGGCTCGACCTCTATCCCGCCGAGTATTCCGAGAGCGTGCGCACCAGCCCCCGTGCCCTCATGCAGCGGAATTTCAACCACTGCCGGAAGTATGCGCAGAATTTCACGATGCAGTCCGGGAACATGCTGTTCTCCGGCGCAACGGGCCTCGGCAAGACGTTCCTGTCCGCGTGTATCGCACGCACGGTGGCCGACCGCGGCTACAGCGTCGTATACGACACGGCCATTCACCTGTTTTCCGATTTTGAAGCGGAAAAATTTGGCATGTCACAGGAGGAAAACCGCGGGCTTTCCCAGCGCTACCTGCAGTGCGACCTGCTCATCATCGACGACCTCGGCACGGAAATGACGACGCAGTTCGTCTGCTCCGCCCTGTACCATGTGGTAAACACCCGCCTGATGGAATCGCGCCCGACGATCATCTCCACGAATCTGACGCCGGAGCAGCTGTCCGTGCGCTATTCCCCGCAGATCGCCTCGCGCCTGCTCGGCACCTATCGCCTGATCCAGTTCGTCGGGCAGGATATCCGGCGGCTTTAACATTTTGAAATTTCTATCCGCACAGGATAAAAACGGTCCGGCCGTGTCTGCAGAGTCCTGCAGCGCGGCCGGTCGCATTTTTTAACAAGGGAATTCCGCCGGGATTTTCTAAGCCGTTTCTTCGATTTCCGCGCCATATTAACAGCGAGAAAAACGCGGGAGGACGAAAAAATGAATCGAATTTTCAAGCAATTGGCAGCCGTCCTGCTGGCGCTCGCGCTTCTGGCGGGCACGGCGCTGGCTGCGCTGCCTGAGAAGCTCATCCCCGGCGGGCAGGCCATCGGCCTGCAGCTGCAGACGGACGGCGTTTCCATCGTGGAGCTGGCGCAGGACAATCCCTGCGCGCGGGAAGCCGGGCTGCGGCGCGGCGACGTCATCCGCGCCATTGACGGTGAACGGGTCAGCACAGTCCGGCAGGTCACGGCAGCCGTCTCCGCCTCGGGCGGGCAGGCGCTGACCATCCGCTATGAGCGCGGCGGCAAGGCAGCCGAAACGGCCGTGCAGCCCCAGAGAACCGCGGACGGCTGGCGGCTCGGCGTGTTTGTCCGTGACAGCATCACCGGCATCGGCACCGTCACCTATTATGACCCGGAGAACGGCACGTTCGGCGCGCTCGGCCACGGTGTCTGCGACAGCAGCGCCCTGCTCCCGCTGCGCAGCGGCCTTGCCCTGCCCGCCGCCGTCACCTCCGTCACGCGCGGCGAGGTCGGAACGCCCGGCGCGCTGCACGGCGCCGTGACGGGGCGCAGCCCATGCGGAACGATCCTCAGCAACACGGAGCGCGGCATTTTCGGCACCATGGCGCCGCCGCAGGACGCTTCCCCGCTGCCCACGGCCGCCGCCGCACAGGTCCACACCGGCAGCGCGACGATCCTCTCCAACGTTTCCGGCACGGAGACGCGCGAATATGCCGTGCAGATCGTCTCCGTCGAGCCGGATGAGCCGCAGGGGCGCAATCTCCGGCTGGCCGTCACGGACGACGCCCTGCTGGCGCAGACCGGCGGCATCGTGCAGGGCATGAGCGGCAGCCCCATCCTGCAGGACGGGCGGCTCGTCGGCGCGGTCACGCATGTTCTGGTCAACGAACCGGCGGCGGGCTACGGCATCCTGATCGAAAATATGCTGGCCGCAGCGGGATAAAGTTCGAAAAAGTGGGCGATCAGCGCCCACTTTTCGTTCAGTCCAGAATCACATCGTCAAATTTCCAGCCCAATGCGCCCCGCTTCTGCTGGACTTTCATAGGTCTGTCTGTTCAGAAACGCACTGAGCAGTTTGTGAAGCTCCATGGGATATTTGCAGCCCGTCAGGTCTAATTTTGCCGGTTCCATGCGTTGCCTCTTTCTATGATCTCCGGAAATGCAGGAGTCATTCTACCCCACTGTACCTGTTTCCGCCCCGCTTTACAAGGCGGCTTCCCAAAACGGAAGCCGGTATCGGCCGTACACGTTCGAAGACCGATCATTTCCCAAAATCCATTTGACAACTGGCATAAAGGACGTTATAATAAAAACACAGAGAGATGCCTGCTGGTAACAGACATCCCCCTGCTGTGGGACCTGAACGGTTGCCACGACACATACAACTATTGCGAGTCAAATGACCCCATGAGCCGTCTGTTGGTGGCAGACGGCTCACTTCTTTCTGTTATGGAACTTGTCCCACGCCTGATAAAGCATCCAGGCAATGGAAACGATCCAGAACACATCCTGAAGTGTAATCGTAATATGTATCACCTCCCCGAGAAAAATTTCCCGCGAGGCTATACACACGCCTCCACTCCGCACTCGCGGGATGGCAGGCAACCGTCTTCGACCGCTTACCGTCTATAGCGGACGGCAGGCTCCACAAATTTATTATATCGAGCCGCTGTGCAAATGTCAATTCATAATTCAGTCTGTTCAGAAATCTCACCCGCCACACGGCGGTTTTTTCTTTTTCTGCAGAAAACAGCATGGACGCAGCTGCCGGATTTCGATACAATGTGTGAAAAAAATTGGGTTAACTCCCTATTCCCAACGAAACCATCCCGCAGATTTTCCGTCTGCATAAACAGAATGCTTCTGCAGCCGCAGAGGCGCGGCAGGAGGCACGAGACCTATGGGCGACGACGAGATTTTGCAGCTGTTCTACCACCGGGTAGAATACGCCATCAGCGCGGTGGAGGAAAAATACGGCAGGCTTTGCCGCTCTGTTGCGCGCGGCATCCTGAAGGATGAGCGCGACGTGGAGGAGTGCGTAAACGACACCTGCATGCGCGCATGGAACGCCATCCCGCCGGAAAAGCCGCGCTCGCTCGAGGCCTATCTTGTGCGCATCACGCGCAACCTGGCGCTCGACCGCTATGCCTATCATCACTCGCAGAAGCGCGAGACCGCGCTGACGGAGGCCTATGAGGAGCTGGAGGCCTGCCTGCCGCTGGCAAAGGACGGCCCGGAGGAGGCCGCCATGGTGCAGGAGCTGCAGCGCACACTCAATGATTTTCTGCGCGCACAGCCCGAGGATGCCCGGCGGTTTTTCCTGCGGCGCTACTGGTACGGCGAGAGCATCGCCGAGATCGCCGAGGCCTGCGGCGCAGGCTCCGGGCGCATCCGCAGCTCGCTGTTCCGCACCCGCGCGCGGCTCCGCAGGAGGCTGGAAGAGGAGGGAGTATTTCTATGAAGCAGGAAGATCGGTTTTTCCGCCTGATGCACGCCGTGGACGACGATCTGCTCGAGGAGGCCATGCAGCCGGTGCGCCGCCGCAGGCACGTCTGGATCCCGCTTGCGGCCGCGGCCTGCCTGTGCATCGCCGCCGCGCTGGCTGCCGTGCCGCTGCTGCGCGCTCCGGCCCGGCAGGATGTGCAGCCGGACGGCACGCAGAAGCAGTCCGGCACGAGCGCAACGGAGGCAGCTGTTCCCTCCTCCGTCACAACCGATGCAAAGGCGATCATGGACCTCGGCTATACGCTGGCCGTCCCGGCGGATTCGCAGGACGTGGTCTATTCTCTGGTCCCGACGGATTCCGACATTCCCATGGCGCAGGTATGCTATGTGAGCAACGGGATCAGATATACGGCGCGCTCCCTGAAGACGGACTCCGCCGCCGATCTGACCGGTTCATCGGCAAACTGGACGCAGGAGCTGTCCTGGAGCGACGCCGGTCTTGCCATGGACCTGCGCACGGACGGTGAGGAGAGCTGGGTTGGCTGGTATGCCGGAAGCACGGGAACACAGTGGGCGCTCGGTGCCGAGGATTCGGCGCAGAGCGTGCTGCATAGCGCCTGCGGCATTCTGAAAACACTGGGCTACGATGTCGCGGTAGCACCGGAGGATGCGGAGAACGTGACTTACAGCGTTCTGGAGATCGACGGGCAGACCGTGGCGGAGACGGCGTTCACGCTGGACGGCATTTCCTACCGCTGGCACGTCGGCACGGGTGACTCGGAGGACCCGGAACGTCTGGTAGACCTCTCCGGCTCAGAGCGCGTCTATCCGCACACGGAGGAGACGACCATCCGCTGGTGCCGGGCAGAGCTTTCGGACGATCCCGGCAATGCGGGCTGCAAGCTCATCTGGATCGATATCGCGCCGGGACTTGCCTACAGCCTTGAGACGGACGGCACGGTACCGCCCGAAGCGCTGCAGGAGCTGGCAGAGTCGCTGTTTGTCCCCGCGCAGGGAGAATAAATAACGGGTTATTAACGAACCATTTGGGGCTTGCTGCGGTGTTCGCAGCAAGCCCGTTTTTTATCCGACGATCGTCCCAGGCGCGTCTGAGAACGCAGAGCAGACCTCCAGCACGACGTGCTCCCGGCGCGCCAGCTCCACGCAGCGGTCATGCAGCACGCGCGCTCCGCCGCGGGCCAGCAGAAGCATATCATCATAGGAGATGCGGCCGTATTTCACGGCGTCTGGATGCAGACGCGGGTCGCGGTCATAGACACCGTCGACATCCGTATAGATGCGGCAGAGATCGGCGTGCAGGAAGGCCGCCAGCGCGACCGCCGTCGTATCGGAGCCGCCGCGGCCGAGCGTCGTGATATCCCCGGCGGCGTCCACGCCCTGAAAGCCCGCTGCCAGCACGACGCGCCCGGCCCGCAGCTCCCGCTCAATGCGGTCGCCGCGCAGGCCCAGCACCCGGGCGCTGCCGTGGCTGCCGTCCGTCTGCAGGCCCATCTGCCAGCCGCACAGGCTCACAGCCGGGACGCCGAGGCGCGCCAGTGCCAGCGCGCACAGGCTGACGGAGACCTGCTCGCCCGTGGACAGCAGGCTGTCCGCCTCCCGCCCGGCGCAGTCCGGGTCGATCTCCCGTCCGCGCGCAAGCAGGGCGTCTGTTGCACCGGCCTGCGCCGAGAGCACGGCGACGACCTCGTCCCCGGCGCGGTGGGCCGCGGCGATGCGCCGCGCCGCGCGGTACAGCCGCCGTGTGTCGCCGACGGACGTGCCGCCGAACTTATAAATGACACGAGCCAAGAAAATTCCTCCTTTCCCGCTGCATTCTATGCCGCCGCGACACGCGCTGCCACGAAATGAGTTTACTTCCGACCTGTTTTGTGGTAAACTTATCAAAGTGTTTTTTGTGAGGTGAGAGCCAGTGCGCTCCGGCTTTGCGCGCCTGCATCCGCTGGTGGACCTGACGTTCTTCGTGCTGGTGCTTGCGTTTGCCATGTTTCTATCCCATCCGGCTGTGCAGCTTGCGGGGCTGGTGTGTGCGGCGCTGTTCGCTCTGCGCTGCACCGGTCGGGGCTTCGGCCGCCGGATGGCCATGCTGCTGCCGCTGATGCTGCTGGCGGCGGTCGTCAATCCACTCGTATCCCATCAGGGCGTGACCGTCCTGTTCCGTTTCCCTTCCGGAAACGCCTGCACGCTGGAATCCGTGCTCTACGGCATCTCCGCCGCCGTGCGGCTCGGCACGGCCGTGCTCTGGTTCATGGGGTGGAACGCCGTGATGACGTCCGATAAATTTGTCTATCTGTTCGGCAGGATCCTGCCGTCGCTGTCCCTGACGCTGTCCATGGGCCTGCGCTTCGTGCCGCGCCTGCTGCGGCGCACGCGCGAGGTCGCGCAGGCGCAGAAGCTGGCCCGGCCCGCGGAGCGCGGCTGGCTGGCGGGCATCCGCCGCGCCGGTCGCGTCGTGTCCATCGTGGTCACCTGGGCACTGGAAAATGCCCTCGATACGGCGGACTCCATGAAGAGCCGCGGCTATGGTCTGCCGAAGCGAACGGCGTTTTCCCTGTTCCGCTTTACCCTGCGGGACGGCATCTGTCTCGGCGTGCTGGCCACGCTGGGCGGGATCGTTCTGGCCGGGAGCCTGACCGGCGGGCTGAAATGGTGGTATTATCCCGCGCCCGGCGGCGCGGCCGGCGCGCAGGCTGCGCTCTGGACGGCGGCCTTCGTTCTGCTGGCCGCATTTCCCCTGATCTTTGACGCAAAGGAGGCGATCCAATGGCGGGCATCACGGTCTCGCACCTGAGCTTTACCTATCCGCAGGAGACGGTCCCCGCCCTGCGGAACGTCTCGTTTTCCGTGGAGGAGGGCGAGTTCCTCACGGTCATCGGCCCGTCCGGCGGCGGCAAATCAACGCTGCTGCGCGCGCTGAAGCCCGCGCTGACGCCGCACGGCAGCTTTACGGGAGATATTTCCTTCTTCGGCGAGCCGCTTTCCGCTCTCGATGCACGGCGGCAGGCCGCCGAGATCGGCTTTGTGCTGCAGAAGCCGGACGACCAGATCGTCACGGACCGCGTATGGCACGAGCTGGCCTTCGGTATGGAGAGCCTCGGCTTTGCCACGCCGGTCATCCGCCGCCGCGTGGCGGAGATGGCGAGCTTTTTCGGCATTGAGGAATGGTTCTCCCGCCCGGTGGAGGCCCTGTCCGGCGGGCAGAAGCAGCTTCTGAATCTGGCCTCCGTCATGGCGCTGCAGCCGCGCGTGCTGCTGCTCGACGAGCCGACATCCCAGCTCGACCCCATTGCGGCCGCCGATTTTCTGAACGCCGTGGCGCGCATCCGCCGCGAGCTCGGCACAACGGTCATCCTGAGTGAGCACCGGCTGGAGGAAGCCCTGCCGCTGTGCGACCGCGTGCTGGCGCTGGAGCAGACCGTTCTGGCCCACGGCACGCCGCAGGAGGTCAGCCGCGCCCTGCGCGCGGCAAAAAGCCCCGTTTATTTCTCCATGCCGACGCCGGTACGCGTCAGCGGCTCCGTCGGTGCGGACAAGTGCCCCGTGACCGTGACGGAGGGGCGGCAGTGGCTGGCGGGCTACGCCGCCGCGCACCCGCTGGCAGACGTTCCGCCGCGCAGGCTCCGCCCCGCCGGAGAGGAGCTGCTCGGCCTGAAGGACGTCTGGTTCCGCTATGAAAAGGACGGCGAGGACGTGCTGCAGGACCTGAGCTGCAGCTTTGCCCGCGGCCAGCTGACCGCCCTGCTTGGCGGAAACGGCAGCGGCAAGACGACGACGCTGAGCCTGCTGGCCGGTCTGCGCCGCCCGCTGCGCGGCAAGCGCTTCTGCCGGACCGAGCGCATCGGCCTTCTGCCGCAGGACCCGCAGATGCTCTTTGACCGCGCCACGGTCCGTGATGAGCTGCGGGAGCAGCTCGCCTCCCTGCCGGAGGCGGAGCAGGCGCGGCGCATGCAGGAAATGGCCTGCTTCTGCCGTCTGGAAGGCCTGCTGGACCGGCATCCCTATGATCTTTCCGGCGGCGAACAGCAGCGCGCCGCGCTGGCCAAGCTGCTGCTGGCCGGGCCGGAGCTTCTGCTGCTCGACGAGCCGACAAAGGGCATGGACGCGCAGGTCAAGCGCGAGCTGGCCGCGATCCTGAACGGTCTGCTGGAGCAGGGCGCGACGGTCGTCATGGTCAGCCATGACGTTGAATTCTGCGCGCAGTATGCCGACCGCTGTCTTCTGATGTTTGACGGCTCCATCGCAGCCGAGGGCGGCCCGACGGACTTCTTTGCCGGAAATCACTTCTATACGACGGCCGCGAACCGCATGGCCCGCCGCCTGCTGCCGCAGGCCGTGACGTGCGAGGAGCTGATCGCCGCCTGCGGCGGCACGGGTAAACAACGCTGAAATAACAGCCTTGTCCGTGCCTGTTCTCACAATATCAGATC
>OGXO01002063.1_pt1 | contig 10395 bp, 10 predicted proteins | sample 1576321 | NCBI WGS metagenome assembly OGXO01 (sample SAMEA3541568, study PRJEB24748) | human gut metagenome | biome: human gut; feature: human-associated habitat; material: faeces | place: China | collected 2012 | reverse complement strand
GTTTTATCTGATACATATAATTTTTCAGCCAAATCCTTTTGAGTTAAATTCTTTTTCTTTCTTAATTCGGTTACAAATAAACCGAATTTTTCATTACTAATTTGATACATACATCCACCTCCTGCACACATATTATAATGGGAGTACGCATAAATCAATCGACTAGCAGTAGAATTGCAGAATATTAGCACAAATATATCAAATAATCTCCCCATTATAATTATTTCTGTGAAGTTATATTCGGATATTTTTTAAGCCATACTATGAAGTAATTAAATCTGTGTAACTTATAACCATGGCAGAAAAAAACAACCTTCCGGAACTTAGAAATGGTCACCTGATATGGAATTGTAATTTGATTCTTCTTTGAACCCTTACAAATGCAGAAGCTGAACAAATAGGAGTTTTCTTCCTACCTGTTCAGCTCTTTATTTAACTGTAAATCAATTCTTTTAACACAATCTCTTCTGCCATATTACGAATACCATTTACCGCCCTAACCCATTCCATCTGGTCACGAGCTTTCATTTCTTCCGTAATGCCTTGCCTCTCCATCATCTGACGCACCAGAATATTCATTCTCTCCTGTGCTTCATCATCCACAGCATTCAGATGTTCTGTCAGTCTGTCTTCCAACATATACAGTGAATACATTGCCGGACGATGCTCTTTCAGATACGTTTTCCGCATTATTCCATATTTCCCATAATGCGGTTCTTCATCTGTACTGACAAGATTCGGATAGTAAATTCCGTCTGCGCCAAGTGTGTAGGTTCCACCCATTTTTTCAAATGTGCTTTTCATGTGTTATTCCTCCTTGAAATCAGCAATGTCCTTAGATCATCGCAAAATATTTCAGGGCAGCCTTGATAGCATCTTCTTTCTCTTTCGGACACTGTGGCACTTTTGGATTTTCTGTTTTTGGCAGATTATAGTTCTCTCCTACTTCGATTCCACATTTCCCTTTGATTTGAGAAATATATAAATTTGAAACCTTCAAGCCAAATTCTTTCAGCACATAATCTTTGATTTCCTGATAGGTCGCTTTCGTCTCTGCACCGGTTGCATCCAGCTCATCTAAGTCTAAGTCGATCTCTATCGTGTCATCTGGTTTTTGTTGGGACAAAAGAACAACCGTCTCCACATGATTTGTGTTCGGAAATTGGTCGATCGCCGCTGCCTTAACCACTTTATACCCTTGTTCCTGAAGCATTTCCAAATCTCTTGCAAGACTTGTTGGCTTACAACTTATATATACCATTCGGTCAACGCCAAAGTCGATTATCTTCTGCAATGCCTTTGGATTTATGCCATCACGTGGTGGATCAAGTACGATTAAATCAGGCTTGTCCTGAAGGTCGTCAATTACCTTTAAAACGTCGCCGGCTATAAACTCGCAATTATCAAGATTGTTTAAGCTTGCATTAACTTTTGCAGCTTCAACAGCTTCCTCTATAATTTCAACCCCAACTACTTTTTTTGCAACCGGTGCAAGAATCTGGGCGATTGTGCCTGTTCCGCTGTATAGATCGAATATTAACTTATCCTTTGTCTCTCCGATATATTCTCTTGCTTTTGAATACAAAACTTCCGCCCCAAGTGAATTAGTCTGGAAAAATGAAAATACTGAAATCTTGAACTTTAAGCCTAAAAGTTCTTCGTAAACATACTCATTTCCATAAAGAACTCTTGTTTCATCGCTTTGTACAACATCAGCCAATCCATCATTAATAATATGAATAACTCCGCACAGCTTAGCTGACAAATCAAGCGCCTTTATTTCTTCCACTAACCCCATTAAGTCAGCTTTCTTCTCCATTTCTGCATCTGATGTTGTAACAAGGGCAACCAAAAGTTCTTTTGTCTTAGTTGTTCTTCTGACTAACAAATGTCTTATGTAACCTTCGTGACGTAACTTATGATAAAAAGGCAATTCCTTCTTTGCACAATAGTCAAGTACACATCTTAAAACTTTATTGTAATCCTTATCTACAATCTTACAGCCATCTACCGTTACAATATCATGAAAACTATTCTTTTTATGCATTCCAAGTGCCAAAGGTCCATCCTTAAACTGGTCACCAAAAGAAAATTCCATCTTATTTCTGTAGCCCCACTGCACAGGACTGCCAAGTATTCCCTCAAACTGGTAGTCTCCTTTGATTGCATTGTCAAGAATCCCCTTAACCATGTCTTCCTTAAGTTTCAACTGATTCTCATAACTCATTGTCTGGTAAGAACAACCGCCGCAGTCACCGAAATGTGGGCAATTAGGTTCAACATCTTCCATTGGTGATTTTTCAATTATTTCCTTTAATCTTCCCTGAGCCTTGCCTGAACGCTTTTTTGAAACAACAAACTTAACCTTCTGTCCCGGCAATGTGCCTTTTACTGATGCTATTCCGTCTTCACCACAATCAACTTCCCCCTTGTTTGGAAAAGCAATTTTTGTAACTACTCCTGTATATTCAACGCCTTTTTTCATCTTTTCTCCTTTTAAAACAACTTTAGCCCAAACAAAGCAGTCGCCGGATTCTACCAACTACTACTCAGCTTGGGCCACTTTTTGTTGTTTGCTTTTTAATTTTTATTCTTCTTCAAAATCGTCTTCATCTTCGTCTTCAAAGAGATCTTCGAAATCATCTTCAAAGTCATCATAATAATCTCTGTTAACGAATCTGTAGATTGCATATGCGGCACCTGCTACTGCTGCTACTGCTGCAATTACTGCCAAAACGATTGCAACAATCTTCTTTGTTTCTTTCTTCTCATCGTCTTTTGTTAAGATTTTTCCAATCTTTACGCCCTTAATTAAATCGTCCATTTCTGTCACCTCGTTTTCTATCTGATTGATAATAGATTCAAAATTTATACTTATTGGTATTATACCAAAAATCAAATATATTTACTACAATTTTTTAAGTTTTGCAAAAGATGCCATCATAACTTTTTGACCTGCTGTGTCAAACTCAACTGTTACCTGATAATCTCTTGGTCCGTCCTCCACGCCAATCACTGTTCCATCGCCAAATTTTATATGATGAACTCTGTCGCCAACGCCATAATCAATGTCTGTCTTTGTTACAACAAACTGCTTTCCAAAGCCCGGCTTAGTTGACGGATTGCCATATGCAGGCTTCTTTGCCATTGTTCTATAAGCGTTTTTGTGTTCATTTGCGGCAAAATTTCTTGAACCGCCGTAAGATGAACCCATATAGCCTGAGCCACCATGATTTAACGAGCCTTCATAGCCGCCGAAACCACTAAAAGATGGTTTCTTCTCAAAACCTGCTGCAACTCTATCCGTTACATTTTTGCTGTTTACAAGGCTCATTGGAATCTCTTTTACAAATCTTGAAATAATATTGTACTGAGTCTCCCCTCTTACCATTCTACGCTTTGCGTAGCTTATTGTTAGATGCTTCATTGCTCTTGTTATTGCAACATAGCAGAGTCTTCTTTCCTCTTCCAGTTCTTCCGGATCATCTGACATAATGCTCATATATCCCGGGAATAATCCGTCTTCCATTCCACAAAGAAAAACATTAGGAAATTCAAGTCCCTTTGCACTGTGAACTGTCATTAAAACAACATAACTGCTGTCTTCATCTAAGTTATCAATTTCTGAAACCAAAGCAACTTCTTCCAAAAATTCTGCAAGACTTGGATTGTCTGTATTCTCCTCGTATTCAGTTACCTTTGTTATTAATTCATCAATATTTTCGATTCTGCCATTGGCTTCATCTGTGTTTTCTGCTGCAAGTTCTGCCACATATCCTGTCTCGTTTAACACTTCGTTAACTAACTCTTTCAAAGACATACTCTGTTGCTGGTCTTTGAAATTCTCAATTAAATCAGTGAATTTTCTTACCTTTGTTGCTGCTCTTTCAAGCCCCGGAATGTTTTCAACTTCAAGCAATGACTCATACAAATTAAAACCGTAAGCTCTTGCAAAATCCTTAGCCTTAGTAACTGTAGTCGCACCAATGCCTCTCTTTGGCACGTTTATAATTCTTTCTACAGCTATGTCATCTGTTGCATTGCAGATAATTCTAAGGTATGCCAAAACGTCTTTGATTTCTTTTCTCTGATAGAAGTTCTGTCCGCCAATGATTTTGTAAGGAATATTTCTAAGCAATAATTTTTCTTCCAATGCTCTGGATTGGGCATTTGTTCTGTACAAAATCGCGTAATCACTATAATCTGCCCTTCCAAAATCCACATTCTCCTTAATTGTTGAGGCTACCATATCTGCCTCTGCGTAAGCATCTTCAGCCTGATACAAATCTATTTTTTCACCCTGTTCATTGTCACTCCAAAGTGTCTTGTCTTTTCTACCTTTATTGTTGTGAATAACTTCATTTGCCGCATCAAGAATAGTCTTTGTTGAACGGTAATTCTGCTCCAGCTTAACTACCCTTGCATTGTTAAAGTTTTTCTCAAACTGAAGAATATTGGAAATATCCGCACCTCTAAATTTGTAAATTGACTGGTCATCATCACCTACTACGCAAAGGTTCTGATACTTAGAAGCCAGCAGTTTAATAAAAGCAAACTGAGCTCCGTTAGTATCCTGATACTCGTCAACCATAATGTACTTTAATCTTTCCTGATAACTTTCCAAAACTTCTGGACATTTTCTGAACAACTGAACTGTTTTCATTATAAGGTCATCAAAATCCAACGCGTTATTCTTCTTCAAAGCTTCCTGATAATTATTGTAAATTTTTGAAAGATTAAGCAATTTAAAATCTGACTGTGCCATCTGGGCAACCTCGCCTGTTGTTACAAGCTTGTTTTTGAAATCAGATATTTTTCCAAGAACTGCGTTCTCCTTATACATCTTTGGATCAAGATTAAGATTCTTGATTACGTCCTTTAAAAGTTTCTTCTGGTCTTCTGTATCGTAAATAGTAAAATCGTTACTATATCCTATTCTGTCAATATATCGTCTTAAAATTCTCACGCAGGCTGAGTGAAAAGTACTTACCCAAACCTGTTCCGCACCAAAACCTACAATCTTATTTACACGCTCACGCATTTCACCTGCCGCTTTGTTTGTGAAAGTTATTGCCATAATATTGTATGGCTGAACGTGTTTTTCTTCTATTAAATATGCAATTCTATGAGTCAGCACCCTGGTCTTTCCGGACCCTGCACCTGCCAATATAAGCAATGGTCCTTCCGTATGATAAACTGCCAACTGCTGCATATCATTTAATGTTTCGTATATATTATTCATAAATTCCATCCTTACCGGTAATTATAATTGTTTAATTTGTTATTATGATTACGTTGATTGTAACCTGTTTCCAATTTTCATAATCATTTACACTGCTAAAATATTTTAACATATTCCATTCTAAGAATAAAGGCACCTTTAATTTTGTTTTTTATTATATTTGCTTGTTTCAATTTTATATTCCAATTCCCATATTCCATGATTTTATATAGATTTTTTTATTAATATTTTATCTTGTGGTTTTTATTACTACGTGTTATCCTTGTAGTATCAGATAATAAATTATTTATGGAGTAAGACAATGCAATCAGAAGATTTAATTAACCAGGTTTTAGAAGAAATAGAATCATTTAACATTGATGATATTCCTAACATAGATTTATATATGGATCAGGTAACAACATATCTTAATGGAAAATTCAACACATCCAAAAGACATGATGATGACAAGCTTTTAACAAAAACAATGATTAACAACTACGCCAAAAGCCGCCTGTTGCCTCCTCCTGAAAAAAAGAAGTATTCAAAAGATCACATGATTATCTTAATCTTAATCTTTTTCTTTAAGAATGTTATATCTATAAACGATATCCAGACTATTGTAACTCCACTTCTAAAGGATTATTACAATAATGATGACATTCCTAATTCATTAGAAGATGTAACTAACGCTTTCTTAAATCATGTTCAGAAAAGCGACCTTATTGAGCCTTTGATTAAAGAATTTAAAAATTCTCAGAACATCTTTGGTGACTTAGAAAGCTCTGACCGTGAATCAATTGAAACAATTGGGCTAATTGCCACATTAAGCTACGATATGTATATTAGAAAAAGACTTATTGAGAAGCTTATTGATTCTTTGCCTAGTTCAAAGGGTGATACTGGCAAAGATAAGAAATAAATTGTAGTGTTCCACGTACTTTTTCTGCACCGTACCCAGACATATTCAAATCTTCTGTTTTTGGGGTACGATTTTATTTTATGTAAACTGATTATATCACTTATTCTTGCTTTAAATACGTTTTTGTCACATATTGATCTTTATTCTATGTATTATATTAACCAATATGTCACTTATACTATATTTTCTTCAATATTTGTACCCCGAAAATTACACTTCCTTTAATTTTCGGGGTACACTCTATTAAAATTATAATTTTCTCCGTGTTATGTTAACCAAACATATTCAGAATATTCAAATTAACTGTATGTATTTCAAAAAAATAAATCATACGCAGTTAACATGCTACTTATAACAAAATGTTGTGGTTATTTCATAATCCGCTATTCCGATTTCCTGTAGATTAGTAAACACTTCACATTCTATCTTATATGTTAATCCTTCAATCATATTATAATTAGTAAGACTTACTCCTATTCGCACTTTACTTCCTGGTGCTAAACTTATCGGTGGTCTCCTAGAATTAAGAATTTCTTTTTTGCTTACATACTCTTTCTTCTCACCATTCTTGACAATTAAATAGTATGGATATGCCACAAAAATACATTGGTCTGACTTATTATTTAATTCAAGCTTTACATAATCTTTATTACCTTCTACAACCTTGACTGTAACATTCTTATTAGTAGCTTTTTTTAATTTCTTTTTCACCTGCACATTTATAGTCTTTCTCTTACCATATTGATCCTTTAATGTTATCTTTGCCTTGCCAATCTTTTTAGCTTTAACTAATCCTTTTTTATTAACAGTTGCTACTTTCTTATTAGTGCTTTTCCATTTTATTTTTTTCATTGACAAATTGCATAATTTTGCACTTTTACCCTTTTCAATAACAACAGTTTTAAATCGGTTTGTATCAATTTTTACGGTTTCTGCATTAACAATATTTCCCTGACTGCAAATAAATAACATAATCACCATTACTATCACAACGCTTATTTTTGTGTTCATACTCCCTCCTAATAAAAAGCATATCTCCAGTTATTATAAATATCTCCATTTCCTGGATTATAATAAAATTTATATCCCGTATTTCCATTTAATTCTGAAGGAAAAATATGATTGACTACATATACATTTTCTCCATTCATTGGCATATTAGGATCCATATAAACATAATAATATCGCTGCAAGTCTGTTCTATAATAGCATCCACACAAAGCTACTGCATGAGCATAATTTTTTGCACTGTTTTCTTCATTATGTAAGAAACTACAAAAAACCGGTTTATGGCTTTCCATTAAATACAAAACATCTGTAAAAGATAATTTATGTTCAACATATTTCATAGATATTGCATAATACTCCCACATTCTCTTTTCCCACTGAATATTTCCAACTGGATCCGCATTGTATTTTTTCTTTAAATCATAATACACTTTCCTTGCATTACATTTAACCGTTCCGCCACGTTTATAATTAATAATGCTAGCCCCTGTTGCCGCCCAACATATTCCCTGATTGTTAATTTCTCCATTAGCAATCAAATCTAATTTTGTCGTGTATAACATTAACGTATTTTTTGTATTCTTTATAGTTTCATACTTTTTCTTATGCGTTCCTATATATGAAAAATCTGTTGTATATTCACTATCATTTATACTTGCTGTCTCTATTTCATATTCATCTGAATTTAATTTTACATTTTTTGATATATCTGAAAACTTTCGTTTTTTTAATTTTCTATCTGAATTATTCTTTCTTATTGTTTTTCCTGCATTTTCACCTGTTACTACTTTCGTTTCTTTTTTGCTATGTAAACTTAATCCATTGCCATTTGATTCAACGCTAATTCTCTCTTCTCCTATATCATTAAAAAAATTTTCACTATATAAAAATGACGTTAATTTTTTTCCTTCGTATTCTGTAACATTTATTGCTCCTATCTCTTCATCTGCTACTTTCACAAAAAATATAGAACTTTTGTTTTTTGAATTTTCCACATTAAAAGACTGACTTATTTCTACTTTATCATTCTTTTGACAGTCCACTCCTGATAAATAACCTCCTAACTCCTCAATCGCAACACTTTTATCATTCTTCTGAACTTGTCCAGCATTTACGTTTTTCATATTTGCCATTAGCAAAACGCTTAATATAGCAAACATAATAAATTTTTTCTTACTTTTTTTCATATCTTTCCTCCTACTCTCTTTCTTTTCCATATTGGATTTCTCATTTTCATTATAGCATACTTAATTTTTAAAAAAGTGGAATATTCTCTTATTTAGTAGAATATTATTGAATTTTCGCATAAAAGAAAAAGGTGCAAAACCACTATCTCGCACCTTTACTTTTTATTCATCTTTCTTTAATACTCTTTCAAGTACCATATCATACCCGTCATTTCCATAATTAAGTGAACGGTTGACTCTGCTTATTGTCGCTGTTGATGCACCTGTGGCATTAGATATGTCAAGATAAGTCTTTCCTTCTCTTAACATTTTGGCTACTTCATATCTCTGTGAAATAGAAAGCAACTCGTTTACTGTACAAACATCTTCAAAAAATGTATAGCACTCTTCCTTATTCTCTAATGTTAATATTGCATCAAAAAGATGATCAACTTCTGTATTTCTAATTTTTTTACTCATTTCAACCTCCTGAGAGATACCTTTACTTACTTTAAGATTTTATCACTCTAAAGTTTGAAAGTCTAGTATTTTTTTCTTAATGTTTTTAATTCTTCAACACTAAACTTGTATGTTGTGTTACAGAAATCACATTTTACTTCGATTGCCTTGCCATCATTAATTATTTCGTCTAATTCTTTGTTGCTTAATCCTGCAAGTGCCTTTACAATTTTTTCCTTGCTACATGTACACTTAAACTGTGTATCGATTTTGTCTGTAAACTCAACATCCATGTCACCCATTACTTCTTTAAGAATATCTTCAGGTGTCATACCTTTTTCAAGCATATCTGTAACTGATGTAATTTTGCTGATTCTATCCTCTAATGCCTGAATTGTTTCTTCGTCTGCAAAAGGCATTAACTGTACTATAAATCCGCCTGCCTGTTTTACTGTATTGTCTTTTGACATAAGCACCCCAAGGCCTACTGCTGAAGGAACCTGCTCTGATGTTGCAAAATAATAAGTCAAATCTTCTGCAACTTCACTTGTTCCAAGTGGAACCTGACTTGAATAAGGCTCTTTAAGTCCCATATCCTTAATAACTGTTAATGTTCCATAACCGATTGCCGCGCCTACATCTAACTTGCCTGCATAGTTGGCAGGAATAAGCACGTTAGGATTTCCAACATATCCCTTTACGTTTCCGTGTGAATCTGCTGTAACTGTTACTCCGTTAATAGGTCCGTCCCCCTTCATCATAATTGTCAAAATATCCTTGTCGCCCTTCATCATAACGCCCATCATTGCTCCACCTGTAAGCAAACGACCTAAAGCTGCTGTTGCTACAGGACTTGTATTATGATGCTGTCTTGCTGTTTCAACCATCTCTCTTGATGTAATTGCAAATGCTCTAATCTGACTATTTGCTGCTGTTGCTCTTACTATATAGTCCACTTATTTTTTCCTCCTGATTTTTAATCTATATCTTTTTCAGTTTTTATTTCGAAACTTGATTTTTAATCTATATCTTTTTCAGTTTTTATTTCGAAACTTGATTTTTCTGACATTCTCTTGCCACAACATATATTCTTTCGCTTTCGCTATTAGGTTCATTTCTTGTAAATGCATCATAAACAGTTACGAACTCAAGTCCTGCAAGATTCAAAGCTTCTTTGATTTCTTCAACTGTATAAGCTCTCTGATAATGCTCCTCACTAAATTTATCATATCTATTGTCATCACCTTTAACAAAAATAGAAAGCATATATTCATTTATACAATCTTCCTCATCAAAATAATTGTCCCAAATAAAACTGCAGTCTTCTCTGTCCTCGGCAATTACTGATTCGCCAATACTTCTGTATAACTCTATTGTTTTTAAATCAAAAACAAAAATTCCACCTGGATCAAGATAATTGTTAACCAACTTAAAAGTTGTAACTAAATCTTCGAATTCCGTAATATAATTAATGGAATCACAAAGGCTTACCACTGCCGCTACCGTTCCATACAAATCTAGTTCACGCATATCCTGGCACAAATACAATATACCGTTGTTTTTTCTTTTTTCAATTGCCATATTAAGCATTTCCTGGGAGTAATCCACGCCAATCATAT
>OGXO01002056.1_pt1 | contig 10422 bp, 10 predicted proteins | sample 1576321 | NCBI WGS metagenome assembly OGXO01 (sample SAMEA3541568, study PRJEB24748) | human gut metagenome | biome: human gut; feature: human-associated habitat; material: faeces | place: China | collected 2012 | reverse complement strand
GCGGGCGGTTGTTGAACTTTCGCTTATTGGCGAAAGTTCTTTGCTAAAGCACTAATAAAAAAGGACCGGATAAACCGGTCCTTTTTTTACAGGTTTTCTTCAATTAACGGCTTTTCTTCGGATTTTTCCTCCGGCTGATTCTCAGGCTGTGTTTCCTGAGGCTGAGCAGGCTGTTCTTCTGCTTCTGGAACAGTTAAATCTGTCTCTTCATGCAGTACCATGCCGCAGCGGGAACAGAAATGAGAATCCACGCTGCAGGAAGCGCCGCAGTTTGGACATTTCTTTACTTTTTTCAGTTCTTCCCGTTTGGACTGAATCTGTGCAAGCTCTTGCAGAAGATCATCTACCTGCGAAATGATTTCTGTAATCTCTGCCTCATTATCCAGACCGGATTTTCTGCTGCGGTAAACCAGCGAACCGATACGTTCATAGCAGTTCTGCAGATCTGCGTTGAGGGAAACTTCCTGCAGTTTCAGCTTGGAAACTTCAACCATTTCCTCTGTTTTTTTGCCTGCCACGTTTGCTACCGACATAGCTTTATCCAGCAGAGAATTTAACGAATTCAAACTCATATTGATTGCCCCTTTCCTGTTTATATATTAATTTATTTTTCTTCTTTTTTTCCAATAAACTCACGGATTACGCTGTCCTGCGGAATACAATTTACATCGTTGATATCAAAAAACTCATCCATTCTCTGATACAGATCATCCAGCTTGCGGTAATGCTCCGGTGCAATCCCTCTGCGATCCTCCAAAAATGGCAGCAGATAGCTGTGGAAGATATTCGGTTCATAGTCAAGGGTAGTGTCCAGCTTAAAGTCAGCACTGTCACGATATGGGTTGATATACTGCGATTCTCCCTCACAAACTTCATCCCACATCGCCATTGTTTCCTCCGGCGTTGTATTCCTGCTGTTTCGGTCTCTCACCATACGGCGCATCAGACGAACATCCTGCGGTGTCAGGATTACTCTGTCATGATCTTTAAAACGGGAACGGACACTTGCAAATATTCTGGTTACTTTATCCTCTCCCACAACCTGAGTCAGCAGAGGATTGAGCCCATGCAATCCCTCGATGATTACAACATCATCGCCGGAAATGACAATCTCCTTTTCTCCGCCTTCCAGGCGGCTGTGTGTGTGAAAATCAAAGGTTGGAATGATGGTTTTTCCCTTGTTTACCAGTTCATCAATGCAGCGATTGATCCGTTCAATATCCAATGCATAGATGCTTTCAAAATCTGGTTTTCCCTTACGGTTTAAGGGTGTCTGATTGGTATTCAAATAAAAATCGTCCAACGAGATAACTCTTGCCTTTCTTCCATTGCTCTGGAAGCTTCTTGCAAGTGTATAGGCTGTTGTGGTCTTACCCGATGCAGAGGGTCCAGACAAACAGATAATATCCGTTTTATCCCGATTTTCTGACATCTGGGTTACCACCGCATGGATCTGTTTATGATAAAAGGACTCTGCCTGATCAATCAGCTGAAAATAGTTTTGGATTGCCTGCTGATTTACCTCGTCCTTCTCAATCGTTCCGTAGTGAAACGGGTCTATTTTCCTCAAAGAAATCCACCACTCTTTCCTTACGTTTTAAAACTTCGTCAAACAATTCGACATATTCATACGGATACTTGTAGTTAAAGATTCTTTCCAGCTTACCGGTACGGTTGGATTTAAGCTTGGTTACCGATCCTCCGCCCGCTGCAAGAATGGTTTGGGTTTCGTCCATGATATAGATATTATACCTGCCTTCATACCCTTTTTTGCAGTATCCGGTATTTTCCAGATTGCCCAGCGTGTTGCGCTGTTTATACAGATAATACGGCATCCATCCACCCTGCATCAGATGACTTTGCGCATAAGAAACCATCTGACCAACTTTGCAGCCCAATTCCAGCGCTTTTTTGCGTTCTTCCCAGCTTGCACCATATTTTGCGCTTCGCTTGATGGATAAGGTATGTACTGTGATATTTTCCGGATCAAGCGCAATAATGCGGTCGATGGTATCACAGAAACCTTCGACCGTATCTCCCGGCAGTCCTGCAATCAGGTCCATGTTGATGTCGTCAAAACCTTCTTCACGCGCCATATAGAAACAGTCGATAATTTCCTGAGCGGTATGTTTTCTGCCAATTCCTCTGAGCACTTCATCATTTAAGGTCTGAGGATTGATGCTGATACGGGTAATATTGTACTTTTTAAGTACTTTCAGTTTTTCTCTGGTAATGGTGTCCGGACGTCCTGCCTCTACCGTATATTCTTTTAAACGGGACAGGTCAAAGTTTTCCTCCACCGCATAGCAAACCTGATCAAGCTGCTCTGCTGACAGAATGGTAGGGGTTCCTCCGCCAAAATAAACGGTGGTGAGGGTAATCGGGATCTTCGCCATCGTTTTGCCGATCGACTCTATCTCTTCACAGAGTTTGTCGACATAAACCGGCAGAATTTCCTTTGCCCGCTTGCTTGCAATATCGTGCGATACAAAAGAACAGTAGCTGCATCGAGACGGACAAAATGGAATCGAAATATATAAGCTGTAGGTGTCATCGGTAGCTTCCTTTAAGATCGGTGCCTCGTGCTTGGCTGTTTCCAGCGCAAGTTCAATTTTCTCCTGACTCACATGAAAGTGCTCAGCAAACTCCTTTGCTGTCTCTTCCGGGCTTTTTCCTGCATCCAGACGCTTGTGGAACAGCTTTACCGGACGTACACCGGTAATCATTCCCCATGCAGGTTCCACACCGGTCGCACGGCTGAGAAGCTGATACATCATATCGCACATGATAAATTCCGCCTCTTCATAAGGGGAACTTGCCACTGGCAGAACCGGCTGGCTCATTGAGGAAAGTTCCCCGTTTAAAAACAGGGTAACCTTCATCACACCGTTTTCCAGACGGTTTTCGATAAAATCTTCATTCTGCGGCAAAACGGCACCTGCCTCATATTGGGCGGTAACTATTTTTTCATCCGGAAAAAACAGCATTGCAACGCATTCCGCCTCATATTTCATGCTGTGACCGACATTCCTTATATTCATATGCTGTTTTTTCTCCTTTTGCTCACTACATTTTGATTGCTCTTCTTAAGAACGGATTGGCAACTTTTTCATCGTCCAGATTGGTTGCACTTCCATGTCCCGGAAATACTTTATAGTATCCTTCCAGCTGTCCCAGACGCTTTAAGGAAGCAAACATCGCTGTATCATCGCCGCCATAAAGATCGGTTCTTCCCATGCTTCCCTGGAACAGAGTATCTCCGCAGTACATCTCATTTCCCTTAAAATAAGTAATACCGCCCGGTGTGTGTCGCGGTGTTTCCATAACGGTAAAAACCGTATTTCCACTTGTAATCTGGTCGCCTTCCTTCACCAGAATATCCGGTGTAAACGGCTTTGCATAAGGAGCCACTGCATTTGACATGCTCTTTTCCCCGTCACCGATCATTTCCAGGTCGCGCTTTCCCAGAACAATCTTGATTTCTGGGAATATTTCTTTTAAGTCAGCCGCTCCTCCCATATGATCCCCATGACCGTGTGTCAGGAGCAGATGGGTCGGAGTCAGTCCTTTTTCCCGAATAAAATCTGCTACCTTGTCAGCATCACCGCCGCAGTCAACTACGACGCAGTTTTTATCTTCATCCCAGCTGATATAGCAGTTGGTTCCAAGCAATCCTACGTGGATAATTTCCAGATTCATTTCTTTTCTGCTCCCTTCCCGATCTATTTTTTCGGCATGATCTCATCGGTGTCCAGCATGATGGTAACCGGACCATCGTTTAACAGTTCAACCTTCATGTCTGCACCAAACTCACCGTGCTGTACGTTCTGCACACCAGCATCCTTTACTTTCTGCTGGAAATATTCATACAGTCTGTCTGCCTCTGCCGGTGCTGCTGCTCCGATAAAGGATGGACGTCTGCCATGTTTGCAGTCCGCATACAGGGTAAACTGGGAAACAACCAGCATCTCACCGCCGATATCCAGCAGCGACAGATTCATCTTGTCGTTTTCATCTACAAAGATGCGCAGGTTCGCACACTTTTCTGCCAGGAAGTCCGCCTGTTTTTCGGTGTCCTGCGGGCCAACTCCCAGCAAAACCAGCAATCCTTTTTCAATTTTTCCAATGCAGTTTCCCTCAACGGTTACGCTTGCATGTTTTACTCTCTGAATCAGTGCTCTCATAAATTAATTTCTCCGTCTTATTGTAATATTACTGAATGGTTCTTCTGACATCTTCCACGCCCTTGATCGAACGCAGGGAATTCAGAAGATAGTTTAACTGGTCAACGCCGTTTACCTCAACGGTGACCTGAATCATAATGGCAGAATGATCCTTGCTTTCCTTGGCAATCAGCGAATGCAGCGGAATGTGCATGTTGCTCAAGGTAATGCTGACATCTGCAAGCAGGGTATCTCTTGGCTGAGAGGTAATATCGATGGTAGATTTGAATTTTTCGGAAGTCACCACCGATGCCCATTCTGCTCTGACCCATCGGCCTTCATTTTCTTCCGAGGAGTTAAGCACGTTGACACAATCCTGTTTGTGGATGGATACACCATAGCCGCGGGTGATAAAACCGATGATCGGATCGCCTGGCAGAGGATTACAACATTTTGCAAATTTGACAAGGCAGCTGTCCAGTCCTTCCACGATAACTCCGCTGGTCGGTTTGCTCTGTTTTTTATTTGCGGTTTGCTGTTGCTGCTGCACCAGAGCCGCTTTTTTCTGCTCATCTGCTACCGAACGGTAAGCCTTCTGGAATTCTTCCTTCACACGTGGCATCAAACGGGAAAGCAGAACGCCACCGTAACCAATAGCAGCGTAAAAGTCGTCCAGCGTATTGATATGCTGACGGCGGGCAAATCCCATAACAAACTCTTCAAAATCCTCTTCCGGAACATTGATGAGATTTCGTTTGAACTCGCGTTCCAGCTCTTCCTTACCGGTGATGATATTTTCTTCCCGGCGTTCCTTTTTAAACCATGCACGGATCTTGGTTCTTGCTTCGCTGGTCTTAACAATCTTGAGCCAGTCTCTGCTTGGACCGTTGCCTGGGCCTTTTGAGGTGATGATTTCAACAATCATACCGGTTTCCAGTTTAAAATCAAGCGATACGATTCTGCCGTCCACCTTTGCTCCGGTCATGCGGTTGCCGACCTCGGAATGGATGGCATAAGCAAAGTCGATTACGGTCGAACCGGTCGGAAGATTGATGACATCCCCTTTTGGTGTAAAGACAAAGCATTCTTCCGGCGCGATATCCGATTTGATTGAGCGAACAATATCCTGTGCATCGCCCGAATCCTGCTGGACTTCCAGAAGCTGACGAACCCATGCCAGTCTTTCTTCCAGTTTATCCTTCTTTTCAATACCTGCCTTATACTTCCAGTGTGCAGCGATACCATATTCTGCGGTATAATGCATATCCCAGGTACGGATCTGAATTTCAAACGGGATACCGCCTTCCTTATCCAGAACCGTTGTGTGCAGGGACTGGTACATATTTGCTTTTGGAGTAGAAATATAGTCTTTAAAACGCTTTGGAATCGGGGTAAACTCATCGTGCATGATACCCAGAACCGAGTAACACTCGATAGAAGTATCTACAATAACGCGCACCGCATAAACATCATAAATCTCGTCGAAGTTTCTGCCCTGCATATATACCTTGCGGTAGATTCCATAAATACTCTTGACACGGCTTTGCAGGAAGAACTTCATGTGTTCCTTGTCCAAGCGTTCCTTGATCTTCTGCTGGATGGTTTCCAAAAACTTTTCCCGTTCGTCCTTTTTCAGCTTGAGTAAGCGCTCAATTTCCTCATAGGCAATCGGGTCCAGAAAACGCAGGGAGATGTCTTCCAGCTCTTCCTTGATCGGACGGATACCCAGTCGGTCAGCAAGCGGAGCATAAACTTCCATTGTTTCCAGCGCTTTTTCCCGGCGTTTATATTCTTTCCAGTACTCACCGGTACGCATATTGTGCAGACGGTCGGAAAGCTTTACGATAATAACGCGCACGTCCTTTGCCATTGCAAGCAGCATCTTGCGGACGTTTTCCGCCTGACGCTGTTCCTTGCTGGAGTAGGACAGTTTTGTCAGTTTGGTGACGCCGTCCACCATCAAAGCAACATCTGCGCCAAAAATTTTCTTGATTTCCTCAATCGTGGATGATGTGTCCTCCACTACATCGTGCAAAAGTCCTGCACAGATGGTCTCGGTATCCATTCCCAGTTCCACCAGAATCTGAGCGACGGCTATCGGGTGGGTGATATATGGTTCTCCGGACTGACGCATCTGTCCATCGTGCGCTTTTTCCGCATAACGATAAGCCTCAGTGATTTTGTCAAAATCATAAGGCCTGTTGCTGTCCTTTAATACTTTCATTAAATCTTCAAACACATACATAAACTTATTCACCAACCTTCAATCGTCTGAGTATGCTGGACTGCTCCAGCTGTGTTTTGGCGACCTTATCTGGAAAACGGAGAATTGGTCCGGATGCTGTGTGTTCCACCGAAATCAGTCCCAATTCCTGCATCACATCGATGCAGATCATCATTTTGCAGTAATTGATCTTTCCCAATCTGCACCATAAAAGATCATATCCATACGGAAAATGTCTGTATTGACGTAAAAAACGATAAATCTGTGCCACGTCTTCCCGCTGTGGACAGATATAATTTTTTATCTTGTCCTCAAGCGGCTCTTTGCGGCAGTATTTTTCATAATACTGTTTTCCCACAATCAGTTTTTCCTGATTGACTCCATGCAGTCTGACATCCTTGATCTTAATCGAGAGGTTTTTCTCTCCATTATACTCGTTAATATCCAAATTTGCCGCCACGTCAACCAAATCTCCCGGATAAAACGGGAATTTTTCCGGCGACATCCGAAAATATACTGCCTGAAACAGTTTGCCCTGATAAGCAAGTTTCAGACGGATATGGCGGTTTTCACTCAACGGAGTTACCGTTTCAATGCGGCATCCCATCATAGCAACCACCGGTTCTTCGTTTCCGCATCCAAACGGCTGAAGAATCCGCATTCCCTGCACGGTATCCAGCCTGAGCTGCTGCTGCGAAAGAACAGCGTCCACATTGAGCTGATCAACCGGCATAATATCAAAATGTTCCTTTGCATCCTGCAAAATCTCATCAATAAATTTCTTTAAATCTTTGGTCGGCACCGTCAAACCTGCCGCCTGATTATGTCCGCCGTAGCGGGTCAAAAGCTGACTGCATCGGGAAATCGCATCAATCATGGAATATCCTTCCACGCTGCGGGCAGAGCCTCTCGCTTCTTCCCCTTCTATGGAAAACAGAATACACGGCTTTGCGTATTCCTCCACCAGTCTTGCTGCTGCAATCCCAATGACACCGTGGTGCCAGCCTTTTCCATACAAAATAATCAGTCTTTCCCGCAAAATCTCCGGATGCTGGGCAATCTTCCGGTCAATCTCGGAATAGATTGCATCCACCAGCTGTTTGCGGTGTTCGTTGAGCGAGTTAAGCTCTGTCGCCAGCTCGAATGCCTGGGAAAAACGGTCGGACAACAGCAATTCCATCGCCAGATCTGCCTGTCCCAATCTTCCAGCGGCATTGATGCGAGGCGCGATTCCAAATGCAAGTGAGGTAGAATCAAGCCTTTTTTCATCCAGCCCCACTACCTCGATCAGTGCTTTTACCCCAATCTGTTCTCCCAGCGTGATACATTCCAACCCTTTTTGAACAATCAGACGGTTTTCGCCGGTCAGCTCCACCACATCTGCTACAGTTGCGATAGCTGCAAGCTCTCCAAAATGCCAGATCATCTCCTCACCGGAAAGATCTCCTTCCATCGCACAGATCAGTTTAAATGCGACACCTGCTCCACACAGGCAGGGAAATGGATAATTGTCATCGGCACGATGCGGGTCAACCACTGCACAGGCTTTTGGAAGTTCGGGGCGGGGTTGATGGTGGTCGGTAATGATCAAATCAATTCCCACCGATGCCGCATAGTCCGCCTCTGCCAAGGCAGAAATGCCGTTATCGACTGTAACAATCAGGTCTACCTGCTGCTCTTTTAAGAAATCGATTGCCTGACAGTTTAATCCATATCCTTCTTTATCCCGATCCGGGATATAGTAAATGACTCTTGCACCCAGATCTTCCAGATAGGTATAGAGCATAGCTGTTGCGGTGATTCCATCACAGTCATAGTCACCGTATACTGCAATCTGCTCATCCTCCTGCACCGCGCGGCTTAAACGCTCCACTGCCTTGTCCATATCCGCCATCAAAAACGGATCGTGCATCTTTCCTTCTGCACTGGCAGTATAGGCGGATACATCCTGTACACCTCGGCCGTCCAGGATCTGTGCTGCTATCTCAGGAATCCCCGTTTGCTGTATTAAATTTTTGATTCGTTCGGGATCTGCCTGCGGCAGCTTCCATTTTCTAAATCCCAAGACTGATTCCTCCGTGTCCACTTGTTCTATCTGGATATACTTTAACTAGTATATTTTATCATTTTTTGTCCATATATTCAATCATTATTTAGCAAAAATCGCAAAAAGAAGGCGGCTCCAACTTAAAAAAGTTGGGCCGCATCCTGATTTTAGCTGTTTTGACTGCCGCAATCGTCCCGAAATTCACTCAATCTCGGTGGAAAAAAGTCTTCCATCGGGAACTGAATTTTCTTGAACATTTCACACGGATCACCGGTGGAATATTCACTTTCCTTATCCGGGATACAGAAATCGTATGCCGGAATCATCATCTGGACTTTACGCTGCAGCTGAACGATGGTAAACAGACCGAGTGTAATATCTTTTTTTACGCCCTCTTCCGGGGTGAACGCGGAAAGCCTGGGCCCCGTGGACATGGTGCTGGTCACTCACGACCACGGAGACCATGTGGGCGAGTCCGTGAAAATCTGCCGCAAAACCGGGGCCATGCTCGGGGCCATCGTGGGCACGGCGGACAAGCTGATGGAGGCGGGCGTGCCCCAGGCCCAGATCCTCAACGGCATCGGCTTCAACATGGGCGGCACCATGGAATGCAAGGGCATCAAGGCCACCATGACCCAGGCCTTCCATTCCAGCGATTCCGGAGCCCCCGCAGGCTACATTATCGAGATGCCCGACGGCCTTGTCGTCTATCACGCGGGCGACACCTGCATTTTCAGCGGCATGGAACTTTGGGGACAACTCTACCATATCGATGTGGCCCTGCTGCCCATCGGCGGCGTGTTCACCATGGACGCCCGCCAGGCGGCTCTGGCCTGTAAACTGTTGGGCTGCAAGTCCGTCATTCCCATGCACTGGGGGACCTTCCCGGTGCTGGCCCAGAGCGCCGCGGACTTTCAGGCCCGGCTGGCCGAAGTCTGCCCCGCCTGCGAGTGCATTGCCATGCGCCCGGGACAGAGCCTCTCGTTTGTGTAGGCGGTGAGTTTGAAACTCATCGGGCGTCAGTTGTGAATGAGAAAAAGCAAAGGACCGACAGATGTCGGTCCTTTGCTTTCTCAGACGCTTAAGGAAGCACTGATCTCTGCCAAGGGCGGCGAACTGCGGGCGGAGGGAGTATATCCAAACATATTCGACCTTCGCACGGAGTGAACCGGACGCGGGCAGAGGGCAAAAAGACCATTAATCAGTGCTTCCTTAATACACGACGCTGTAGGACATCACCTCGGGCCGGTGGAAAAAGAACTCCACCCGCCGGTTGACGGCCCGGCTTTCCTCGTCGATGCCGGGTTTGAGCGGGCGCGTGTCGCCGTAGGCTACGCCGCGCAGGCGGGTGGGCTTGACGCCGTGGTCGGCCAAATAGTGCAGCACCGCCGCGGCCCGGGCGCCTGAGAGCTCCCAGGCCGAGGCATAGGGCGGCTTGGCCTCGGTGCTGTCGGCATGGCCGCGCACCACCAGGTAGAGATTGTATTCCTTCAGAACCTGCAAGACGCTGTCCAGCACTTTTTCGCCTTCAGGCAGAAACTCCACGGAACCGGGCTTGAACATGACGTCGGAATTGATGCGCAACTGCACGCCCACGTCGTCGGCGCTGATGCCCGAGGAATTCTGCGGCACGGCGTCGGCCATGAGCATCTGTTTGATTTTCTGGGCAATGGCGTAATGGGATTTTTCCACTTCGTTGATCTTGAGATCCCGGGTGTCGATTTTGTCGGTGTTCTGGATAAAGGGGTTGTTGGACACCGGCGAGGTTGAGCTGGAATCAAAGTTGCGCTCGCCGCTGAAATAGGCGGCAAGGCCGGCTCTGGTTTCCGGGGGCACCATGTTGAGCACCCAAAGCAGAAGAAAGAAGGCCATCATGGCCGTCACAAAGTCGGCGTACGCGACTTTCCAGGCGCTGCTCATAGTTCTTCCTCACGATAAAAAGCAAAAGCCGGCTTGCGGCTTCTGCGGAGGAGCAATCTATTGTAACG
>OGXO01002053.1_pt1 | contig 10427 bp, 10 predicted proteins | sample 1576321 | NCBI WGS metagenome assembly OGXO01 (sample SAMEA3541568, study PRJEB24748) | human gut metagenome | biome: human gut; feature: human-associated habitat; material: faeces | place: China | collected 2012 | reverse complement strand
TCAATAAAGAGCCTGTGGTATTTCATTGGACATCCCCCGCAAAAATACACCGTTGTTATAAAACTATTTCACGGTGTTCATGTATTCGATCAGCTCGAGCACTTTGTTCGAGTAACCCCATTCGTTGTCATACCACGAAACGACTTTCACGAAACGCGGAGAGAGCTGGATACCGGCTTTCGCGTCGAAAATCGAAGTACGCGCGTCGCCCAGGAAGTCCGAGGAAACCACGGCGTCTTCGGTGTAACCGAGGATGCCTTTCAGTTCGCCGTCGGCAGCTTCTTTCATGGCTTTGCAGATTTCGTCGTAAGTGGTATCCTTAGCCAGCGTACAGGTCAGGTCTACGACCGATACGTCCAGGGTCGGTACGCGCAGCGACATACCGGTCAGTTTGCCGTTCAGCGCAGGAATCACTTTACCTACGGCCTTGGCGGCGCCGGTCGACGACGGGATGATGTTGCCCGAAGCGGCGCGGCCGCCTCTCCAGTCTTTCATCGAAGGACCGTCTACGGTCTTCTGGGTAGCGGTGGTCGAGTGAACGGTGGTCATCAAACCTTCTACCATACCGAATTTATCGTTCAGCACTTTGGCGATCGGAGCCAGACAGTTCGTGGTGCAGGATGCGTTCGAAACGATCGTCTGACCGGCGTAAGTTTTGTTGTTCACGCCCATTACGAACATCGGGGTATCGTCTTTCGACGGAGCCGACATAACGACGCGTTTCGCGCCCGCTTTGATATGAGCTTCGGCTTTTTCCTTGGTCAGGAACAGGCCGGTCGATTCAACGACATATTCGGCGCCCACTTCGTTCCATTTCAGGTTTGCGGGATCTTTTTCAGCAGTTACGCGGATCGAGTGGCCGTTGACAACCAGTGCGTTTTCCTTCACTTCGATCGTGCCTTTAAACTGACCGTGCATCGTGTCGTAACGAAGCATGTAAGCCATGTAATCCACCGAAATCAGGTCGTTGATTCCGACGATTTCCAAATTGTCTTTGGCCATTGCGGCACGAAACACCAGGCGTCCGATACGGCCGAAACCGTTGATACCAATTTTAATCTTTGACATAATTCTACTTATTTTGAAAGGTTAATCAATTGCCGAAAAATACCTTATAATACACCGTTGCAAAAGTATATAAAAAACAGGGAGCCTGCAAAATTATTTTAAATTTTTTTAGTAAACCGCCTCTCCCGCGGAACGTCCGTTCGGTACGGCCCGCCCCGCTACATTTCCACCTCCCGGGCGCGCTTGGCCATCGCCGAAGCGAACACGAAATCGTTCAGCTCGCGGTTATCGGCATGCAGAATATCGTGCTTGGTGCCTTCCCACCATTTCTGCCCCTGATGGATAAAAATAATGTGTTCGCCGATCTCCATCACCGAGTTCATGTCGTGCGTGTTGATGATCGTCGTGATGTTGTATTCCTGGGTGATCTCCTGGATCAGGTTGTCGATCAGCACCGACGTCATCGGATCGAGCCCCGAGTTCGGCTCGTCGCAGAACAGGTACTTCGGATTCAGCACGATGGCGCGGGCGATCGCCACGCGCTTGATCATCCCGCCGCTGATTTCGGCCGGGTACAGATGGTTCACGTCGCCGAGGTTGACCCGTTTCAGGCAAAAATTCACCCGGTCGCGCTTCTCGCTCATGCTCATCGTCGTGAACAGGTCGAGCGGCAGCCGCACGTTCTCCTCGACGTTCGACGAGTCGAGCAGCGCGCCTCCCTGGAAAATCATGCCGACCTCCTCGCGGATCGCCTTGCGCTCCTTGAACGGCAGCCGGTTAAAACAAACGTCGTTATAGTAGATATTGCCGCTGTCGATCTTATGCAGCCCGACAAGCGACTTGAGCAGTACGGTCTTTCCGGAACCGCTTTGTCCGATAATCAGGTTGGTGATTCCGGGAGCGAAGTCGGCGGAAATGTCGTTCAGCACCACGCGTCCGTCGAAAGACTTTACGATATGTTCGGCTCGAATCATGCTATGTCAAAAGTAACTGTGTGAGAATCAGGTTAAATATCAGAATCACGATACTGCTGACCACGACGGCCTGCGTACTGGCCCGCCCGACTTCGAGCGAGTTGCCGTTGGCAAAATAGCCGTAAAAACCCGAAATGGACGTGATGATGAACGCGAATACGGACGACTTGATCAGCGAATAAGTGATGTAGAAAGGTTTAAACTGGTACTGCACGCCGACGATGTAGGAATCGGGATTCACCGCCCCGGTCAGTATGCTCACGACGTATCCGCCGGCCACGCCGATAATCATGCTCAGGATCGTCAGGAACGGGAAAAAGAATACGGTGCCGATGATCTTCGGCAGAATCAGGTAGCTCGCCGAATTGACGCCCATGATCTCCAGCGCGTCGATCTGCTCGGTAATCCGCATCGTACCGATTTCGGAAGCGATGTTCGACCCGACCTTTCCGGCCAGGATCAGCGCCACGACCGTCGAACTGAACTCCAGCAGCATCGACTCCCGCGCGGCGTATCCGATCAGGTATTTCGGAATGAACGGCGACTCGAGGTTCAACGCCATCTGGATCGTAATCACGGCCCCCATGAAAACGGAGATGATCGCCACGATCCCGATCGAATTCAGCCCCAAATCCTGGATTTCGGCCAGTATCCGCTTCCGGTAGATGGCCATCTTCTCGGGCTTCGAGAAAACCTTCCCCATCAGCACGAAATAACGGCCTATCTGTTCAAACAGTTTTTTCATAATCAACATCCAAAATATCCGGCGACGGGTAACTTCCGCGACGGTTTCCACCGGCAAAATCGTCGCGGCGAACAGCCCGGAAGCCTAATTCGCCTCCTCCTTCACCTCCTCGTAATCGACGTAATCGCCGACGTTCCGGTTCACTTTTTTCTGCGCGGAAGCGGTTTGCCGCACGGTCACGTCGCCTTCCGGCTTCGGACGGCTGCTGCGGCCGAAACCCGTCCCCCACGTATAGGTACGCGAAAACCCGCCGCCACCTTCGGCGAACTCCCGCTGTTTCTTGCGGATCCAATAATTCAAAAACAACCGGCCGAGCAATCCGAACAGGTAAAACCCGACAATGATAAAAAACAATACCGTCAGCATAGCTTCGTCAACCTAAAAATTCTCCGGGGCAAAAACCCTGCAAAGAATGTCCCCGGAATTTACAAAAGTAACATTTTAATTCCGGATTGCATAAAATTGCCCTCTTTTTGACACAATACGAAGTTGAAGGCACATTTATTGCAGATTACGCGGAGGTTTCGTATATTTGCATGACAGATCGAAAAAACCGGGACGCCAAGGCGCGCCTTGGTTTGTTTGTTTTCTATTGTGTGATTAAGAACCGTAAAAAAATGATGGAATTGTCTGAATTAACCGCCATATCGCCCGTCGACGGCCGTTACCGCAGCAAATGCGAAGTGCTGGCCGACTACTTCTCGGAGTTCGCGCTGATCCGCTACCGGGTGATGGTCGAAGTGGAATATTTTATCGCCCTGTGCGAATTGCCGCTGCCGCAACTCGCCGACGTGGACGCGTCGGCGTTCGAAGGGCTGCGCGACCTGTACCGCGACTTTTCGGAAGCGGACGCGCTACGCGTCAAAGAGATCGAGAAGACGACCAACCACGACGTGAAAGCCGTCGAATACCTCGTAAAAGAGAAAATGGAGCAGCTCGGTATCGGCGCGCACAAGGAGTTCGTGCACTTCGGGCTCACGTCGCAGGACATCAACAACACGGCGATTCCGTCGACACTGCGCGACGCGACCAACGACGTCTACTATCCGCTGATCGAACAACTGGTGGCCAAGCTCACGGCATTGTCGAAGGAGTGGGAAGAGATCCCGTTGCTGGCGCATACGCACGGGCAGCCCGCCTCGCCTACGAAACTCGGCAAGGAGATTTGCGTATTCGTCGAACGGCTGAACAAGCAAATCGCACTGTCGCGCGCGATTCCGTCGCCGGCCAAGTTCGGCGGAGCCACCGGGAATTTCAACGCGCACGTAGCCGCTTACCCGGGCATCGACTGGATCGAATTCGCGAACCGTTTCGTCAACGACATCCTGCACCTGGAACGTTCGCAGGTCACCACGCAGATCGAGCACTACGACAACATTGCCGCGATCCTCGACAACTTCAAGCGGATCAATACGATCCTGATCGACCTGTGCCGCGATATGTGGACGTACATTTCGATGGAATACTTCAAACAGAAGATCAAAGCGGGCGAAGTCGGCTCGTCGGCGATGCCGCACAAGGTAAACCCGATCGACTTCGAGAACGCCGAAGGCAACCTCGGCGTGGCGAACGCCGTATTCGAACACCTGTCGTCGAAACTGCCGATCTCGCGGATGCAGCGCGACCTGACCGACTCGACCGTACTGCGGAACATCGGCGTGCCGATGGCCCATACGGTCATCGCCTTCAAGTCGATCCTCAAAGGGATGGACAAGCTGATCATCAACCTCGACGCGATCAACGAAGATCTCGAACACAACTGGGCGGTCGTCGCCGAAGGCATCCAGACGATTCTGCGCCGCGAAGCCTATCCGAACCCGTACGAGGCGCTGAAAGCGCTGACCCGCACCAACAAGCCGATCACCGAAGCCGATATCAAAGCGTTTATCGAAGGATTGGACGTGCCGGAAGGAGTCAAGGAAGAGCTCCGCAGGCTTTCGCCGCAGACCTATACCGGCGTGTGCAAATACTAAAACCGTTTTTACGCGACGCAATGTCTCACTCAATAAAATATCGAATACGATGAAAAAGTACAAATGCCAAGTATGCGGGTACATTTACGACCCGGAAGTGGGCGATCCCGACAACGGAATCGAACCCGGAACCGCTTTTGAAGACCTGCCCGACGATTGGGTATGCCCGTTGTGCCAGGAAGGGAAAGAAGTTTTCGAGGCCCTGTAATCCGCCGCATGAAATTTCAAGCGGGACACGCACTCCGGAGCGCGTCCCGCTTTCGTTTTCCGGCAACCGCAGGAATCCGCCGCAACGCGTCGTACCGCAGTCCCTTCCTCTTCGGGGAACGGTTTTTACAAAAAATGGTTATTTTTGCGGGATAAAAATCCGACCATGAAAATCCATCGCCGCAACTCCCGCACTTTCCTGCTGATCATTCTCGGCATGCTGTCGGCGTTCGGCCCGTTCGTTACGGATTTTTACCTGCCGGGACTCCCGTCGATCGGCGACTACTTCGACGTGCCCGCATCGATGGTGCAACTGAGCCTGACGTCAAGTATGCTCGGCCTCGCCGGCGGCCAATTGCTGGTCGGCCCGATCAGCGACAAGTACGGCCGCAAACGGCCGATCCTCATCACGCTCGGCCTGTTCGTCGCGGCGACCGTCGCCTGCCTGTTCGCCTGGGACATCTATTCGTTCGTCCTGTTCCGACTGTTCCAGGGAATCGCCGGAGCAGGCGGGATCGTACTGTCGAAATCGGTCGCGGCCGATCTGTACGAAGGCAAGGAACTGCGCCGCTTTTTCTCGATGCTGATGGTCGTCAACGGACTGAGCCCGATCCTCGCGCCGGTATTCGGCGGATTCCTGCTGAACTTTACCGACTGGCACGGCATTTTCGTGACGCTGCTCGTAATCGGCATCCTGCTTTTCGCCGTCAACCTGCGGATTAGCGAATCGCTGCTAAAACACCGACGGATACAAGGCAGCGTCTGGGGCACGTTCCGAGCTTTCGTTCCGATCCTCAGACACCGCCGGTTCATGTATTACGTGCTGACGCAGGCTTTCGGGATGGGCGTATTTTTCACCTACATCGCCTCGTCGCCGTTTATCCTGCAACAGCATTACGGCCTCAGCCCGATCGGATACAGCGTCTGCTTCGCTACCAACGCAGCGGGCATCATCGTCGGCAGCTGGCTGGCCGGCCGGTTCCGCAGGGGAAGCAACGCGCTGTCGGCAGGCCTGTGGGGCCTGGTCGGTTCCGGCGTTCTGTGCGCGACGACCCTGCTGTGCGGACTTCCGTTCGGGTTCCTGGAGTCCACGCTTTTCCTGCTGATGGTCGCCATCGGCATGATCCTGCCGACCTCGACGGCCCTCGCGCTCGACATCGAACGCGAACACTCCGGCAGCGCTTCGGCCGTGATCGGGTTTTTCCAATTCCTCTCCGGCGCGATCGTTTCGCCGCTGACCGGTCTGGGCGATATCCTGTTGCTGACCGGTCTGCTGACCGTATGCTGTAGCGTCGTTTCGCTCTGTTTCGGAGCGCTGGCTTGCCGCCCCTCCCGAAAATGAACATCCCTTTACGCCCCCTTCCCGGAGAATCCGTTTTGAGAAACGGTACAAAAAGCGTATTTTAGCACACGAATCAATCTTTTCAGCAATGAAAAACTTTTCGGCGATCCGTTCATACGGACTTTTAGGCATATTGCTGCTGCTCGGAACGGGCGCAGCACAAGGACAATCCTTCGGCGTAGACAAACTCAAATGCGAGCAGGAGACCGACCCGATCGGCATCGAAACCCAAACGCCGCGTTTCAGTTGGCAGTTGTACGCCCCGACGCGGGGCGCCGTACAGACCGCTTACCAGATCATCGTTTCGGACACGCCGGAAGCGGTCGAACGCGGCACGGGCAACGTGTGGAACAGCAAAAAAATCGCTTCGTCGCAATCGCTACTCGTCCCTTACGCAGGCGAACCGCTTGAAGCGGCAAAAAAATACTACTGGAGCGTCCGCGTATGGGACGGCACGAAAAAAGCGTCCCCGTGGGCGCGCACCGCATCTTTCGCAATGGGACTGCTATCACAGGCCGACTGGTCGGGAGCACGGTGGATCGCATTCGAACCCGACATCGACAGCCTGACGGTGACCGACGGACTGGGACGTCACCTGCCGGTGATCGGCCGCTACAAACTGCCGCAAATGCGGCGCGAATTTCCGGTGAACAAGCCGGTGCGCCGCGCGACGGCCTACGTTTGCGGGCTCGGTCAGTTCGAACTGTTCCTCAACGGCGCCAAGACCGGAGATCATTTTCTGGACCCGGCCTGGACGAAATTCGATAAAGAAGCGCAGTACGTGTCGTTCGACGTGACCGACCGACTGAAACAGGGGAAAAACGCCGTAGGCGTGATGCTCGGCAACGGTTTTTTCAATATCCCGAACGAACGCTACACGAAATTCGTCGGATCGTACGGCGCTCCGAAAATGCTTCTGAAGATGGAAATCGAGTACGAAGACGGCACGTCGGACACGATCGTATCGGACGCGTCGTGGAAAACCACGCAAAGCCCGATCACCTTTTCGAGCATCTACGGCGGCGAGGATTTCGATGCGAACCTCGTGCAGCAAGGTTGGAAAGAGGCCGGATTCGACGACAGCGGATGGCAGGATGCGGTTCTCACGAAATTCGACAGCCCGCTGCGCTCGCAGCGTACCACGCCGCTGAAAATCCGCCAGGCATTGCCGACCGTGCGCAAATATGAAAACAGCCGGGGCAATTACCTGTACGACCTCGGGCAGAATGCGTCGGGCATCGTCCGCTTGACGGTCAAAGCCAACGGCAAACATACGGTACGGATGTTCCCTTCCGAATTACAAGGCGGCGACAGCACCGCGAACCAACGTTCGTCGGGAGGCCCTTATATACTCAGCTACACGACGCTCGGTACCGGCGAGCCGGAAACCTGGCAGCCGCAGTTCACCTACTACGGTTTCCGCTACGTAGAAGTCGAAGGTGCCGTTCCGGCCGGCGAGCCGAACCCGGACGGACTGCCCGAAATCGTCGAACTGACCGGTCTGCATACGACCAACTCCGCCGCGCCGGTCGGCGCGTTCGCCTGCTCGAACCCGTTGTTTAACCGGATTTACGAGTTGATCGATTGGGCGATCCGCAGCAATTTTTCGAGCGTGTTCACCGACTGCCCGCACCGAGAGAAACTGGGATGGCTCGAACAGTCTCACCTGATCGGACCGTCGGTGCAGTTCGGCTACGACATCTCGCGGGCATTCCCGAAGATCGTCGGCGACATGGCGACGGCGCAGCACGCGGACGGCATGATCCCGACCATCGCCCCGCAATACACGGTCTTCTCGGAAGGTTTCCTGGACACTCCGGAATGGGGAAGCGCCTACATCCTGATCCCGTGGTACCTTTACCAATGGTACGGCGATACCCGCCCGTTGGAAGAGAATTACGACAAAATGGCTCGATACGTAGACTACCTGTCGTCGAAAGCCGACGGTCATATCGTCGCCTACGGCCTCGGCGACTGGTGCGATATCGGCCCCGGCGAACCGGCGCACTCGCAACTCACGTCGAACGGAGTCAGCGCGACGGCCATCTACTACTACGACATCTGCACCATGAAACGGGTCGCCGAACTGTTCGGTAAAACGGAGGACGCCGCTCGTTACGACGCGCTGGCCGCACAGGTCAAGCAGGCGTTCAACGACAAATATTTCGATAAAAATACGAAAAAATACGACCGAAACAGCCAGGCGGCCAACGCCATGGCGCTCTACATGGGACTGGTCGAACCCGAAAACAAACCGGTCGTACTGCAAAACCTGATCGACGACATCCGCAGCCGCGGCAACGCGCTGACGGCCGGTGACGTCGGCTACCGCTACGTCGTGCAGGCCCTGCTCGACAACGGGGCGTCGGACGTGCTGTTCGACATGAACAGCCGCTACGACGTGCCGGGATACGGCTACCAACTGGCCTGCGGCGAAACGGCGCTGGCCGAATCGTGGATGAGCAAGGACTACCTGTCGCACAACCACTGTATGCTCGGCCACCTCTATTCGTGGCTGTTCAACGGACTGGGAGGATTGTCGCAGGCTCCGGGATCGGTCGGCTATAAAGAGGTTGTGATCGACCCGCAGGTCGTCGGCGACATCCGCAGCACCCGCGTCGCGTTCGAATCGCCGTACGGACTGATCCGCAGCGAATGGAACGATACGCCGCAGACGTTCCGGCAGACGGTCGAAATCCCGGGCAACGCCTCGGCGCTCGTCTACTTGCCTACGGCCGATCCGGAAGCCATTTCCGAAAACGGGCAGCCGCTGGACAAGATCGAAGGCATTACCGTCGAACGGAAGGGCGACCGCACCGTATTGCACGTCGGATCGGGCATCTACAACTTCTCGGTACGGAAATAACCGCCGACCGATGAAAACGATCCCGGCTCTACTGACGGCAGGAATCCTGCTGCTGGCATACGACGGCATCCGGGCCGGAACGCCGGACGGGACTTGCGGCGCAACGGGGATTTCGCCGCAGGTCTCGGCTTTCGGCGATCCGCTGGTAGCGACGGACGCCCTCGGACGCGAGTTGCCGAACTACGCACAGACCGGCGGAGAAAAGCCGAACCGCTACGTCGGTCTGTTCTACTGGCTGTGGCACGGGCCGTTGCGCAACGACACGCCGGACTACGACATTTCGAAAACGCTGCGAAAAGAGCCGGATCGCACGCAATGGCCGCACCTGGCTTACTATTGGGGGGAACCCGAGCTCGGATATTACCGCTCATCGGACGCGTACGTCATGCAGAAACACCTGAGCTTGTTCTGCCTCGTGGGCATCGACTTCCTGTTTCTCGACTTCACGAACCTGGTAATGGACAAGGACGAACTGCGCCTGCTGTTACGGCTGACGGGCAATATGAGGCGCAACGGATACGATCCGCCCCGGCTCGTGCCTTTTTTCAACACGAATCCCGTCCCGAAACTGGAGGAGTTTTACACGGAATTTTACCGCGACACCGCTTACCGGGACGCATGGTTCGTACTCGACGGGAAACCGCTGGTGCTGTCGCCCGTACAGCATCCCTCCGACCGGAAAATCAACGACGCCTTTACATGGCGTCGGATGTGCTGCGCGTATTTGAGGACGCAATCACATTTAAGATCGCGCTGATGGTAGTCAAATATATGAAATACATGGAAACACTGGAGTATTAAGTTATATCGGAGTATGGATAATTAGGAGGAGCATATGATAGAACTTAAAGAAGTTACCAAGGAATACTCGAAGGGTATTGCTGCACTCAATGGTATCAACCTTCGGATCGAACAGGGAGAGTTCGTATTCGTAGTTGGAGACAGCGGTTCCGGAAAGTCTACGTTGATACGTCTTCTGATGAAGGAGATCGAACCAACGTCAGGTACGATTATTGTCAACGGTCAGAATCTGAATCGTATGAAACATCGCCAGATTCCGCAGTACAGAAGAGGAATCGGCGTTGTATTCCAGGATTTCAGACTTCTGAAAGACCGCAATATTTATGAGAATATTGCATTTGCACAGCGGGTTACAGAAAAATCTACCCGTGTCATCAAAAAGAAAGTGCCGGCAGCTCTGTCACTGGTCGGACTGGCACAGAAGTACAAAGCGTTCCCGAAGGAATTGTCCGGTGGAGAACAGCAGAGAGGTGCAATTGCCAGAGCTGTTGTAAATGAGCCTGCTATTTTG
>OGXO01002044.1_pt1 | contig 10444 bp, 10 predicted proteins | sample 1576321 | NCBI WGS metagenome assembly OGXO01 (sample SAMEA3541568, study PRJEB24748) | human gut metagenome | biome: human gut; feature: human-associated habitat; material: faeces | place: China | collected 2012 | reverse complement strand
AGTCCTGATTTTCGGGAGCGGGCGCGTGAGACACTTAAGACTTACGCTATTCAAAAGGGGCAATCTGCAGAATCTGTTGAGGGTAAGGAACCAGAAGATTTCATTCATGGCCTCCAGTATGGTGGAGAACTCTATCGTGACGACCTAAACAAGGTCAGTTTCGTTTTGGATTCCTATCAGGATCACTTGGATTCCAAAGAAGCTTTTCCACAGCTTGAAGCCCATACTTGGGGAGGGCGAGGTGAAACAGCCTTGTTTGGTGACTTGGGTGTTAAGTATATTAACAAGGCCCATGCCATTGATGTTCTTTTGGAACATTTGGGGGCTAAGCGTTCGGATACCATTGCTTTCGGCGATGCCAAGATTGATATCCCTATGTTGGAATACTGTGAGGTTGGCGTTGCCATGGGAAATGGTGGCCCAGAAATCTTGGCTATGGCAGACCTAGTTACAGACGATGTTGAAGCTGATGGCTTGTATAAGGCTTTTGATAAATTAGGCTTGTTGCAATAGAAAAAACTGAGTTACCTAGGTAACTCAGTTTATGTTTTATGCTGGTTTACGACCGATAAATTTTTTCAAGAGATATAAGAGATAGCCAACAGCGATATACCCAGCACTGATGACTAGGACATTTACCAAGACCTTGTTCCAACCAAATTTATTGACATTGATAAAGAAGTAGGCGAAGGGGCTATCTTTGGCACCTGGAATTGGGAGTTTTAGCACCAAGCCATTTAGAAGGGCAAAGGCAAAGTAAGACAGAGGGACCACGGACCAGTAAATTGGCTCACGTAGACGGTAGGCTTTCTTAGCATCGAAAATGAGGGTATCAAGCACCAATCCCCAAGGGACAATATAGTGGACCAAGAAGTTACGGAGGGTCCAGAATTTCTCAGGTTCTGTAATAGGTGCCAAGAGGATGTGATAGATGACTCCAGTGATGAGGATGGCCATAGTTACACCACCCTTGTAACGCAAGAGTTGGGTGTTAGTCGTCGCATCCCCTTTTTTAAAGTCATAGATGATAAAGAAAATCAAACTAGAGAAGACCAGGATATTGGACAAAACAGTGTAATAGAGCAACATACCCCAACCATCGTCATGGATTTGGATAGAGACTCCTACCAAACCACAGAGAGCTAGTAAGATACGGTAAAATCGTGAAATAGCCATAAGCTTCCTTTTCCTAATAAATAATCTCTCTTATCATATCACATTTTTCACTAACAATTTATTGAAAATTCTAGTAAAATCAAAGTAAGAAAAACTTTAAGGAGTAATGATGTCCCATTTAATCGATTATCTTGATAAGGTTAAGGATTTGCCTTTCGACCAAGAGCCTCTTAATATCTTGGATAAGGTTTGCATCAATGAAATTGGCTACCTGACTTATGAAAAATGGCTCTCAGCAAGTGATTTGAAGGAAACCATCAATTTACATGACTATGCTGAAGGGAAGGACTTAAATCCAGACTACAGCTTCATGGTGACTAAGGAACGGGTAGATTTGGCTGAAGCCATGGTCAGGTCTAGGCGTTTCGCTGGACTTAATCTAAGTGACTACTGTAGTGTCTTGGACAAGGAAGTGGAAAAGCAGTTTGCGGCTATGATTTTCAGCTTGCCTGAATTGGACTACCAGCAGATTGTCTTTCGTGGTACCGATGATAGCGTCATTGGTTGGAAGGAGGATTTTCAGCTGACCTACAGTCGGGAAATTCCTGCCCATCGCTCAGCCATGGCCTTTCTGGAGAAGCACTTGCCAAACCTCAGTGGTCATATCGTTGTTTCTGGACACTCCAAGGGTGGCAATCTTGCCCTCTATTCAGCTGTACAGAGTTCGACTGTCCTGCGTGAGCAAATAGCAGAGCTCTTGCTTCTTGATTCTCCGGGCTTGATGAAGTCCCTCTTAGAGAAGCCTTCTTACCAAGAGTTAAAACCCAAGATGACGGTTGTCAGACCTCAAGAATCAGTTGTGGGAGTCATGCTCTACTGGGATAAGGTCGCAAAGCTCGTAGCAGCAGATGGCATAGGCATCGCTCAACACAATGTTTTGCTTTGGCAGGTTGACTTGGGAACAAATGATTTTGTTTATGTGGATCAGCCGACAGACTTGAGTCAACGCTTAAAAGAGACCTTCCAAGAATGGATTGAGACCTTGCCTAATCAAGAACTCAAGCAGGTTTGTGACTTGTTCTTTGATACCATACTTGATTCTGGAATTGAAAGTCTGGATGATATTGGGATAAAAACTTTCCCTAAGCTAGGCCAGATGTTACAAGAATTTGGCAATCTCTCGGACCAACAAAAGAAAGTTCTGCAGGACGGTTTCAACCAGTTGCTCTGGATATTTTGGAAGTCAGGAAACAGAAAAACAAGCCTGCCCAAACTAGAACTTCCTGATTTTATCAAGAAGTTGAGTGAATTAACCAATAACGATTAGGGACAGCGGATTATAGAAGTGGAGAATTTTATGCCTAAAAACGTATTGATTACAGGAGCAACATCAGGAATTGGCGAAGCAACAGCGCGTGCCTTTGCCAAAGAGGGAGAAAATCTCATCCTAACAGGTCGCCGCGTGGAGCGCTTAGGAGCTCTAAAAGAAGAGCTCCAAGCAACCTATCCAAATCAAAAAGTTTGGACCTTTGCTCTGGATGTCACTGATATGGCCATGGTCAAGGATGTTTGCCAAGCCATTCTCAAAAGCGTGGGGCAAGTCCATGTTTTGGTCAATAATGCAGGTCTGGCACTAGGTCTAACAGCTTATCAAGACTATGAGGAGTGGGACATGCTGACCATGCTCGACACCAATGTCAAGGGTTTGATGATGGTGACGCGTCAGATTTTGCCAAGCATGGTTGTCGCCAATGAGGGCCATATCATCAATATGGGCTCTACGGCGGGCATCTATGCCTATGCAGGTGCTGCCGTTTATTCAGCAACCAAGGCTGCAGTAAAAACTTTCAGTGATGGCTTGCGTATCGATACCATTGCCACAGATATCAAGGTGACAACCATTCAGCCTGGTATCGTTGAGACCGACTTTGCTCAAGTTCGCTTTCACGGTGATAAGGACAAGGCAGCTAAGGTTTATCAAGGTTTAGAGGCCCTCCAAGCACAAGATATTGCGGACGCAGTTCTCTACGTCACCAAGCAACCTCGACGCGTCCAGATTTCAGACATGACCATCATGGCAAACCAACAAGCCACAGGGTTTACCATTCATAGGGAGGAATAAAAAGTCTCCGATAAACCTTTTCCAGATGGAAAGGGCTACAAAATTTGGTCGCTTACTCGTATTTTTGCCATGTCTAGATCATAAATAATATACATTCTGAGCCACTATAGGTGGCTTTTTATCATTTTTCCTAACCTTTTACGAATATAAATTTAAATACTGATATTTTAAAATAATAACTTATAAGTATTTACATGTAAGTACTTATAAGTTATAATAAAGGAAGAGAGATTTGTATGTATCCTATTCATTTTTATAAAGATAGAAATGGACATGAACCTGTTAGAGAGTATATTGAAACATTATCTATGAATTCAAGTAAAGATTCTAGAATTAAATTACATAAAATTCAAGACTACCTGACTATGTTAAAAAATAGAGGAACCATGATTGGTGAACCATTCATTAAACATTTGGAAGGAGAGATTTGGGAACTAAGACCCTTGAGAGATAGAATTTTATTTGCAGCATGGCTAGATGATGGTTTTATTTTACTTCATCATTTTGTGAAAAAGACACAAAAGACTCCAAGACGTGAGCTGATGAAGGCTCAAAAAGCTTTAGATGATATTAGAAAGCGAGGATTGTAAGATGACCCTAGAAAAGAATCCAGCAATTGGAAGTAGTTGGGATGATTTACAGAAAACTATTTTCACTAAAGAGGAAATTGCGGCGAGTGAACTCCGTGTCGCACTGATGCTTGAGATTATTGATGCTCGTAAAAAACAAGGCATTTCCCAAAAGAAACTTGAAGAGCTAAGTGGTGTCAAACAACCTGTTATCGCACGTATGGAGACAGGTAAAACAGCACCTCAGTTAGATACGGTTCTTAAAATACTGGCGAGTCTAGGTAAGACATTGGCGGTAGTCCCACTTGATTCACATGTGAAGTAAGTTTAGGGAAGACAACGTACTTTCATAACAATTATCATTTGCTATTCTAAAATGATTAACACGGACTTCCCGTGTTTTTTTTGTTTGAATTTTCCCAAAACTATGAAAGAAACTGTGAAAATGCTATAATGTAAGGGATTACGACAATTTTGAGGTAACAAAATGAAGGAATTAATGAATAGAATCAATCAATTTAGAGATGATAGGGATTGGCGTAAATTTCATAATGAAAAGGATTTAGCTATCTCCATATCACTAGAAGCAAGTGAACTTCTTGAGTTGTTCCAATGGAAAAACTCAGAAGAAGTAGTGGAGAGCTCACTTAAAGAAATTAAGGAAGAACTTGCTGATGTATTGATTTATTCTTTGATGATGGCAGATAATTTAAATTTGGATGTTGACGATATTATTAAAAATAAACTTGATTTGAACGAACGGAAATATCCTATTGAGAAAAGTCGGGGAAGTAATAAAAAGTATAATGAGTTGTAGTGGTGAAAGATGGATATAGAATTATATTTTGAAGATAAAAGCTTTATTGAGCAGAATTTCGAATTGAAAGAATTTAATCTAATTTCAACGAGTTACATTAAAGATTATCCTATATTATACATTTTGTATAGAGATAAATCCGAAGCTTATATTGGTCAGACGACGAATGCAAGAAACCGTATGAAGAACCACTTAAAGAATCCAATTAGACGAAAACTTAAGAGGGTTCTATTAATAGGGCATGATAAATTTAATCAGTCTGCAACATATAACATTGAGACTAATCTAATAAACTATTTTTTGGCTGATGGAATCTTTAAATTACAAAATAAAAGTCAAGTTTCTTCTAATCAGGTAATTCATAACTACTATCAGAAGCAATATTATAATGAAGAGGTCTTTCAAAAACTTTGGGACAAGTTAAGGCAAAAAGGTCTTGCTAGAAATAGCAGTGATGTTATTCAAAATAAAGATGTGTACAAGCTTTCACCTTTTCATCAATTATCAGATAGTCAATATGGAGTTAAAGAACAAATCATTGATTATTGTAGTAGAAATTTGAAAAAACTAAAAGAAGGTGAACACAAAGTTTTCTTAGTTAAAGGAGAGGCTGGTACAGGAAAGAGTGTTGTATTGTCTTCTCTATATAACGATCTTTGTAATTTATCAAGTGATAAAGATGAAGGGGATAAAGAGTCAGGATTATATAAAACAGTTAATCGTTTATTGGTGAATCATTCGGAGGTTTTAAAAACCTATCAAACTATGTCCAAAAGTTTGCCTAATATGAAGAAAAAGGACATTATGAAACCAACATCTTTCATTAATAGTGTTGATAAGGAGAAAATTACCAAGAGTGATATAACATTAGTAGATGAAGCCCATTTACTTTTAACTAGTAGAGATGCATATAATGGGTTTCATTATGAAAATCAGTTAGAAGAAATTATTAAAAGATCAAAGATTACTATTGTTATTTTTGATCCTAAGCAGGTTTTAAAATTGAAATCCTATTGGGATGAAGAGACAATGGATAGTATTATGTCTAAATATGATACTGAAACTCTATATTTAAAGGAACAGTTTCGAATGAATGCTTCAGATGAAATTATTGAATGGATTGATAATTTTGTTGAAAAGACAATACTTCCCTTACCTAAACCAACAGAAACTTTTGATTTTCAAATTTGTAAGTCCTCTCAAGAACTTTTTAATAAAATTACAGAGTTAAATAAAAAAGATAACTTATCTCGGTTAGTAGCTACATTTGATTTTACTCATAAGAAAGATGGAGAAGAGTACTACGTAGATGAAGAGGGTATTAATTTACCTTGGAATCTTGCGACTAAAGGTGTTTGGGCTGAAGATCCTGAGACGTTAAAACAAGTTGGATCAATTTATACTGTTCAAGGATTTGACCTAAATAATGTCGGTGTTATTCTTGGTCCATCTGTTAGTCTTGATGAGGAAACAAACTCCATAAAAATTTTACAACATAATTACAAGGATAAAGGAGCCTTTCAAATTCCGCAAGAATTTGAAAAGAATTTTTCTAAAGAAAATGCAGATTCCTACAAAGAAGAAATAGTATTAAATTCAATCAATATTCTTATGAAAAGAGCTATAAAAGGCTTATATATATATGCTATTGATAGTAAACTTAACGACTATTTATTGAAATTGAAAAGAGATATGAAATTATAGAATTGATTTACCTAGTACACTTCATGGAACAACCAAAGAAGCAGACGAAGAACTTAAGGAGTTTGTGAAAGCATTTAAGGGGTAACTTATTAGTTAAATGATAAAAGAAGGATCAGTCAAATGAAGTTTTGACTGGTCTTTTTTCTATGAATTTGATAATATTAAATTACTAAAAAGGTAATTTAAATCGACCAGAAAGGAATTTATGAAGCTTATCTATACAAATAAAACTGTTGAGAAACAGTGCACTGAGCTGAGGCGAGCGAAAAAGGATTTTTCGGATAAGGTTGCATTAAAGTTACACCAGTTGATTAACCTTTTGGAAGTATCGGATTCTTTGGCTAGTGTGACAGCTTTTCCTAAGTATCATTTTCACCAATTAAAGGGAAAGAGAAATGGACAGTTTGCTTTAGATATAGATGGTCGAAGGAGTTCCTATCGTTTGATTGTAGGATTTCGTGAGGAAGATTTTGAGAAGGTGTTTTCTAGTCCGGTAGAAATCGAAATCTTGAAAATAGAGGAGGTTAGCAATCATTATGAGTAAAAAAGTGGTTGAGTACAAAGACCTGGTTGCTTTTCACCCAGGTCAGTATGTTGAAGACTTAATTGAGGACTATAACGTAACTCAGAAAGAATTTGCGGAGCGTTTGGGAGTCTCTGCCAAGACTGTCAGCAAGTTAGTTAATGCTGAGGAGTCTATTAGTAAGGAGACCGCTCATAAGTTAGCCAAGTTAAGTGGTGTTTCTATGCAGACTTGGCTTAACCTTCAAAACATTTATGATGTGAAATTGGCTGAAATTGTAGAACAAAGAGAGCTTGATCAAGGCCGCGAGAAGGAAATATGCGAGATGATTGACTTCAAGTATTTTAAGCAAAAAGGCTATGTTCCAGAGAAGCGCTATGGTATTGGTGAAAAGATTACAGAGCTTCGGAAGATTCTGGAAGTATCGAGTTTAGAATATCTCGTGACTTTTAACCATTTAGTGAGTTATCGTAATACACGTGACTTTACCGAAAAGAGTATTGTTAATTCTAATATTATGTTAGAGTTAGCATCTAAAAAAGCTCGTAATAAAACGACCACGAAGCTTAATCGTAGAAAGTTAGAGAGAAGCTTGCCAACATTGAGGGAACTGACGAGACAAGATCCAAAGGATTTTGCTCAAGAGTTGACCGATATCTTGCTAGAGTGTGGGGTTGTCCTAGTGGGCCTTCCTGCTTTAGCAAATGCCAATTTAAATGGTGCAACAAAGAAATTTGGAAACGGTAGTGTCTTGTTGTTATTAACAGATCGTAATAAAGCATCAGATATTTTTTGGTTTTCACTTTTCCATGAGATTGGTCATATTCTTCAGAATGACTTTTGGTCTGATGATGGAGATAGTGACTCTTATCGACGTTCTGAGGAACAAGCAGACCAGTTTGCAAAAGATTTACTAATTGCCCCTCAAGACTACCAAAGATTCATAGATGAGGCTTGCTTTGATAAACAATCGATTAAGAAATTTGCTGATGAAATTGGTATTCATCCTAGCATTGTTTTAGGTCGACTGCAGAATGATGAGTATTTGGGTTATGATCAATTTAGAGACTTGAAAGTGAACTATTATTTGGTTTCTTAATGGCTTTTATAGGTACTATCTAAAAACTTTCCCGAATAATAGAAGTAGAGGGGACAACCCTCTATTTTTAGTTGAGGAGATGTAAATGGAAAAAAGACATAAGCATGTCTCACCGACCTTGGATATTATGGCTAAGAAGATTTTTAGCCTGCCTGAGGTTACGGTGGCATTTATTCGAGATATTTTGGATTTGGATGTTGTGGATGCTCAGATTTTGGAGGGGACACAGCTTCATAAAAAGGACTTTGATGAGGATGAGCTCTTTTCAACCTCGGTGGATGTTCGAGCCAAGTTGAATGATGGAACCGAGGTTATCATTGAGATTCAGGTGCGTAAGCAGCATTATTTTCTCAATCGTTTTCATTATTATTTGGCTAACCAGCTGGTAGAAAATGTGCAACAATTACGCCAACAAGGGCAGACGCATAAGATGTATGAGCAGATGGAGCCGGTCTATGGTATTGCTATCTTGGAGAAGACCTTGTTGCCAGATGAGGAGTCCCCGATTAATACTTATTGGATGGCCAATAGTCGGACGGGGAGGCCTTTGAATGCTTACTATAAGGATGGGAAACAGCAGAACCTTCTTCAGATTGCCTTTTTAGAGTTGGATAAGTATAATAAAGATAAGCATATCAGGGATGAAGGGCGGCAGTGGCTAGAGTTCTTTGGAAATCTCCCATTTTCTAAGGAACCTAGTCAAGCGGTCACGCATGCCGATTCATTACTGGATTCATCCAGCTGGACACAGGAGGAAAAGGCGATGATTGATGAACGCATACGTATTCAAGAAAATTATGACATGACTATGGAAACAGCTATCGATGAAGCACGTGAAGAAGGCTTGGAACAAGGGTTAGAGCAAGGACTAGAGCGTGGACTTAAACAAGGGTTAGAACGAGGTCGTTATGAGGGACAACTAGAACTGATTCGTAAGATGCTGTCAAAAGGTCTGTCGTTAGAAGTAGTATCGGATGTGACTGGTTTATCGGTTGAAGAATTAGAGACATTGTTATCGTAAGAATCAGTTAGGAATAAACATTTATTTGAAAAGTCAGAGGCAGTTTTTGTCTCTTTTTTTATTTTTGGGTATTTAACATTTGTAATACTTAAACATTCGGAAAATAATACTTTGAATCGTAAAATTAAAAAAGACTGTCAAACGTTTGACATAAATCTGAGAAAACAGATTTAATACAATTTGATTGTTTTAGCCGATAAATCTTGCTAAATAAGCCTTTATGGAAGTTTAGAGTTTTCTCTTTCTTACACGTGAAAGAAATTACCTTTTTGTGCGACATTTTTAGACTATAATTTAGAAATGAATAACTGAACTTTCTAATATGACATTTTTGTTAAGGCCTTGTTAAAATGGATTACTTAGCCTTTTATTTTGTGTTCTCATGACTTATAATTTGTTTTGGTTTGTTTTGGATTAAAGAAACAACAGCATCATTAAGTACATCAAATATTTAAGAGTCTCTGTTTTTAGTTCGAGAATAGCTTAAAACTAAAATGGAGAGATTGTGAAAAAAAGTATCGGGAGAATTAACTTGTTTAGAGAAAGTAAAACAAAACCAAAGTACAGCATCCGAAAATATTCCATTGGGGCAGCATCGGCTTTGATTGGCTTCATGGCCCTTGCCAATGGGCAAGCAGTTCAGGCTGACGAGGCACAATCGATTAGTGACTTGACTGATGCTTCAAATCAAGCGCAGGCCCCTCAAGCGGTTTCAACAGCTCAGTTGGCGACTTCAGAGCTAGCATCAGAGAGTGTGCAAGCTTCTCAGCCTGCCAATATTATGCCGTCTCAACCTCAGGTAAGGACTGTTCAAGCAGCTGAGCAGACTCCGACCATCGATCAAGTGATTGAGACAGGCACCTCTCAAAATCAAGGAACGTCAGCAAATGTCTTAACCAATGCGACTGAGGGTCAAGGACAAGGCAAGGAGTATAACACAGATGCCTACGGTGCCAAAATGCCTTACACGACTCATGAAGCAGAAAATGCGACTATCGAAAATGGAGCTACAATCCAACAGTCAACTGACATGGAATCTACGGCCGTGGAAGCGACGAACCAAACTTATGTCGAGCTTCCTAAAAAAGATGCAGCAGTTACTTTCAATGTCACCGAGCCAGCCAATGCTTTGAATGTGCGTTATACAATACCTGATGGTGCATCAGGTCAGTTGGATGTGCAGGTTAATGGTTCAAGCGTTGGTAATCTTGATTTGTCATCTCACTCAGCATGGCAGTACCTTAAAGGTGACCACGAATATGATCAAGTCGTTGATGGATCAAGTGCACGCTTCCGTTTTGATGAGACACGTCTTCTCCTCAAGGACATCCAATTGAAATCTGGTGATAAGATTTCTTTGGTTAAGAAGAAAGATGACAATGTCCCTTATGGTATTGATTTTATTGAGCTAGAACAGGCTCCAGCGCCAGTTGCCCAAGGTGAAAATAGCATCAGTATTGTGGATAAGGGTGC
>OGXO01002043.1_pt1 | contig 10445 bp, 9 predicted proteins | sample 1576321 | NCBI WGS metagenome assembly OGXO01 (sample SAMEA3541568, study PRJEB24748) | human gut metagenome | biome: human gut; feature: human-associated habitat; material: faeces | place: China | collected 2012 | reverse complement strand
CAAGTTGAACAGCTGTGTGTAAATCATGGAGATCAAAAAATTAAACGTCGCATCCTGCGCTCGCAGACGCGGCGGTTGTAGGTCTTGGACAGCGCGGCCAGCTGCACGCGGTCGTTCACGCCTTCGACGGTGAGCGGATCCGGAGCGGCGAACGCGCCGACCTTGCCAGCGGCCTTGGCGGTTTCCAGCGCGTCGGTCAGATAGAACTCACCCTGCGCGTTGTTCGACTTCAGTCCGGCGATTGCCTCGGTAAGCACGGAAGCCTCGAACACGTAGACTGAGGGGTTCACTTCCTGCACGGCGAGTTCGCTGCGGTTGGCGTCTTTCTGTTCAACGATGCGCAGCACGTTGCCTTCGCGATCGCGGATGATGCGGCCGTAGCCGGTCGGGTCATCGAGGATGGTGGTGAGCACAGTGGCGCCGTTGCCGGAGGCGGTGTGGAATTCGACCAGACGGTGCAGCGTCTCGCTGTCGAGCAGCGGCATGTCGGAGGCGGCGATCAGCACCGGGCCATCGACCTTGCCAGCCTCGGTGAGCTGCGCCATTGCGCACTGCACGGCGCGGCCGGTACCGGGAATGTCGTCCTGGTTCACAATGGTGACCTGCTCGTCATAGGAGCGGGCGGCTTCGGCGACGCGCTCGGCCTGGAAGTGCACGACCACGGCCAACGTGTCGGGATTCAGGGCGGCCACCGAATCCATGACCCTGTTCAGGAAGGTCTTGCCTGCAAAAGCATGCAGCACCTCGAAAAATTTGGAAAAATGAAGCGAAGGAATTTTTTCGCCCGGTTGCTGGCCGTTCTACTTTTATTTTACCTTTTATAAAGGTGTTTTATAAATGTTGTTTTTATTATATTCCTCTGCAGCCTTTTTTCGCAATACGTAATATCAGCCAAAATGTTTTTCTCTTTTTTATGCACCTTGTATAATGTTATTTTTTTATCAACCGCTTTTTTCGTCACATTGACTCATGCTTAGTGTAGCTTCTTTATCTCCTGCTAGATAGAAGAAATATATTCCTCCATCTGATACAGGGCCGCTCCCAGCGCCGAGGCCTCCTTCTGGTATCTGCAGGCTCTGGCGTAAGATCCATCATGATCAAAAATGTCCAGAGCAGCAAGTCTTGACCGTAATTCTTTTATGTATGGTCCAATAAAGCTTCCCACATAGCCTCCAAGAACCACGTCACAGTCAAAAGCCATCCTGAGATTATCTACCGTAACAGCCAGATGATCCAGATATCTGTCCCAGACATCCCGATATTCCGGCTCTCCTTCTTCCAGTTTTTCAAAAAAGCGCTCCAGTTTGCCATTTTCCAGCTCTGCCAGCTTTTTTGCAGAACAGTAAACGTCCACACATCCCTTTTTCCCGCAGTAACAAGGTTCTCCGCCAGGATACAGTGTCATATGTCCAAACTCGCTGCTTCTCCAATGATCACCTTCATGTGTGTAGACACGAGATGATGAAGTATTTCCCTCTTCATCTCCATTTTTATTTTCCGGACGCAGAAAAACAGCTCCTCCCACCGAATTACTAAGCAGCAGGTACACCATACTCTCCTGCCTCTTTTCTCCCGCCACTTCTGCCAGCGCAGCCGCACTGGCATCATTCATCACCACGCAGGGATAAGGCATCCTCGAAATCCATTCCTCACAGGGAACATCATAATACCCCAGTACGTGTGAGTTTGGAATCATCTGTCTGGTCTGATCTATGATCGCCGGAAGTGATACGCCCATTCCCAGGATCCGCTCCTGCGGCACATCATTTTCTTCCACAAACTGCTCTACAATATCCGCAATTTCTTCTATATATTGCACATCGTTCCGGAACGTTTTGGGAATCCGCCTGTGTGCCAGGGCTTCCTCGCTCAGATCCGTATACACCAGTCCTACATGATTTAGCGTAATATCCACGCCAATGGTGTATTGAAAATCTTTTACAGAGGCGATCGCTTTCGCTTTCCTTCCGCCGGTGGATTCATATTCTCCCACCTCCCGGATCACGCCCGCCTCCTTCAGTTCCTTAACGATAGACATCACCGTCGGTCCGCTGATTTCCAGCGCAGAAGATATCTCCGACATGCATGTCTCTTTTGTATGATTGATAAAGCGGAACACCCGGTTCCGATTGACTCTTCGCACATCCGTATTGTTAGTGCTTGTTCGCATTCCCCCGCTCACCCACTTTTTTAAGGTGTTTATTTAAGTGCCTTTTTAACATGGATTTATTATAGCACTCATTTTCTCACTTTTCAATAGTTTTTGTCCAGTTCGCACAATTATTTTCTTTAATACGAAAAATCTATTGGTCAATTTTGTTGTTTTTTTGACATTCCAGTGATATACTATGAGAGAAATTGATAATAAGAAGGAGGAATCTTAGGCTATGAAACACGGAATTTACTATGCTTACTGGGAAAAAGAATGGGCGGCGGACTATACATATTATGTCGACAAAGTCGCCCGCCTCGGCTTCGATATACTTGAGGTAGGTGCTGCTCCTTTACCTGATTATACAACGGATCAGATCCGGGCACTGCGCGACTGTGCAAAAGCAAACAATATTGAGCTTACCGCTGGATACGGCCCAACCTACGACCACAATTTAGGATCTGCCGATCCGGCGATTCGCAAAAATGCAAAAGAATGGTTTACACGGCTCTTTGACGTAATGGCACAGCTTGACATCCATCTGATCGGCGGCGCACTCTATTCCTACTGGCCTCTGGACTTCTCCCAGGGCGTAGATAAGGAAGGCGACTGGAAACGCAGTGTGGAAGCCATGCAGGATATCGCCCCTGTAGCAAAACAATATGACATCACCCTGGGAATGGAAGTCTTGAACCGCTTCGAGAACCATATCCTGAACACCGCAGAAGAAGGCGTCACTTTCGTAAAAGAAGTAGGCATGGACAACGTGAAAGTTATGCTTGATACCTTCCATATGAATATAGAAGAATCCAGTATCGGAGATGCGATCCGGACCGCCGGAAGCCTTCTCGGACATTTCCATACCGGAGAATGCAACCGCATGGTGCCCGGAAAAGGCCGCACTCCATGGAGAGAAATCGGAGACGCTTTACGGGATATCGGCTATGACGGCACTGTTGTCATGGAGCCATTCGTGACTATGGGCGGCCAGGTCGGCCAGGATATCCACGTATGGCGGGATATCAGCCACGGCGCGTCCGAAGAGCAGCTTGACAAAGACGCTCATGATGCAGTCGTATTCCAGAAATACATGCTGGACTGGAAATAGGAAACACAGTAATGAAACAGGGGCAGAGAGTAAATCTCTCCGCCCCATCTTGTTTATCAGGAATTCCAATATTCTTCTACTGCCTTCCTGGCCTCTTCTTCCTCCATGGAATACTGCTCTATTAGCTGCGCGATCGTATCATTTTGGGACGCCCTTAATTTATGGGATCCTCGCACAAACGCTTTTATCCCATCCATAAACCCCTTATCATATTCCTGTTTCAACTCATCTTCCATTAATTCCATCAATGCATCACAAACTACTGCCATTTCCGACTGCACCTCCTTGACCTTTCTCCAATTCGCCCGCACAATCACATCCATCGCCACCCGGTAAAGCGGATCCGATTTATGAGTTTCATATTCTTTCAGCAGGTTAGCAAGCTGTTCACCCTCTTCGAGACGATTTGACAAGCTTGAAATCCACCTGTTTTCCTCTTTTGTAAGTTCCTTTGTCACCAAAATCTGTATCGGTACAAATGTACCTATAATTCTCAAAATTCCAGCATCCTCTTCCCGTATCTGAAAGCCCCTCACGTCTTTCAGATGGCGAAGCAATTTCCCCGGATAATGGAAGCAGGCCAATGTCAGAGTCATCTCCGTAATTTTTATCTGGTCAGCACTGCCCGTCAGCGCTTTATATAGACCAACATAAGCGCACCCCTTGTAAAAATCATCGACAGACAGATAATCTTCCGGGCTTTTATATTCCACTACATTATATGTACGGAACATCCTCCCAATCCGCTTTTGGAGCACCCGATCATCCTTTTTCTTTATCACCAGAAGGTCTGCCCTCACCGGCTCGCTTCCTATGACATGTTCCCAGAGGAACTCCAGACAATCAGCGTCCTCTTGAAGCTCAATCTTAAGACTTGCATAAAACGCTTGATGCCATCGTAATGTTTTTCTTTTTGTCATGAAAACCTCCTTCTCACAAATATTGTGGCAGGAAGTTTCTGCTTTCCCGATCCTCTACCCGGAAAATTCCTGCCTAATCAAATGAATTTCAAAAGCATGAATTTTCCATAAGACACAGTTCCAAAAACTGCCAAGATCAGATAACAGACAGTGGTTTAACCACTCTGAAAAAAAGAAAATATGCTTTGTTTTTAGCTTAGCATGCGTCCGGAAAATAAACAAGTTTATTTTTCCAAAATATCAGCCACTTCATAGTCCCCATATGGTGTCTCCACCTTCCGGCAGGGCCAGTCTTTTGTCCTGGTGAAGGTTTCGATTCCTTCTGCCGTAAGATATGTGGTTTCTTCGCATTTGGTTCCCTGGATGGTCGGGTTCCAGGCAAAGGCTTCGCCTTCGTGGATCTCGCCGCCGGTTTCCGGGGTCACCACAAATTCCCGGCAGGCGTAGCCGGTGGGGCCTCCCTGGTGATGCAGCTTCCATTCGCCGTCATATCCGGCTTCTTCATACAGCTTCTGGACTTTTGCAAAGTATTCCTGATAAGACATGCCTTCTTTCATCATGCACTGCATACATGCAAAAATATAGGCTGTCTTTTCGTATCTTCCTTTGATCTCTTCCGGTACTGGCCCGAAATATACGATTCTGGTCATGCTGATGTTTAAGCCGTATTTTTCGCCACCCAGAACCACCATCAGGCTATTTTCAATCTTCTTATCCGTCGGAACCGGATGACGGTAATTTAGGATCCGTTCGTCAGAGCCCACCAGTACGCAGTCGGGGCTGACTCCCTCCTTCAGGCAGCGGCATTTCAGTTCGCATGCCACTTCCTCCTCCGTCTGGCCAGGGCGGGCATCCCTGCACACGCCTTCCACGATCTTAGCGCAGGTCTGTCCGATCTCGCGGTACCGCAGGACTTCTTCCGGACAAAGCTGCATCCGGAGCCTTACCAGTTCTTCCTGCACATTCTTCGTCCCGGCGATCCCTGTATCCGAAACAAATATCTTCCCTTCTGCCATTTTGCTGACATATTCATCCATGGACGTGTACCAGGGCACCAGGATCGTTTCTCCCTCCAGCGGATTCTGCTCTTTTCCCATCCGGGGCGCGTCACTGCTGTCCGCCAGAAGTCTGATTCTTTCTGCGTCAATGACATAATGGCCGATTCCCACTTCTGTGTTTGTGCACACTGCATTTTTCGCACCGCCGCTGACCCAGGTAAAATTGTCTCTCCGGCTTAAAACTATGCCGTCATATCCCTTATCCTCAAGCCAGGCACGCACTCTCTTTACATGATCCATCTTCTTTCCTCCATTCTGCTTCACATTATCATCTGAAAGACATCTTCATACAGCAAAATTCCAAAACGTCCTGCACATCATGTGCAGGACATCTTTCTCTTGACAAATTTAAACTGTCTTATTCCATCTCGTGGCAGACGCATACTTTTCCGGTTTTTCCGGTTGCAAATATCTCGAAGGCCTTATCGGTCTCTCGAAGCGGGAAGCGATGGGTAATGATCTGGCTCGGATGTATTTTTTTACGGTCCAGAAGCTCTACCAGCTTTTCCATATTTGCTACGGAGGTCACCCAGGATCCGTGGAGCGTCAGGTTCTTGTGAAGGAGCAGCGGGCTTGGCTCGAAGGTTACCGTACCCTGCTCGCCCAGGAATACAACATTTCCCCACATTCTTGCCACTTCCAGACATCTGTGGCGTCCGATACTGCTTCCGGAGCAGTCAATGGCTACTTCCACGCCTTTTCCGCCGGTCATCTTCATGACATTTTCTACCATATTGTCATCACCCAGAAGTACCTCGTCCGCGCCGATCTGCTTTGCCATCTCCAGACGCTCTTCTGCAATGTCTACTGCAATGGTCTGTGCTCCCAGAGCCTTTGCCAGGATGATCGCTGCCTGTCCGACCGGTCCCTGTCCCATAACCAGCACACGGTCGTTACCGGACACGTTTGCACGCAGGAGTCCCTGATATGCGGTTCCGAATCCACAAGCGATCATGGCTCCGTCTTCGTAGGTCAAAAATTCCGGCAGGTGGATACAGGTGCTCACATCTGCTACCATGTACTCTGCCAATGCGCCGTCTCTCTGCCATCCGTAAGCGCGGCGTTCCGGGTTCTGGCAGTTGATGAAAAATCCTTTCCGGCACTCATCACAATATCCGCAGCCCTGGATATGATAAACCACAACACGGTCTCCAATCTTAAAATCGCAGACGTCTTCACCTACTTCTACTACCTGTCCGCTGGGTTCATGTCCTGCGATCACATCGTCATATCTTGCGCCGCCGGTCTTATCTGTATGCTCGTAATAAATATACTTTAGGTCACTTCCGCAAAGGCTCGCAGCCTTCATCTTCAGGAGCACCTGTCCCGGTCCCGGATGCGGCACATCCACTTCTACCGCCTGTACCTTAGCTCCGCCCGGCAGTTTCATTCCCAGCATCTTTTCAGGAATTTTGTTTTCCATAGTATGATCCTCCTTCTATCCTGATGTCATCTCAATTTTCATGGTTTCAGTATAGCATGATTTTCCCTTTGTAAAAATTCCATATTCTATCCATTGATGGACTATCTTACTCTGGATAAAAATAGTCTCCATTCTGATAATCCCGCGGCGACACCCCCACGACCTTCTTGAAGATTCTGGAGAAATAATACTGATCTTCATAGCCAAGCGCCGCAGCCGCCTCGTAGACATACATCTGCCCGGACTTTAACAGCTTGCACGCCTCCTGCATCTTCAAATGGATAAAAAACTCCACCGGAGACTTCCCAGTCTGCGTCTTAAAAATCGTATTCAGATAGCTCTTGGAAAGCTGCACCTCCTGGGAAATATCCGATAATGTCAGGTTTTTCTTCAGATTTTGATACATGTACCGGATCACCAGCGTCACATGCCGGTCCTGGGTGGTGCTCTCATCCATCTTTTCCCGGAAATATACCTCCGACAGGATCAACGAAAGCACCTGGGAGATATAAATAAAGTTTCCTAATGTATAGTTCCTTTCCAGAACCCGGAACAAAAGCTTAAACAGCACCATCATCCGGTTGTCACTGGCGCGGGAGGCAAGATGCACGATCCGGCACTCCTGGACCGGATAATAAGGAATCGTCTCACCTTTAAAATGCACCCAGAGGATGCTCCACGGCTCTTCCTCATCCGCATAGTAGCGGTGCCGCCTGTTCCGGGGAATACAAAAGGCATCCGACCTGCCAAGGTGGTATTTTTTGTCCTCCACCTCGATAATCCCCCGGCCTTCCGTACAGTAGATCAGGATATACTGGTCTGCGCCCTCTTCCCGCTCCCGGTAGTGCTCCTTTGCCTTCGGAAAGAAACCCACATCCGTAAGGTACGCTCCTCTGACCAGAGGATGCTCCATATATTCTGCAAAGGACTCTGTAGGCACGATCAGATATGTTTCATCCCGGAATCCTTCTGCTTTGCCGATTCCATCCGACATACTCACACCTCCTTTTCCTGCTGCTTCCTGCTCTTTTCCACCAAAAAGTTCATTTGCTTTAATATAACACCCCAGTGGAATATTGTCCATGTTTTTATCGTTTATGCCATTTTCACCCGCTATGTGCTATGCTATCCTTAACTCAAGAATACGGCGAACAGATACGAAAGGAGAACTGTTATGACAATGGAACGTGTACATGTGTGGGAAGAAACAGTCACTATTCCGACCTACCCTGCGGCAGACCCGGAAAAAAGCCCTCTCTTTCTTGAGAACCGGGCTTATCAGGGAAGTAGCGGAAAGGTATATCCTCTTCCTGTCACAGAAAAAATATCCGACAAAAAAGAAGACATGGCATACCATGCCATTTACCTGGAAAACGACTATCTGAAGGTGATGATCCTGCCAGAGATCGGCGGGAGGATCCAGCGCGCCTACGACAAGACCAACAACTACGATTTTGTCTATTATAACCATGTGATCAAGCCGGCGCTTGTAGGCCTTACCGGGCCATGGATCTCCGGCGGCATCGAATTCAACTGGCCGCAGCATCACCGTCCTTCTACCTATTCTCCGGTAGATTATTTCTATCAGGAGCATGAGGACGGATCCGCCACCGTATATGTCAGCGAGATCGACAAGATGTACGGCACAAAGGGCATGGGCGCATTCACTCTGTACCCGGACAAATCCTATATCGAGATCAAAGGACAGCTCTATAATCGTACCGATATGCCGCAGACCTTCCTCTGGTGGGCAAATCCGGCTGTCCCGGTCAATGAACACACTTATTCCGTATTCCCGCCGGACGTACATGCGGTTATGGATCATGGAAAACGTGCTGTTTCCACCTTCCCGATCGCTACCGGGGAATATTACAAATACGACTACTCTGAAGGAATTGATATTTCCTGCTACCGCAATATCAAAGTCCCAACTTCCTATATGGCAGCTCATTCTGATTATGATTTCATCGGAAACTACGATGAGCAGCTGGACGCAGGGCTTTTACATGTGGCCGACCACCACATTTCCCCCGGAAAGAAACAGTGGACCTGGGGAAACAGTGATTTCGGCCAGGCCTGGGACCGGAATCTGACCGATGAGGACGGCCCGTATATCGAACTGATGACTGGTGTCTACGCCGACAACCAGCCTGATTTCACATGGCTCAAGCCCCAGGAGGAAAAGACATTTACCCAGTATTTCATGCCCTACAAGCATGTAGGCCGCGTGAAAAACGCCACGAAGGACGCTGCTGTAAATATAGAGCTTGCAGGCGGCATCTTAAGGATCAAGGCTTATGCCTCCGGAAAGCACGCTCAGGTAACGATTCAGGTGACCCAGGGCGAAAATGTGCTGTTTACCGACACCGCGCCGCTCTCTCCTGTTGAAATCTATGACGGCACCTTCCCGACTGATCTGGAAACACTGTCTGGCTGCAGCGTTTCTATCAAAGATGCAGACGGAGCCCTCTTAGTCAGCTACACGGAAAAAGAGCCGGAGCTCGAGCCCACTCCGGAACCGGCAGATCCTCTGCTCCCTCCGGAACAGCTGAAATCCACAGAGGAGCTTTACTTAGGCGGCCTCCATTTAGAGCAGTACCGCCACGCCACCTTTGCACCAGAGGACTATTATCTGGAAGGCCTGAAGCGCGATCCTTCCGACATCCGTCTGAACAACGCCTATGGACTTCTGCTCTACCGCAGAGGATGCTTCGAAGAAAGTATTCCGTATTTCCGGAAAGCTATCGAAAAACAGACCTGGAAGAATCCGAATCCGTATCACGGAGAATGTTACTACAACCTGGGACTTGCTCTTCATATGACAGGTCAGGACGATGAAGCCTTTGACGCATTTTACAAGGCCACCTGGAGCTACGAAAACCAGAGCAGCGGTTACTACTGGCTCGCCTGCCTTTCCTGCCGGAAAGGGGCCGGCAGGAGTCTTGGCGCAGATGAATGAATCGAACGGGTGACGGCTTCCGTCTGCTTGTTTCTCACGAAGAGGAGCAGTTTGCGGAGTAGCGATGTAACCCGGGCCGATACCGTTACACTGAATGTTGTATTCACCATATTCAGAGCAGATATTGCGAGTCAGCATCTTCAGACCGCCTTTGGCAGCAGCGTAAGCCGATACAGTTTCACGACCCAGCTCAGACATCATAGAGCAGATGTTGATGATTTTACCGGCACGCTTCTTCATCATGGCAGGCAACACAGCCTTAGAAACGATGAACGGAGCGTTCAAGTCGATATCAATCACACGACGGAAGTCAGCAGCTTCCATTTCGTGCATAGGAACACGGCGGATAATACCGGCGTTATTAACAAGGATATCAATCGTACCTACTTCTTTCTCGATAGTAGCAACCATTGCCTGAACAGCCGGTTCGTCTGTCACGTCGCATACATAACCGTGAGCTTTAATTCCCTTTTCAGCATAGGCAGCCATGCCTTTGTCTACCAACTCCTGGTTGATGTCGTTAAAACATACAGTAGCGCCTTGTTCTGCGTAAGCAGAAGCAATTGCAAAACCGATACCGTAAGAAGCACCTGTAACGAGAGCTACTTTACCTTTCAAAGAAAAATTCAAATACTGATTCATAATTTTTTGTTATTAAATGATGAAAACTATTGTAGTTGTTTATTTTAAATCTGTAATTAATGAGAAGTCCTGATCGCCATAATCGAGGTTTTCACCGCCCATACCCCAGATAAAGGTATAGTTGTGGGTAGCGTCTCCATCGGCGGCCAGGAGCGGCCCCGGAACTTCGTCGTCAAGACGATG
>OGXO01002041.1_pt1 | contig 10449 bp, 7 predicted proteins | sample 1576321 | NCBI WGS metagenome assembly OGXO01 (sample SAMEA3541568, study PRJEB24748) | human gut metagenome | biome: human gut; feature: human-associated habitat; material: faeces | place: China | collected 2012 | reverse complement strand
CATTTTGTGTTTCTTCACTGATACCTCCCTGCCGCAGGCCCAGCACCCGTACCGCGATAAACGCCTTGATAACCACTATGCGCTCAAGGTTATCCCGGGTCTGCATACGCAGCGATTCCACACATGTACCACCACTTTTCCACGCCTTGTGGTATTCCTCTATCAACCAGCGTCGCTCGTAATGGCTGACGATACGTCGCGCATCGGCGGCACTCGCCACTTTTTCTGATGTCAGCAGATGCCAGCAGGCACCGTCCTCTGCCTGCTCCCGGCAACAGACATACGTGAGCGGAAGCGCCTGGCCGCTGTTGTCGGGATTTTTTATGCCGACTTCGCTGTAACTGGTGAACATCCGGGCCTGGCGGGCTGCGCGCCCGCCTTTTTACATCACATTCAGCATGTGGCTTCATGCGGTTGTCAGGACTTCCGGCAGTTCGAAGAGCTTGCCGGGTGCTTCTTCCTGCCGGCTATTCTGTGCAGCACGCACCACGAAGCGCTGTCCGTGGCTGACTTTATAATGCAGGTAATGCCAGATATCCGCTTCCAGGCCACAGACAGTGATTACCCGTTTCTGTATCTCCCCCAGCCGTTCAGCCATACGCTCCGAAGCCTGCTGCCAGCGAGAACTTTCTTTTTCTTCACAGGGACGTTCTTTTCGCTGGTGCTTAACACCGTAGGTGTCCGTGGCCCGACTCCAGCGCTGCTGTTCGATAAGACCGACTGGCAGGGCGCTGTCGGGGGCATACATCAGGACAGAGTGAGCCAGCAGCCCGCGCGTCTTCGGGTTAGTAGTGGTATTCCCTAGGTCATCAAATGCCGTACTGTGGCTGAAACTAATGGTGGTGGTGTCTTCCAGTGCGAGGAGCAGCGGATGTGCCTCACATGCCCTTGCAGTGGCGGTAAATCCGGCTTCGGCAATGGCTTCCGGAGACACTGACGGGTTACGCATCAGGCGGTACGCACCTTCAACCTGAGCAGTGGACTGGGATGATTTCACGATAGAAAGACCTGCATGCTGAGCGAGAGAAGAGGCCAGTGACACAAGGCGTCGTGTACGACGCGGATCACCGAGACTGGCATGTCCAAACTGCTCGTTAGCCCATGAATAACAATCAGAAAGTACCATAACAGACGTAAGCGTTAACGGAGCACCGTATTGACGGTTATTTATTATAACCTTGCGGCTCGCCTCCGGGTACACGAAGAAGGTGGCAACATTCGGCCAGTTTGCCTGCCAGCTGCGACTTATCTGCGGGTACCGTGCATCCCATTCCTTCCCGAACGCATCCAGCGCCTGCAACGCGCCTTCTTCCGTGGCTGTGTGGTAAACCTGTTTCAGGTCACGGGTTACCGCTTTATAGTCTTTCCACGCCACTAACCGCAGGCTGTTGCGTACCATATGTACTATGCACAACTGGAGCTGCGTCTCCGGGTAGACGGCATTAATCGCTTCCGGGAAGCCTTTCAGGCCGTCCACGCAGGCGATAAGGATATCGTTCAGGCCGCGATTTTTCAGTTCCGTCAGTACATTCAGCCAGAACTTTGCACCTTCATTTTCGGCCAGCCACATACCTGGCAGCTCTTTCTGACCATCAAGGTTAATACCCAGAGCCAGGAACACCGCTTTGCTGATAACCCGGCTGTCCTGCCGTACTTTCAGGACAATACAGTCAAGATAAACAATGGGATAAATCGCATCCAGAGGACGGTTTTGCCATTCTACAACCTGGTCGATTACGGCATCGGTGATTTTCGATATCAGCGCCGGAGAAACGTCTGCATCGTACATTTCTTTGAAGACTGAGGTAATTTCGCGAGTAGTCATCCCTCTGGCATACAGCGCCAGGATCTGGTTGTTCATGCCGATAATGCAGGTCTTATTTTTCTTCACCAGTTGTGGTTCGAAGGAACCATCACGATCACGTGGAGTACGTAATTCCATCGGCCCGTCGGTAGTGGGACGGTTTTCGTGGAATAGCCATTACGGGAGTTGGTTCCCGATTTGGGTTGATTTTTTTCATGTCCCAGATGGTGAGTCAGTTCAGCGTTGAGAGCAGCCTCAACTTTGATTTTCTTGAGCAGGCGATCGAACTGACTGAGATCTTCAGGAGTTTTGAGATTTTTGGCCAGTTCGTTAGCCAGAGCCTGCCAATTGTTTGTCGTCCATAAATTCACCTTCATTTGAAGGTGAATTGAACATACCAAAATCAGGCAATTACACAAATCTATGTACAGGCTCCTTTCTGGTCCAGAATAATACGGTTATCCTTCACTTCTGTCATCCTCTTTTGGTATATTGGGTCAGTCTTATTTATTTTTTAATATATATCACATTTTGACACATCGGATTCTGATATTTTATAAGCAGCATACAGGCGCTTTTTATAATGAGTATTTTCATGGCATGAAATCAGTAATATTTACTGGTAGTCCGTAATCACACCACATATTCTTTCGGACTTACTCCATCATTTACTGGATTTATATCCCAGAATTCTGATACCAAGAAAAAACCAGTGGGAATACTCGTTTTGCTGATATTCCAATAACATTCTGCTTTTATGGCCTTCTCAGGAAGGTTGAGTGTTTTTGTACAAAAAAGGAGTGTATTTATGAAAACAATTACAGTCTTACTTACTACAGTATTATTCAGTATGTCAGCCAGTGCAGCACTGACTCCGGCATGTGAAGAGTATTATAAAGAAATCGATAATTTTGTAGCAAAGATGAAGGAAATGGGAACACCAGAAGCACAGGTTAATACGCTGAAACAGCAATATGAACAATCCCGAAAACAAATTGCAGCTTTACCTGACGCCAGTCAGGATATGGCCTGTAAGCAAGGACTGGATGCACTGCGGCAGTCAATGAGCGCTGCAGGTATAAAATGAAGGTTTTCTGATTTTTCAGGGGCTATTGCAGGCCCCTTTTTACATCATAAATAATGATATCACTTAATGTATTACAAAATGTTATAACCAGGGATATTCCCAGAATTTATAATTTCCTCCTGTACTTTTCACCATGACACAGAAACGCTATACATCGCGGTATTTCTGCAGGGTACGGGCTGGATATGGGTAAGCGTCTCGGTAGAGAGACGGTTAATGAGTCTAAGAATTACTCTTCTTTTAGCTGTGAAATAAGGAGGCGTTAAGAATATTTATTAAATAAAGGCCCGCTTTTAAAATGGGCCTTAAGGGCAAGACGATGTATAAAATATTTTATCTATTGTTCATAAATTGATACGATAGCTTTACCATCGTTGCCGATAGTTCCACGATACATCCCTTCTGTATTGAAACTCATAGTATAATTACCATTCTTATCTAGAACAATGACACCACCACTACCATTAATGTTTTTAACTTCATCAAGCGCATTTTGAGCTGCTTCTTTCAATGGTGTATTTTTATATTTCACCTGAGCAGCAATATTGTATGCAGTTGAAGTTCTAATAAACATTTCTCCAGTACCTGTAGCAGAAACAGCAACGGTATTATTATCGGCATAGGTTCCTGCTCCAATTATTGGCGAGTCACCTACGCGTCCGTAATGTTTATTTGTCATACCTCCTGTTGATGTTCCAGCTGCCAGATTACCATCTTTGTCCAACGCGACTGCTCCAACAGTTCCATATTTATAGTCGTAGTTCTTTGGGGGGAGTAAAAGAGATGCTGATTTACCATTATGATCAAGGGTTATTTTTTCGTCTTTTAAAGCGTTCTGTAGCTGTTGCCAACGGAAATCAGTTTTGAAATATGCTGGCTCAACCATAACTAAGCCTTGCTCTTTTGCAAATAGTTCCGCACCATTAGAGATCATTAATACATGAGGGCTTTTAGTCATAACTGCATAAGCAGCGTTTATAGGGTTTTTTATGGTCGTCACTCCTGCAACGGCTCCGGCCATTTTGGTTTTTCCATCCATAATTGCAGCATCAAGTTCGTTTTTGCCATCATGAGTAAAGACAGCGCCTTTTCCAGCATTGAAGAGGGGAGAGTCCTCCATAACATTAATTGCACGCTGAACAGCATCAAGGCTACTTCCTCCACTATTAAGCACAGCATACCCAGCATTTAGTGCATCTGTTAACTTTTCTCTGTATTGTTTTTCTTGTTCAGGTGTAATAGTATCTTTTGTTATGGTGCCAGCTCCACCATGAATTACAAGGCGTATTGGCGTTTGAGATTCAGCGTGAGCATATCCTATACACAATGCGAAGGCTGCCATTACTGTTATACCTTTTATTTTATTCATAACTCCTCCTTTTGTCTGAAGTTTATACAATATAAATATTTAAACTTTTTCCATTATGTTTATTTGACTTCTATCAAAAAAAATTATGCTAATTCGATTTTGCAAAATTTAATTGCACGCAAATAATATGCACATATTTTTTAGTGTAATGAGTGACTTTTATGGATAGGTTCCCGCTGACCTCTATCACCATACTTCCCCCCGCTTTCAGTAGGACATCCGTGTCTGACTTTATATCGAGATTTCATGTGGAAGAGATAAATGCCGGACCTTGAGAAAGAAATATAACTCCCCAGTCTCGTTGAACCCTCTTGTTGATCCACTTTTCAAGTACGTAACGATCCAAGTTCCGCCTGCCGTCCAAGGCGTTTGGTGAAGCAGCACGGTCCGTCACTGTCAGCCCACAACTTCCGCTCCCACGGGCGCGCCACCGCGCTCTTCTTCTCATTCACCTTCTGTTTCAGTTTGCTCTCCACGAACGCCCTGATGTCCTTCAGCAGATGGTCGCCCGCTTTCCGGCTGCTTACGTAGATGTTGCAGTCGTCTGCGTAGCGGCAGAAGCTGTGTCCACGATGGCGCTTAACTGCTGCGCTATCGCCTGCTGGATAAGCCTGTCCACCACCGTCGGGATGCCTAAGGTTCTCACGCCGCCATCCGGCTTCGGGATATCCATCCGGCGTATTGCCCGCGGCTGGTAGTTTCCGTCAATCAATACCTGCCATACGCTGCGCCAGTTCTTCTTCAGCCACGGTTTCAACTCCGCCACACCTTTGTTTTCCACCACGCGCTGATAAGCCAGCATCAGGTTTTCTCTCGTTATCACCGCTTCCATCGTCAGCGGCACTTCCGCTTTCGTTTGCCCACCCGCCGCCGTGCTGATTTCAGCGCCATCATGCAGCCCTGACGGATACTGTCCGTCTCCTCTGCCGCTGGCCGCAGTTGCCTGCGCGTGTGCTTCATTAATCATCATCGGGTTCGGATGTCCTAATCACAGTTAATCATGTTCGGCCCTTCATGCTGCCGGTTTTGCAGCACTACTACGGCGTCGGCTGACTTCTGCCGCCCCATCCCGGCGCCTCACGGCACCGGTAGCACACTGGCAGGGCGACAGATCTCCCGGGGTAATTCACGCGACTTTCCTGCTTATGCCTGTCGGCTTTACGTCACAGCGTTCCGTGTGAGTATCGGGCTTTGGTGATTTGTGCCACCTTACCCTGCTGCGCCGCCTTAACCGCTTCCTGTTCGTCAGGCCAGCATTTTGCATCCGGCTTCCTTCAGATTTCACCTCGCGATGAACACCCTTGCCTTCCGCTAACACTTCCCCTCACCGGGTGTGTGGAGGACTTTCACCTCTTAGTCGTTCTTCAGCCACCACAGTTGAAGAACAGCGCCAGTCACGGCGCTACGCGCCATGCCCGGCGCACATATGCAACGAGCGCCGATGTAAACGGCACCCGTAATATTTTAGCTGCAGGGCACGCCGTACTTGCCTGTAAAGAGATGGTGCAGTCAGGCCTTTTGTTTAAGCAGGAGCCCACCGAAATGATTCCGGCAATAGCCTGATTAGCAGGAATCCACATCCTTCTGGGCGTGGAGGATGACAATCTAAAACAAGTTAATAAAAAATACCGATAATCGCAGAGTGAAAAACAAAACCAACTATCAGGGGTAAAGCAGTGCGTTTTACCACTTCGAAGGGAGTTATATTTGCTCCACTGGAAACCGCTATAACCACGCCAGATACGGGAGACATCGCACGCCCCATATGGGAAGCCTGCTGCATAGGCAGGATCATCGATATGGCATTCACGCCCATGCTGGCAGCGATTTGTGGTATCAGTTCAACAAAAGCCAGAAATGGCGCATTGCCCGATCCCATAATGACAGCTGCAGCCAGTGTAACCAGAGCAAAAACGATGCCCATCGCAAAAGGGGGTAACCCAACGTGCTCTGCCATCAAAATTAATTGATCTATCGCGCCAATGCTTTTAATCCCATGAGCAAACACACCTGCGGCCACCAGTAAGCCCACCACGCCGGTAAATGCTGTCCCCATTCCTTTCAGGAAATGGGTAAACCCGTCACATACAGCTTTCAGATCACATTTACGGACCCATTCGATCAGCATGCAAATTGCCATTGAGATAAGAACAATCGTAATGATATTGAGATTAATTCCGGTGACAAAAATCTCCGATGAGCCAACGGCCATCAGGATCGGTAGCATAGGTAGCAGAGCATAATAAGCCGGCGTACTGCCTGCTTTTATGACCGTTGTCGTACCAATTTCATGAGGTAATGTTCCAGCTTTACGATCACAGTGTTTCTGCCAGAAAAAGTGGCTGATACCGACAATCAGAACAGTCGCCAGAGCAGCAGGCCCCTGATGATAGACAACATACTCCACCACATCCATATTTACCGCTTCAGAGCCTCGTATGGCGTCAATGGCTGTCGGTGTGTACGCCACACCAAGAGAGGTGGCAATTACCCCTGCGGCAGACGCTGCTGACAGCCCGAGTCCGAGCATAATAGGAAACATGGTTCCCATCAGTAAAACAGCAAGTCCGGTAGCTGAGGGGATAGCCAGTTGAAGAAGACTGGCGAAAAGATAAGAGAAAAAAAGCAGAACATAGGGGGAACGTAATGTCCGTAATGGCCGGGTTACCACACGGACAACCGCTTCATTCGCACCGATATGGTCCATGTAATGCGCAAATCCCATCAGGGTCATAATCATCAGACCGAGATCAGCCGCACGGGTACTGAATAAATTGCGCATGACTTCGAAAGGATCAAGAAAACTAATTCCTGTACCGGACACGCCCTTCGGTAACACTGTGCCCCAACCGGTAAACCAGGTACAAACCATCAGCGCAAGCCCGGCAATAAAAAGCACGGGTTCTGCACGATATCCTTTCAGGATTAAGCGAGCAACTATCACGATAACAAGAAGCGCGATAACAACTTTAATCATGACTCACGATTCCCTGTGGTGAACCCATTGAATGTCTCCTGAATGATGGCAATAACCACATCACTTGCCGCCCGAAGTGAACGGACTGGAAGATATTCATAGATAGAATGGAAATTATGTGCGCCGGTAAAAATGTTCGGGCAGGGTAATCCTTTTTGTGAAAGAACAGCGCCATCATATCCTCCACGCATCGCCACCGGTGTCGGAGTAATACCACATCGTTGGTAAGCTCGCAGTGCAATGTCGATGGGATAATGCCCCTCTCCCTGCAGACTGTTAAAGACATTGGCGTACCGATCGCTCAGTTGGCAGATCACGCTTCCTTCTCCCCATAATGCACAAGCACTTTCTGCAAGCTGGCGTACAAATGTCTTCCGGGCGTGATATCCTTCCTCGCTGAAATCTCGTATATCCAGTTTTAGTACAGTTCTGGCACTGTTTCCCTGTAACTGTTTCACCCAATAATAGCCTTCGCGTCCTTCTGTATATTCAGGCGCTTCTCCTCCTGGCAACATCGAAATGAATTTGTGAGCCATCAAAAGAGAGTTCTTAAGCTTGCCTTTCGCTGACATAGGGTGTGCAGACTGGCCGGTAAAGATAATTTCTGCATCACCCGCATTCCAGTTTTCGTAAACAAATTCTCCAATACCGCAGCAATCCAGAGTGTAGCCAAAATCTGCGCCAAACTCTGAAACATCGAAGGCTTTGGCCCCCCGTAACCCCTGCTCTTCATCTGGCACAAACCCAACTTTAACTTCTCCATGCCTGATTTCAGGATGAGAAATCAGAAATTGAAGTGCGTTCATTATGGCCGCCAGCGCCGCTTTATCATCGGCCCCCAGAAGGCTGGTACCATCTGTCACTATAAGATCATCGCCAATATAATTTTTGAGCTCCGGGAATTCACTCTCACGCAAATAAATATTCAGTTCAGGGTTCAGACAGAGATCGCCCCCATTATAAGGTAATCGTTGCGCTTTTGTATCGGCTGTCTGTTCGGCACTGGTGTCCAGATGTCCAAAAAAGGAAACGACGGGGATTGTTTCGTCAGTATTTGCAGGGAGTGTTGCTGTTACGATAGCATTCTCTCTGAGAATAATATCCTCCATACCCAATGCTTCAAGTTCACTCACCAACAATTTCGCAAGTTTCATCTGACCAGGAGATGAAGGCATGATCCCTTTTGCGCCGTTTTCTCGTGAGGTAGTGGTATTAATTTTTGTATAATTGATAAAGCGTTCGACAATATCCATTGAGATGCCTTCTTCAACATTTTCCAGATTTTAGGGACAGTTTATTAACACCTTCTGACTCTGAAGAACGTGAATTTATGCTATGTTCAGGCTGTCATTTTTCCAAGAGAGAAATGATAATTATGAAGAGCCTTTGCATGATTGAACATAAAATACAGACTCCATTACAGTATGGCGTTTTTTTAGCTTGTGATGATTAATGCCGTTACACCCTGAAAGACGATTTAGTGATCAAATCATCTAAAAATAATTAATCATAATGGATGTTAAAATCCATGATCTAACTCAAATTACAAACCATTAAAGCGGAAGATGGAGTGGAAACATTACGTTTTCTACTCTATTCCAAGATTTATCAATTAGAAGTGCAATAACATTCCCGTGTAAAAACTCTTATCTTAATAAGAATCACCATGAGTGACTATATCTACAACGCTGGAAAACCTAGCAGAGATATAGGTTTTCTATGGTGGTAAACAGGTTGTTTTTCTGAAGGATGTGACCAAACCGGGATGCTATTATAAAATAGTTCTACTTAATCATGATTTAAAAAATCAGCATTAATAATAAGTTTGATTGCGGAATTGTTTTTTTTGATCTTAATCATATTAGTGCAGCGTTATCTGCATATTTCGGGCTTTTACTGGTTATATTTGATTGCTAAATAACCCACTAATTTTAACGTTATAAAAATGTGCTTGATATCACGTTTTAAGTTTATCTTATTAGTTTAAATATATTCCATTAGATGGTAATGGTTATGTCATCTGGTGATTATAAGTATTCATTCTTAATGTTGGATAAGTGTTTTATGAAAACAATTTGTTATTGTCACATTGTTTTCGAAAAATGGAGTTAGAAAATTATGTCTCGTATTGAAAGCGATTTCCTTGGTGAGCGTGAAGTTCCGGATGATTGCTATTATGGTGTTCAGACACTTCGTGGTGAGGATAATTTCCATATTACTGAAATGCCAATGAGTCAGGAGCCCTTCTTCATCATTGCCTTCGGTTATGTGAAAAAAGCAGCTGCGATGGCTAATAAGGAGTTAGGTACAATTCCTGCTGATGTTGCGGATGCTTTAATCTGGGCTTGCGACCAATTAATTGATGGTAAGTACCGGGAACAGTTTGTGACCGACTGGCTTCAGGGGGGAGCCGGAACGTCAACCAATATGAACTGCAATGAAGTGATTTGTAATCTTGCTGCAGAAAAACTTGGTAGCGTTAAAGGGGATTACAAACGCGTTTCGCCAAACGACCATGCTAATTTTGGTCAGTCCACCAATGATACATATCCGACAGCATTACATCTGGCATTACTGCTGCGAAGCAATGTATTGCTTGAAGCTGTTGAACACCTCGTAGGAGCATTCTACAAAAAGGCTGACGAGTTCAGCACAGTGCTCAAGATGGGACGTACTCACCTGCAGGATGCAGTGCCAATGACTCTCGGCCAGGAGTTCCATGGCTGGGGTTTTACAATTAATGATGAAATTCGGGTCATCCGTAATGCACAGGAACACCTGCGGGTTGTAAACCTTGGTGCTACTGCGATTGGTACCTGTGTTACCGCTCACCCGGATTATCCCGCTTTAGCCGTGAAATATCTGGCCCAGATCACAGGCATTAATTTCAGGAACAGTGAAGATCTCATCGCTGCCACAAGCGACTGTGGTGCATATGTTGCACTCAGTTCGGCCATGAAGAGCCTCTCTGTGAAGCTTACCAAGGTTTGTAATGACATTCGACTGCTTGCTTCAGGCCCCCGTTGCGGCCTGGCTGAAATTAACCTGCCTCAATTGCAACCGGGTTCTTCCATTATGCCTGGTAAGGTTAACCCCGTTATCCCGGAAGTAACAAACCAGTCTTGCTTCCTGGTTCAGGGGCTGGACACCACAGTGATGCTGGCGGCATCTGCTGGTCAGCTTGAGCTTAACGTTATGGAGCCGGTCATCAC
>OGXO01002040.1_pt1 | contig 10452 bp, 7 predicted proteins | sample 1576321 | NCBI WGS metagenome assembly OGXO01 (sample SAMEA3541568, study PRJEB24748) | human gut metagenome | biome: human gut; feature: human-associated habitat; material: faeces | place: China | collected 2012 | reverse complement strand
AAGAAAAAGCTGTTAAGTGCGGTTACTGGCACTTGTGGCGTTACAACCCGGCTTTAGAAGAAGAAGGCAAGAACCCATTCCAATTGGATAGCAAAGAACCGAACTGGGAAGATTTCCAAGGTTTCTTGAAGGGTGAAGTTCGTTACGCTTCTGTAATGAAACAATATCCTGCTGAAGCTGAAGAACTGTTCAAAGCTGCTGAAGAAAACGCTAAATGGCGTTACAACAGCTACAAACGTTTGGCTAAAGAAAACTGGGGTGCTGAATAATAGTAATACCCTATAAATATAAAGCGGTAATCTTGTAGAAGATTACCGCTTTTTTATTGTATGAACCCTGTCCAACATAAACAGTACTCCCTTTTTCCCACTAGAGTTCATGTCTATTTTATATTTAAAATTAAGAATAACAATGCTCCAATCTATTTATTCTCTGACTTCGGAATCCAACTATCCACCAACTGCCGATGTTCATCCCTCCATTTGCGGGCTATTTCTTCTTCATCCATCCGGGCATCCTTCATAGCTGTCATAAAAGAGCTAAGTTCTTCTGTCGTTAGTTTGATGTTACCAAAGAATTCGGCAGCAAACGGATCTTTCTCACTGAATCCTTTCCATGCAATAGCATGTATTTCTTCCAAGTCTCCATATACTTTCTTCGGATCATCCAAGAATTTCAACTCAAACTGGTCGAACATCCAATGCGGTGTCCACCCCGTGATGACAATCCATTCTCCTTTGTCCATCGCTTTTTTCAAAGAAGCCAGCATGGTGGAACTACTTGAAGTCATGAGGGTATACCCATCGAGTCCGTAAGCAGCAATGGCCTTATCGGTCGTCTTCATTATCCCTGCTCCCGCATCAATTCCTACTATTTCAGAAGAGAAACGGTCTTTATTAGCTTCCAGCTCACTAATAGACTGGATCGTAACATATTGAGGAACAACCAGTCCTACACGGGCTTCTCCATACACCTCACCCAGAAATTCGATGCTGTCTCCATACTGATCCATATAATCTTTCATCGTTATTGGTAACCAGGCATCCAAAAAGACATCAGATTTCTTTCCTGACATAGATACAAAGATGGGGGCAAGGTCAGCATTTTGCAGTTCAACCTCATATCCATGTTCTTCCAATACCACCTTAGCCAAATAACTCATGGCAATACCTTCCAGCCAATTGGCATAGGCTATTTTTACTTTCTTTTTCTCTAAGTCTGAATTAGTACAGGAAGCTAGCAAAAGCATAGCTGACAATACTATTCCTACTATTTTATATATTCTCATACGTATTTTATCCTTTCCGTTTAGTTCTTGTTTTTTCGTCCTGCCATTCCTTGTGTGATACGGTCTAAGATGATAGCTAAAATAACAACTGCGATACCACCTTCAAACCCAAGTCCGATTTTCATTTGGGTAATACCTTTCAATACAATTTCTCCCAGACCACCGGCAGCAATCATGGCAGCAATGACAACCATAGAAAGCGACATCATTATTGTCTGATTGACACCTGTCAGGATGGTTGGCAACGCCAAAGGAAGCTGCACTTTATACAATAACTGCCAACGGGTAGCCCCGAACGAACGGGAAGCTTCCACTACATTTTTAGGAACTTGCCGTATTCCCAATCCGGTAAGGCGAACCACAGGAGGCATAGCAAAGATAATGGTGGCAAACACTCCTGGCACTGCTCCCAATCCGAAAAATAAAACGGCAGGAATCAGATAAACAAAAGCAGGCATCGTCTGCATCAAGTCGAGAACAGGACGGAGTATTTTCTCTGCACGCGGACTGTTTGCCGTCCACACTCCTAAAGGTACACCAACAATCAGAGCCAGACAGGTAGATGAAAAAACGAGAGCCAGGGTTTGCATAGTAGCCTCCCAAAATCCCATTCCATAAATCAGTAATAATCCTAATGCGGTGAAAATTGCCGTACCACGTCCTGCCTTCATCCATGCGAGTGCAGCAAGCACTAGAATGGTTATATAAAAAGGTATTCCAAAAAGTACGTGTTGGAATCCTATAATAAAACTACCGATGCCTGCATTCACGGCATCAAAGAAAGTGGAAAAATGTACCATCATCCAATTGATGGCCATCTCTATATATTGTCCTATATTTATCATAAATCTATTGCGTTTTGAATTATTTCGTTTATTTCTTCTTTATCTTTCCCCGTCACTTCGATGATTAAGGAGGAAAGCGGGATTGTTCCTAAAAACTCATGCGTCTCATCAATCACCCATACCGGCGAATTGCTCTTTGTCATTAAAGGAAGTATATCCTCCAACACTGTATCCTCCAATACAGAATGTACTTCTGTACGCACAATCGTTTCAATGGATTTTTCCTGTCTGCTACGTAACTTAAGCAGGTCGTTCAGACGTACTTCTCCGACCAGTTTATCATCGGCGTCTATGACAGGTAATACGGTGATATTCTTCGCACGCATCTTACGAATCAATACTTCAGGTCCCTCTTTCTTCAGACGGGCCACCAGTGGTTTGTCAATCATTAAAGAAGAAGCGGTGATAATTTTACTCCTGTCCACGTTTTCAACAAAACGGGCTACATAATCGTTAGCCGGTTCGGTCAGTATTTCTTCTGAAGTACCTACCTGCACCACCTCTCCGTCTTTCATAATGGCAATACGGTCACCCAGTTTAATCGCTTCACTCAAGTCATGGGTAATAAAGACAATTGTTTTTTTCATCTTCGACTGCAAAGCCAACAGTTCATCCTGCATTTGCACACGAATCAGAGGATCGAGCGCAGAGAAAGCCTCATCCATTAGAAGTACTTCAGGATTATTAGCCAGAGCACGGGCCAATCCGACACGCTGTTGCATTCCACCGGAAAGCTCGCCTACCATCTGATTTTCATATCCTTTCAATCCGACAAGCTTCATACTTTCCATCGCTTTCTTCTCACGTTCCTCTTTCTTCACTCCCTGAAGTTCGAGGCCGAACGCGATATTGCTCAATACGGAACGGTGAGGTAACAGACCGAAATTCTGGAAAACCATCGCCAACTCTTTCCGGCGAACTTGCAATAACTCTTTTTCGGATATTTTAGATATATCTACTCCGTTTACAAGCACTTGTCCGGCAGTAGGACGTATCAGACGATTGATACAACGCAGTAATGTCGATTTTCCACTTCCCGAGAGTCCCATTATCACAAAAAACTCTCCTTCATTAATTGAAAGATTGGCATCTTTCACTCCTACCGTACAACCGGTATCTTTCAGAATTTCCTCTTTACTCTTATCTTTTTTCAACATCTTGAGTGCTTTCTGCTTCTCGTGACCAAAGATAAGGTACAAATCCTTTATTTCTATTTTACTCATATAATATATTGGTTTAGATTATAATAGTTGTTTTGTTTTCAACTGCTGCGTTCCTCATTCTCACTTACGATAAACAAGTTGAATGTTCGCATGGTTCAATCATGTCACATGACAACATGACGATCCGACGTTTTTTAAAATGGTTTAAAAAGACAGACTGAGTAGTTTAAAAGGAATAGAATTTGATAAGATTATCCTCTCAATGAACAGTAGAAAACAGTATTTTCATAAATAAATAACAGTCTGTTCTTGCATATTGTTGGCACAAAGATAAGGAAAATAGATTAAATATGCAAATTTCATTCAGATACGGAGTAATTCCAAAGATGCTTTTTCAAGTCTACGCATCCATTTTGCTTGAAAGAGATCCCTTCTTCCAACAAGAGTTGTTTCTGCTCTGTCCAACCCGGAACAAGGTGTCCCGATGCATTGACAACCCGGTGACAAGGCGCAGATAAATCATCCGGAATCTGTTTCAAAGCACGCCCCACCATACGGGAACATTGAGGCATTCCCAATAATGCGGCAATTCCCCCATAGGTAGAAACTTTACCTACCGGAATTTCCCGAACAACCTGATACACCTCTTGACAAAAGGATGCGGAGAGACTCGCTTTGTCTACTTTATAATCTTTCATCACTCAAACATTACTTTATTTCAGTTCCAAAACTAGATAAAAAGAAAAGAATTTGCAAATAATAAAAGCATTTCAAATAAAATATGCAACTTTATTTGCTTTATTTACAAATAATCCCGACCTTTGTACCCATTAAAAGCAACCCTATTATTAACAAAACAAGCACTGCTGTTATGAAAAAGAAGACAATTCTATTCGCTTCTTGTTTATTTGGAGTATTCGCTTTCAGCTCCTGTGAGAAGAACCTTTATGATGAAAGTAAACAACCCGAGAAAGAAAAGAGGATGACTGACTTGGAAGTACCTGCCGATTTCGACTGGAAAGGTTCTCAAAATGCCAAAGTGAAAATTGCCAGTCAATCAACTGCTACTATTTCTGTATTTCTAGAAGAAAATTGTAATGAAGAGGCTTTAATGCTTCGAATGGAGGTCGATGCCAACACATCAGAATTGGAACTCCCAATTGAAATTCCTGCATATATAAAAAATGTGTATGTAAAATACGGCAATAGCTCTGAAATACAAACTGTTCCTGTTGAAAGTAATGGTACTATTTCTATAGTAGTACCTGCTAATGCTACGGTATTATCCAGAGTTACTACCACAAGAGCTAATAAAGAAGTTGAAACGAACAACATCTTCAATTATCCGGGATATGGAGGCGGAACTATTATGTTCGAAGATATGTATCCAGCTTTAGGCGATTATGATTTTAATGATTTTGTTGCATGGTATAATTTCAAAATTGATGGTTTTTATTGGGTTCATAGTCAATGTTATGCAGAATACTTAATGATAGGAGTCCAAATCAGAGCTATAGGAGGTATATATGACTACAATCCTTATATCCGCCTGGCAGAAGTACAATATAATGAACTTGACGTAGAAGAAACTCAAATGTATCTTAAGCGTAACAATCCTGAAGAGGCTGAAAATATCAAATTCATAAAAGGTCCAAAAGGCGAATTGATTATTTCATTAAAGAAACCGGCCATTCCTAACGGATATAAGTATTATAATACGGAAGTAAATGAAAAAACAAAGCCTAAAAAAATGATGGCTATTTACTTGGTGTTCAACTCACCTATTAACATTAAAAGCCTACAAGACAGCAAAATGGACTTTTATATTGCAAAAAATAATAAAGGACAAGAAATCCACTTGAAAGGTTATAGCCCGGTTTATTATAACAGCAACGAAAGTTATGTAAATGAAGACAACTTTATATGGGGATTAAAAGTACCTGCATCTTTACATCATGCCAGAGAAGAAGTAAATTTCTTGGAAGCATATCCAGATTTTGAACAATGGGTAACATCGGGAGGTCAAGAGAACCCAAAATGGTGGAATAAGCCAAAAACTAATAAGTTGATTATGAATTAATAAATATACAGTAAATCATCATATACTGAATAATAAATAGGAGGTAAGGTGTATCAATAGATTTCCTTACCTCTTATTCTTATCATATGAATCTCATAGAAGTATAAATAAATGCTCACTACCAAATTTTGCAGATTCTATCCTATCCTTTCCTCTTTAACAAATCCGTCGGACTGAAAGCCTATCAAAGTTTTGCTAGATGGGCACAAAGTGGTAGTAAAAATGAACAGAACTGGTATAATCAAGAATATGTAGATAAAAGTTTGTTGATTTATAACTAACCTATATAAATATAGAGAGGTTGAATGTCCGGAAAGACTTAAGCTAATAAAATATTCACCCTTGCCACAAACTGAACTACACCCCAAAAGTTGGACACAAAACTTTAGGAGTGCAGTTCAGTTTGTAGTAAGGGGAGACTTTTGTTTTAAGAACTTTGCGGCATTTACCTTATTCTATTTAGGCAAAGAAGAAGAAAATTTGCAAATAAAAAGGCTATATTAAATAAAATACTCTACTTTATTTGTTTATACGCAAATTATTCCGAACTTTGCAACCATAAAGTAACAATATTATTAACAAGACAAACTTAAGTATTTATGAAAAAGCAAAACTTTCTGTTCGCCTCTTGTCTATTAGGCCTCCTCACTTTTTGTTCCTGCGAGAAAAACCTTTATGACGAAAGTAAACAACCCGAAGAAGAAACCAAAATGACCGATTTAGTAGTTCCCAAAAACTTTGATTGGTTAGACTCTCAAGAAGCTAAAGCTAACATTACATCTGCCGAAACAACAGTTTCCGTTTATTTAGACAAAGAATGTGAAGATGAATCTTTACTTTTCCAAATGGATATGAATATCGAAACTGCTGATAACCAACCACTAGAACTTCCTCTTATAATACCTTCATATGTAGAGAATGTATATGTGAAATATGAAGGAGTAGATGGAGTTTCTATTGTGCCAGTCAAAGACGGCAAAATTGATATCAAAGCTCCTCAAATAAAGGATATCAAAAGCAGAACTGCCGTAAGTAAAAATAGCAACTATATAAGTGCGGTATATTCTATGGGAACTGTTATGTTTGAAGATATGTATCCCCAATTAGGCGATTACGATTTTAATGATTTTGTAGCATGGTATAAACTTGAAGTTCCCTACAAATATTTACATGGGAAATTATATACAGATAAAATGTACATAAGTGTTCAAGTTAGAGCAGTCGGAGGTATATATAAATATGAACCATATATCCGTCTGACAAAAGTAAAAGCTGACAATATTACTATAGAAACGACTGATGAGAATATTAAATCTATAGAAGGTCCAAACGGGGAAGCAATTATCTCATATAAGACACCTTCCAAAGAGGAATATAAATATTATAATACAGAGAAGGATAAGATGACTACACCAGTTGAGTTTAAAAAGATTGAGATCACTTTTAAAGAACCTATTGATTATAACAATGTGCTGAACCAACATCCTAATATAGATATGTATATTGCCAAGGAAAGCCCTAAACAAGAAATTCATTTAAAAGGATACGAACCTGTCTATGTTCAACATCAAGATTACGAGGACAAGAACAACTTAGTATGGGGAATTAAAATATCGGGATTTATTTATCATGCTGCCGAAAAACAAAATTTCCTAAAAGCATATCCTCAATTTAAAGGATGGGTAACTAGTGGCGGAACAGAAAACAAATTATGGTGGAATGAAGTAGATTATAGATATATAATTAGAAATTAAGAAGACCAGATCATTACACTCTTAATATAAAAAGAGGTAGGGATATTCCGTAAATGTTCCTCTTTCTAATAAATCAAGAGAAAAGTTTTACTTTACGTGAGCTTTTCTCTTGATTATTTTAGGAATATCCCGAGGTAAAGCGAGTCATTATGATTACTTTACCTCTTTTATTTTGGTTATAACTGACTACTTTTTATCCTTTCCTTTTCAGCAAATCTGTCGGACTTTCGCCAAACTGCTCTCTATAACATTTGGTAAAATAAGAAGGAGAACTAAAACCGACTTCATAGCCAATCTCCGCCACTGTCATATCCGACGAAGCAAGCAAGGAAGCAGCTTTCTTTAAACGAGCGATACGAAGCAATTCATTCGGAGAATAATTAGTCAGGGATTTTATTTTGCGATAGAGCTGCACACGACTTAATCCCATATCCTTACCCAAATCTTCTACATTCAAATTTGAGTCTCCCATCTTTGCTTCAATCAAAGCCTTGAATTTTTCCACAAAGTCTTTATCCATATCACAGACATCCTCTTTTGCCAACGTTTGTCCGTCACCAAAGAACTGTTTCAGGCGGCGATGTGAATCTATCAGATTACGAACGCGTGCCAACAGCAATTGCGAACTGAAGGGCTTGGAGATATAAGAATCTGCACCTCCGTCATACCCCTGAATCCGTTGTTCATCCAAAGAACATGCTGTCAATAAGATGACAGGGATATGACAGGTTTGCAGTTCGCTTTTCAACCGACGACAACACTCTATTCCATCAATACCAGGCATCATCACATCAGAGATTATCAAGTCCGGGACATATTTCATTGCTTTGCGGATGCCCTCCGAACCGTCTGCTGCTTCAATTACAGTATAATCGGTATGGAGTAATCCGCGTACATACGAACGGATATCTGCATTATCATCAATTACCAAAACGGAAGGCTTGGAAGAATCATAGCCTTTTTCCAGTTCCTCTTCTTCGGCAGCTAAAGTTTCATTCAGGTTGGAAGAGACGGGAGATCCGGGAGAAGCAGGATTTAAAGGAACTGCAGAGATTGATGACATTAGAGAATCTTCGGCCAGAATAGTTTCACAAGTCTGTACCGGTAAATCAACGGTAAAGACAGTACCCTGCTTTTCATCACTTTCCACAGAAATTGTACCTTTATGCAATTCAACGAAAGCTTTGACCAATGCAAGTCCGATTCCCGAACCGGCATGGTGCATGTCTATTTTATAAAAACGATCGAAAATGCTCCGAATATGTTCAGCGGAAATCATTGAACCGGTATTGGCAACAGTAAAACGAATCCAGCGAGTATCCTCTTTCGTTAAGGAAGATAAACGAACCGTTATCTTTCCATTTTCCGGTGTGAACTTGAACGCGTTGGAAAGAAGATTAAAATAAATACGTTCCAACTTTTCCATATCCGCCAATGTATGGTAATCCGTATCCGGCATATTATCAAAAGAGAAATGAATGTGTTTCTTCCGGGCGGCTGCAAGGAATGATTCGTTCCAGCCCTCAAAAGAGGAAAGAACATCTACCTGAACAGGTGTATATTCCATCTTACCGTTCTCGTATTTACGGAAATCCAGAATCTGATTGACAAGACGCAAAAGGATATTCACGTTTCGTTGAATCAGCATCAACATTCGATGCTGATCTCCACTTAGTGTATGATCGGCCAATAAATGTTCTACCGGATCGGCAACCAATGTAAGCGGAGTACGGAAATCGTGAGATATATTTGTGAAGAACACCAGTTTGGCATGCGTTGCCTCTTCCAGTTGATGAGAAAGCTGGATGAGCTGATCCCGTTGCTCTTCCAGTTTGTCCCGCTGTTCTTCTAATTGGTCACGTTGTTCCTCTAACTTGTCCCGTTGCTCTTCCAGCTGTTTCTTCTGCTCGGAAAGTTCTTTATTCAGACGATTTTTAGCACGGAGAGATTTATAGACTACCAATAATAAACCTGCCACCAATAGAAGAATGACCAAACCGCCATACATCACCACCTGCTGTGTAGCAACACGAGACAGATATCCGCCGATACGTCCGTTCAATGTTTCAATCTTCTGATCCAGTTCCGAGATGTGAGTTGTCTGAAGTTGCATGACATGCGCATTCGTACGGTCGACCACCGCAGTGTTCATGACCGTTTCCCGGGGATAAGGCTTTTTCTCAAGGATATTCATTGCCAGTTGCATCACTTTGTCGCCATTGGTCGGATAAATAAAAGTAGCATTCAACACACTGTCGAGCACCATTTCCAATCCGTTACCTTTGCCGGGGAGAGCATCGATACCGACAAAAATCATTTCCTTCTCCCGTCCCACTTTCTTTGCAGCCTGATAAGCTCCCGGAGCGATACGGTCATTATGCGCATACACGGCGTCTATCTTCGGATGCCGACGGAGCATACTATCCATTTCCACTTCCGCCGGTTCACGCTCCCACGCAGCATCCGCTTTATCAATCAGTTTGATATCCGGAAAGTTACTGATAGCAGCCATAAATCCTTGATGGCGTTCCATGGCAGGAGTTGAGCCACCCAGTCCGGTAAGTTCCACCACATTCCCTTTTCCTTTCAGGCTCGATGCAATATAATTACCTACCGCACGTCCTATTTCATAATTGTCGGCACCGATATAGGCAGTATATTTATCAGAAAGAATCTTCCGGTCTACCAGGATGACAGGTATTCCCTTTTGATAGGCTTCCTCTACAATCGGAGTCATGGGGGCCGCTTCGTTGGCAGAGATAATCAATAAGTCAACCCCTTCATCTATAAAATAATGAACGTCTTCCGCCTGTTTACGATTATCATCCGCAGCCGACCGGATTTCAACCGATACTCCATCATAAAACATTGCTTCGCGGAGAATTTCATCATTCATCTTATGCCGCCAGGAGTCATCACTACATTGCGCCACCCCGATACGGAAACGCGGTGCATCCTGCCGACAAGCCGTCATGCCAAGAAGACAGAGCAAGACTGCTATCCACTTCGTATATCCCATCATTCTAATCATTCTCATTTTTTCGTATTTCTTTCTATGACCTAAATAGACGATTGAGAACAAAAATAAGAAATAAAACTGTGAGTATGCTATCTATCACCCGATTATTCTCATCATTACCCTCCAAAGAAATGCAAAACAGTTCCCAATATTCAACCGGAAACTATTAACAAAAGTATAAAGCGTAAGACAAACACTCAATAAATGTTATAAAACATCTCTTTTTATTTGGATTATTTGCAGATTTAGCAGAAGTCCGTATCTTTGCAATGTGTTTTTCATAGTATTAGATTTAAGGTTAAC
>OGXO01002033.1_pt1 | contig 10489 bp, 10 predicted proteins | sample 1576321 | NCBI WGS metagenome assembly OGXO01 (sample SAMEA3541568, study PRJEB24748) | human gut metagenome | biome: human gut; feature: human-associated habitat; material: faeces | place: China | collected 2012 | reverse complement strand
CCCGGCGCGCGGTTCAGCGCGGCCAGCGCCGCCTCGATAACGATGGTGCCGGCGTTTGGTGCCAGTGGAAGTACAAGCGGAGGGATGGATATTCGCCCGTTCCCGAAAAACTGGGACATGGCTAAACAGTTGGGAGAATATGAATCGAATAAGGAGGTATGGGATAATCACACCGTTATCAATCAGATTGATAAGATAGAGAATGGCGATTTGGCTATCATTGTCGATTGTGGAGAAGATGATTTCTTCCTGAATGTGAACAAGGATTTGCATAACCGCCTGTTGGAAAGAAAGATCGATCATGATTTTATTACCCGCCCGGGAGGACATACAGGGCAGTATTGGAATAACTCCATTGATTATCAGATTCTGTTCTTCGATAAATTTTTCAAGAAATAAAACCGAGAATACTTGACTTTGGCTTTTCAATGTTGTATCTTTGGTACAGAATCATAAAATAGATTGAGGTTAAACTACGATAGAAGGAGGGAGCGGAAGCTTTCTCCTTTTTTGTTGTATCCTTGGGAGTCGTGAGCTTTATCCCGGTTTATAAAAGGGATGAAACCAGAGATTAACGTGTTTTATACCGCAGCTTTATAAAAATTAGACGGTGCGTTACGACTCATTAAACGCTGCGTTAGGAGAAGTTAGAGCCTTTGTTAGGTAAAATCAGAGCCTTTGTTTCGGAATAAACAAAGTTGAGGCATGAAAAGTATCTTTATAGGTTAAGAATCTATAATTCTGCTCTTGACAGAAATAGAGTGATTATGCTACTTTAAAAGAGAATTCGATGTCCGGAATGAAAGATTATTCGAAAGAAATCGAAATGTTGCGTGTGTATGGATAATAGCTGGCCTGTCCTCCGGCGTAGGTCGTCTGACAAATCATTCTGGATGGATTTCCTTTTTTATCAAATCCATACGAATAGACTGTCTTTTCGTCGTTACTTCCTGCAGGACAACTGCGTATGGTGAAATGGTGCGGATCCTTACCCAATAACCCTGCGTAAAGAGCTTCAATATGGAATGTCAGAGGGTGTATTTCCAATAAACCGAGGCAGGGCAAATGGTATGTCGAACTTTCTTCTCCCGGTTCATAAATGAACTTGTTTTCAAGGCCGTTCATCTTGGAACTGATAGAGGTTATATCTCCGTTCTCGTATGTAAGTGATGTTGATGAATATTCTATATCGTCGATATTCTCGACAATTCCGGTTAAGTATCCTTCTGCAGAGTAAGAAAATTGATAAATACGATTTTGTGAAGATAAACTGTATACACATTGACTGGCATAGCCTTCGCTATTTAATGTATATATTAAAGTGAGATAGTCAGTGGTAACTGTTACCTGATTATCAGAGTAGCTCAAGTTTACTTCATTACTGATTTCTTCTTCGAAATAACGTTGTTTTATAATATGTTGGATCAGGCGTTCATCATCGAATATAAACTTCTCTGTTCTATCTACAGGATTTGAATCGCTCTTGACGGTTTCTTTGAAAATCATAGCCCATTGCCCTTTATTCTCTTCTGTACTCTTTTCGTCATCATCCGAACAACTGAATGTCAGTATTGCCAGCAATAAAATGGCTACTATTTTCATCCTTTCTTATTTTAATCGTAATCCGTTACTACTAAAACGTCTACTTGCCGGACTTATTACGCTTTTCTCTATCTTGAATTGCGCTTTTGTCGTCTCTTCGGTTTCCTCGTCCTTTGGTGGATAACTTCCGTCAATAACACCGATGGCTACTTTTAACATTCTTTCATTAGGATCACCGAATGGCAGAAACTCACTGTAATTAGTAACTCCACCAATAGTCGTTTCACTGATTTTAAGATCTGTTGCAGGGGAGAGAGCTCCTCCGGCATCGTGGTTGGAATCATAAACAGTGCAGACTACCGGATTGATTGACCACAGAAATTCTTCATTAATGAATTGTTCTGTTGCTACATTTTGTCCTTTGGTGACACCACCGATGGTTACAACAGGATAGCTGTCTTTCAGGAATAGGCTCCTGATTAACATTTCCGGTGCTCCGGCTGTTGTACTGCTTGTGATAGCAAATAGGGCGGGCAGGTCTAAATTAACACCGCTCTTTAATATCTCACTATCAAAGTTGATGGTAGTATCCTTGTCCCTGTTTTTATTATTATATTCCAGATAGGCCATCGGCTTATTTAATCGTACTTCTGAAGTCAGAATTGTACCTAATAACTGAACGCAATCCAATGAACCACCGGCGTTGTAACGTAGGTCAAGTATAACATATTTCACACCTGCTGTCTTGAACTCTTGTGAGATTTGTCGCAGTTCATTATTATACTTGTCCGGATCACTATTGGTTCCGGCAGTGAAGCTATTGTACATGAGATACCCTACTTTGATATCTCTATTGTTTTCTTTTACCGTAAGTATTTTGGTCTTATGTACCGGATTATCCTCAACGGACCGTGCAGCAGGTAGTTTTAATGTTATGTCATTAGGTACTACCTTATATACAAATTCTTCTTCTCCTACTTCTTCCCCTTCTTCCGGCTCAACAGGAACTTCTTTCCATACTCCCATCACCAGATCCCGGGCTTGGGTTCCCTGTAGTAATTGAGTCTCATATTTCTTGCTGATGTAAGAAGTATCGACTTTCATAATCCAGTTTCCACGTTCCAGTCCGGCTGCTTCTGCCGGTGAACCGGGAATGACGTAAGTAATTAATGCGTTATAAGCTGTATCGATATCCGCACTTCTAACCAGTGAATAATCAAATCCATAAGTAGGCAGCGGAGCCTCCATCACAGAATCTACAAACGAGTAGCTGTCTTTTTTTGATTTCACTTTAGATAAGAACGAGGCAGGTTCCAGAAACAGATTCACATCATCGTAGGAAGGTAGATCTTGATACCACAGATAGTTCTGTTGCATGATGTCGTACATCCATGTATCCAGTGCAGTTTGATGGGCATACTCCGGCCAGCGGTCGACACCACAGGAGAAGAAACCACTGATAGATACGAAGATCAGGGCAGGTATGAGGATTATCTTTCTTAATTTCGTCATCATAAAAAGCTTTTTACTGTGCAAATGTAGGAAATACTTTGCTTATCTACCACATTTATGGTATAAAAATGCCTTCAATGTGTGATTGGGTGTTAGAGAATCTTGCCTTATCTTTGTGACATCAAAGTTTTCGATAGGTATTAGCTAAAATATAGAAAGTTATTAATAGACGGATTTTTATTCATGGAGATAGCTGCATTATTATCAGGAGGTGTCGACAGTTCGGTTGTCGTACATCTCCTTTGTGAGCAAGGATATAAGCCTACTCTTTTTTACATTAAGATAGGTATGGACGGAGCGGAATATATGGACTGTTCGGCAGAGGAGGATATTGAATTATCTACTGCAACGGCACGTAAATACGGTTTGTCTTTGGAAGTGGTGGACCTGCATCAGGAGTATTGGGAGAATGTGGCGGCGTATGCCATTGATAAAATTCGGCAGGGATTGACACCGAATCCGGACGTGATGTGTAATAAGCTTATCAAATTCGGCTGCTTTGAACAGCGTGTCGGGAAAGATTTCGACTTTACGGCAACCGGTCACTATGCCACCACCTTACAACGTGATGGTAAAACTTGGCTGGGCACGGCAAAAGATCCCGTGAAAGATCAGACAGACTTTCTCGCCCAGATTGATTACCTGCAAGTTTCCAAGCTCATGTTTCCCATTGGAGGGTTGATGAAGCAGGAGGTACGTGAGATTGCAAACCGTGCCGGATTGCCTAGTGCCAAAAGGAAAGACAGTCAGGGGATTTGTTTTCTCGGAAAGATAAACTACAATGATTTCGTTCGTCGTTTTTTAGGAGAAAAGGAAGGGGCGATTGTTGAACTGGAAACCGGAAAGAAAGTGGGTACACATCGCGGCTATTGGTTCCACACAATTGGTCAGCGGAAAGGGCTCGGATTGAGTGGAGGTCCCTGGTTTGTAGTCAAGAAGGATATTGAGGAAAATACTATCTACGTATCCCATGGATATGGTGTAGAGACGCAATACGGTCATGAATTCCGGATGCATGATTTCCATTTTATTACTGATAATCCTTGGAAAGGTCAGGAGAAGGAGGTAGACATTACTTTCAAGATTCGCCACACTCCCGAATTTACAAAAGGAAAACTGATACAGGAAAGGGAGAAGCAGTTTCACATCTTGTCGTCCGAAAAGTTGCAAGGCATTGCTCCGGGACAGTTTGGGGTGATTTATGATGAAGAAGCAAAAGTTTGTGTGGGGAGTGGTGAAATCATCTGTTAAATAGTTTATTTTGATTGGTGAAGATTGGATTATCAGGAGATTTTTCACTACTTTTGTTTCGTAGAATATAAATAAAGGAGGATTGCTTATGACAACGATGGAATTGAAAAGTCTGAAAATGGACTTGGTGGAGGAACTCCTGAGTTTGAATGACAAAGAGATGCTCAATCGAGTGAAGAACTATTTGAAACGACTGAAAAAAATGGAAGCTGAAAAAGAAGAGGAAGAAATCACGAAAGAAGAAGTTCTAGCAGGGATTGACGCCGGACTGAAAGAGGTAAAACTTTCAATGGAAGGTAAGTTGGAGGTAAAGACTGCAAGAGAGTTCATTAATGAATTATGAAATTATAGTTAAGCCGACATTTCAGCGGGAGGCTAAAAGGTTGGCGAAACACTATTCCTCTTTTAAGGAGGATTTTGTTTCATTGATTGATGATTTAGAACAGAATCCTCTGCTAGGAACGGACTTGGGACATGGACTGCGCAAAGTTCGTATGAAAATAACTTCAAAAGGAAAAGGTAAAAGTGGAGGAGCAAGGGTTATAACATTTACTTTAGTCGTTTCTCAACAAGATGCAGTTTTGAATCTTCTCTATATTTATGATAAAGCAGATAGAGCGTCTATATCAGAAAAGGAAATAGAACAACTTCTGAAACAGAATGGATTGAAATAGAATAGAGAAAGGCACTGTTCACTAGTTTGTGCTAATAGGATGTGTAGGGTAATTCTTATAAGGCGGTATCTCAGATATAGTATTCCGCTAAATCCACAATCCCAGCCCTCATCGCATATTTAGTAGCTTCATGTACATTATTTACTCCCAATTTGCGAAAGATATTCTTACGATGACTGTTTATCGTATGGAAACTAAGATTTTTCTCTGCTGCAATCTCTTTCGTCGTTTTTCCCAATGCAATTTCTTTTAGGATATTCTTCTCCGTTTGTGTCAGCAGATGATCGTCTACGCTTGAGGCAGCCAGCGGAGAAGAAGCGCCCGAAAGCAACAGATTGCTGACATGATTGCAAATATACCGTTGTTTGCGGGTGGCACATTGAATGGCAGTCATGATTTCTTCTTTTGAATTATCTTTCATCACTACCCCGAAAGCCATACTGCTGAACAGTACCTGGCGGAGAAAGTTCAGGCTAAGTTCGTCAGAGAATAGAATCCAGTCGGCTTCCTTGAATCTTTCCTGCAAGACAATCAATTCATCCGCCCCGGCAAAATTGAACAGTGTATAATCCAATACAATCACCGCTTGCGGATGCAATCGTAGCTGCTGAATCAGTTCAGCCTTGTTATCAGCTTCTAAAAGGAGGGACACTTCCTTTTGTTTACTTAGCAGGAACATCATTCCTGCCTTACTGATATCCTGATTGTCTGCGATGATAAATTCTCTCATAAGCAACGATGAATAAAAAAACTCCGCTACAAATGTACGCATTTTGCGCGATTTGTAGCGGAGTTATGATAAGATTCTTGTATCCGGATTACCAGGAACGTCCTTTGAAGATATTTGACTGGTCAAGCGGAACGATATTTCCGTTCAATGTCAGGTTATTGTTGCTGAAGTTCGGGCTGATGCTAACCGAAGCAGTATTGTTTCCGCTGCTCATATTGATAAATACTTGAGCGGAGATGCCGATACCCTGAACGCTGAATGAGCAGTTCACATTTCCTTTTTTGTCGATATTCATCTTCATATCCGAAGAATTACCATCTACTGTAACACCACCGATTCCGTTAGGACCTGGGTAAGGAGTGTTGAAAGCAGTCTGTACGGTAGCTCTGTTGCCGTTCATCAAGACGAAGTTGGTGTTTGAAGTAACAAAAGCACTCATACCGTTGCGGAAGACAACTTGATTAGCTTCCAATACAAATTGCTTGTTCTTCAAAGCCTGTACAGCTTGTTGATAGGCTGCCATGTCCTGCACCTCTTCTTCGGCACGGAGTTTTGCTCTTTCTGCATCTCTTTGAGCTTTTCTTTCTGCGCGGCGTGCTGCTGCGTTACTTTCTTGTGCATACATCATTGTGCTTGCACTTACTAATACTAATGCTACTAATGCAATAAACTTTTTCATAACTTTTTTTTGTTTAGGTTTAATACGTTGTTCGTTTATTGCAAAAACAAAGTGTATGCCAGATTGTTCACGAACGTCTTGCAATTTTATATCCGATGGCTGCCACAGTGATACTCATTAAGGGGCTGATAATGTTGAAAAAACAATAAGGTAGATACACAAGTGTGGGTACACTTAGGATAGTAGCTTGTGTCATTCCGCAACTATTCCACGGAATCAATACGGATGTAACGGTTACTGCATCTTCCGTCGTACGGCTTAGTAAGCAACTTTCATACCCTTTCTTGGCATAAATATCGCGAAACATATTTCCCGTCAGAATGATACTGATGTATTGGTCGGCAGTTGTCAGATTAAGAAACAGGCCGGAGCAGACTGTCGCTCCAACCACGCTGACTGTTTTCTTCATGAAGCGGACGAAGATGGAAGTGATACTTCCCAGCATACCGCTTGCTGTCATTGCCCCGCCAAAACACATGGCGCACAGAATCAGCCAAATCGTATTCATCATTCCCGCCATCCCACGTGTAGCGATTAAATCTGTCAGAACGGCATTGTCTGTATGTAAATTTGTCGCTCCATAGACGGTCATCATCAGTCCTTTGAATAAAGAATGGAATCCGGAAACGGCAACTCCGGAAATCTCTTGCAACAACTCCGGCTGAAATATCAAAGCAAAGACACCAGCTAGCAGAGTGGATAGGAACAGCGTAACGATAGAGGGTACTTTCCGTGCTATCAGTATTCCGGTTGCAACAGGGACTATTAACAACCACGGAGTGATATGAAACTTCTCGTTCAAAGCGGTTGCCACCTCCGCAATATGTTGTGTATTGCTGGCATCATGGGAAAGTCCTGCCACTGTGAAAATAATCAGTGTGATGATAAGAGACGGTACCGTAGTAATCATCATATAACGAATGTGACGGAACAGGGGAGTGTCTGTGATGGAAGACGCCAGGATAGTAGTTTCGGATAAAGGAGATATTTTATCCCCGAAGTATGCCCCCGAAATGATAGCTCCGGCAATCCATCCATCTTCAAAGCCTTGTGCCTTTCCGATACCCATCAATGCAATACCGATAGTGGCAATAGTGGTCCACGAACTTCCGGTCATTACAGAAATCAACGCGCAGATGATGCAGGTCGATGCCAGGAAGAAACTGGGATGGATAATTTGCATCCCGTAATAGATTAAGGTCGGCACTACTCCGCTAATCATCCAAATGCCACTCAACGCACCGATTATCAACAGAATGATGATGGCTGTTGCCACTCCGGCAATATTGTTGGTGATGGCGAGCTCGTAATCTTTCCAGGGAATCTTATAAAACACCATACCGATCAGGATACAAATGGCTGTAGTGGTAAGCAATGACACTTGACTTCCGCCGCTTAGGGCATCACTGCCAAAGGTACGGATAGTGGCAAACAATAATAACACCAGTACAACAATCGGTATCAACGATACGAGGGGAGAGGGAGCTTTTTTCATCTTGATTCTTATAACCTTTTATTTATTTTCCGGCTACTGCTTGTTGATAGCCGCGCAAAGATACAACAAAAAAGAATGAAATCTTTTGCTTCAAAACATCAGGTAATAAAAATTATTAGATGTTTATATTTGATTGGAATATGTAGGAGACGGCTCAACTGGCAAAAGTCTTGCGTCTGATCCACCAGTAACGGATGAAAAGCACTCCTGTCAGGATGAGGGCGATGGATAATCCGGTATAGAAAACAGAAATGAACGTTTCGGGCAGGAGGTGGAAGCTACGGATGGTGATCCCCAGGGAAATCATGAATATCATTGTAATCCAGCTTTTCACATCGAAAAAGGAGAACGGACAATTCCGGCGTTCTTTCTTTTGCTCGATTCGCTGGGTATGTTTATAGTAGAGCCTTCTGAAAACCAATACGAAGAATAATAAGAAAACCACGGTGGCTTCTCCTATTTTGAACATCCAATCTTGGGAAGTGTTTAACCAGGTCACAATTCCTATTCGCAGAATATTGGCACCGGCTATAATCCAGACGGCACCGGCTGTGATAAGTAAGATTTGTCTGTTAACTCCGTATTTCATTGGCGTTTTTTTATAATAAACGGTTTGAGTGTTCGTTTTGTTGACTCATTTCTTGTAGAAAATCGTAATTAATAATGAAATCCCGGTTAAAACAACTCCGGTACTGATAACTCCGTGCCAGCCATACAGTTGCCAAAAGCTGCCTGCCAGAAATGTTCCCATAGAACCACCGATAAAGTAAGTAGTCATGAACACTGTATTTATACGGTTCGAAGCACGCGGATTCAGTTCGAAGATACTTGTCTGGTTACTTAGCTGGATGCACTGCATTCCTATGTCAATGATAATGATTCCGGCAATGATGCCGACAAAGGTGTTTTCACCGACGAAGAACAACAACCAGGCGAAGAGAATCAAACCGCAGCCGATAAAGTTAAAGCGGCGTACACCTACCCGTTTTACGTATTTTCCTACAAAAGAAGCAGTCAGTGCCCCGGCCACGCCGCAAAGTCCCAGCATACCGATTACGTCGCTGTTGGCGAAGAACGGAGCTTGCCCCATTTTAAAAGCCAGACAGGACCACATGGCGAGGAGGGAACCGAAGTTCAGTGCTGCCCGGATGGAATAAATGCGTAGTTGCGGATATTCTTTCACTAAGGCTAACAGAGATTTCATCAGGTCGCTATATTTTCCCTGGAAGTTGGTCTGAATATCGGGAAGGACTTTTAATACAACAATCGCGCAGATAAACATCATGCCTGCAGCGATGTGATACATTTCCCGCCAGCCAATCAGTTCACCGATAAATCCGCTGACGACACGTGAAGCCAGAATACCGGTCAATAGTCCTGATAAAACAATTCCTACGTTTCTGCCTTTGTGTTCCGGACGGGAAAACTGGGCGGCTATGGGAATGAATATCTGTGGAATCATGGAACAGACTCCCGTGAGGAATGAAGCGATGAGTATCAGATGGAAACTGCGTGTCAGGGCAATCGTCAAGAGGGAGAAGATCAGGACGGTGAAATTGACAAGGATGATTTTCTTTCGTTGATATAAGTCGCCTAAGGGGGTGATGAACAACAGTCCTGCCGCATAGCCTATTTGCGTGACCATGGCAATCAGGTTAGTTCTGAACTCTGATATGCCAAGTTCATGGCGTATCATATTTAATAGAGGTTGGATATAATAGATGTTGGCTACCGAGACACCTGCCACAATAGCGAGTGTCCAGAGGATGGATGCCGGTAGTCCTCCGTTTTCTTTTAATGGCTGTTTCATGCGGCAAAGATAATAAAATAAGATGTTTATTCGATGAAGAAAGTAGTGGAAACTGTGTTACCTTCTCCGTCTACTGCCGTCAGGGAATGTTTGCCGGGAGCGGGTTGCAGGGAAATTTTGTGGAAATCCTGCGTCTGTGTCTGATAAGTGTCGTCAAGATGCCAAAAGATAGTCACATTGGGGTTGCTGTGTGCCAGTTCGACCGTGAGAAACCCTTCACTGCCGTCCAATTGTTTGGGCAACTTGATATGGGCGTTCATCGGAGGGTAGATGAACTGCATGGATTGGAAAGAATCTTCTCCACAGCCGGCTTTGAAAGGTGGCAGTGGTTTGTATTCCGGATGGTGCTGCTTATAGTACCATTCCCATACGGGTGGCAGGGCAAACCATGATTTCTGAATGGTAGGTTCGGTATTTGCACAGTTTTCATAGATGCGGTGGCTTTCGTCAGCAGATAGAGTGACGAGATGATGGTAAGGACAAGCCTCTGTCCGTAATCCGGCAGGAAGAATCAATACGGTATCAGTTTCTTCACAGAAACGTCCTTTCAGATGACCGGACTGGCGGCATATTTCTGCATCAACGAAAACGCCTGTGGGACGTTCGAACCACGGTGAAGAAGGGAGGTAACTGAATATATCGAATAATACAGGACCGGCTGTTTGTGCACCAACCAATCCGGGCTTTCCTTCTCCGGTTGCATTGCCTACCCATACGCCTACTGCATAGCGCGGAGTCACCTCACTTTTCTTTTCCTCACCCATGATGACACGCATCATATCGAGGGTCAGATGTC
>OGXO01002031.1_pt1 | contig 10493 bp, 7 predicted proteins | sample 1576321 | NCBI WGS metagenome assembly OGXO01 (sample SAMEA3541568, study PRJEB24748) | human gut metagenome | biome: human gut; feature: human-associated habitat; material: faeces | place: China | collected 2012 | reverse complement strand
AGCTTGCACTCGGTGCGGCTGAAAGAGGAATTGATAAAATCAGAATTAATCCCGGCAATATCGGTGATGACTCACGTGTTAAGGCAGTTGCCGACATTTGCAAGCAGAAAAATATTCCTATTCGTATCGGCGTCAATTCAGGCTCGCTTGAAAAGCATATTCTTGCAAAATACGGCTCGCCTACACCTGAGGCTATGGTTGAATCTGCGCTTTACCACGCTAACCTTCTTGAAAAATTCGATTTTGATGATATCGTGATTTCTATTAAGTCTTCTAATGTTGAAACTATGATTAAGTCGTATGAGCTTGCGGCGCAAAAGTGCGATTATCCTCTTCATCTCGGTGTTACGGAAGCAGGTACCGAAAGAATGGGAATTATCAAATCCGCTGTCGGTATAGGCTCGCTTCTTACTCACGGTATCGGCGATACAATTCGTGTAAGCCTTACCGATGCACCTGTTAAAGAGGTGTTTGCCGCATTTGATATCTTAAAGGCAATCGGTCTTAAAAATGACAGCCCTTATCTTATTTCCTGCCCGACTTGCGGCAGAACTAAGATTGACCTTGTCGGCCTTGCAAAGCAGGTTGAGGAGAGATTAAAGGACTGCAAAAAACCGATTAAGGTTGCCGTTATGGGCTGTATAGTTAATGGTCCCGGTGAGGCAAAGGAAGCCGATATCGGAATTGCAGGCGGCGACGGATGCGGACTTATCTTTAAAAAAGGCGAAATTCTCCGCAAGGTTGATGAAAAAGATTTACTCGATGAGTTAATGAAGGAAATTGATAAATTATAATGAATAGATTTGCAGACTATTTTTCAAATTACGTTAATGACGATACAATTACATATATAGGAAACGGTGATATTACTTCCTTTACCGTGTCACGTCAAGACAGGGAGCTTGCAGTCGGTCTTAATTTGGAAAGCTTTATTGATTACGGCATTATTGAAAATTCTCAAAACCAAATTGCAAGGGCAATGGAACTGAAAAAAGTTCATATCAACCCACGCTTTCCGAAAAGTGAGTTCTCGCTTGATAATATCGAAAGAATACTTGAATATGTTAGGCACGAATCTCCTGCGGCTAACGGCTTTTTTGACGGCTGTGAGGCGGAACTTGAGGACAGAACGCTTACTCTTTGCCTCAAAAAAGGCGGCAAGGACGTGCTTGAATCGCAAAAGGTTGACCGTGCGATTGCAAATAAGATTTATGAACTTTTCGATTTGGACTTTGTTGTTATTTTTCTTGAAGTTCAGGCTTTTGATATCGAAAAGGCAGTGCAAAAGGCTGTTGAGGAAAGACGAGCAGAGGAGCAGCATAAAAAGGAAGAGGAAGAAAAAAACGTCAACCACGAGCTTTGGGACGAACTTCCTGTTTTTAAAGATACGCTTAAAAAAATATACGGCAAGGCAATTCACGAAAAGCCGAAGAATATTGCCGATGTTTCAACAGAGGACGGCTATATAACCGTTTGGGGTGATGTACTTAAAACAGAGGTACGTGAAACAAAGAGGGGAACAAGCAAGATTTTCGATTTTGATATATCCGATTACACCTCCTCAATTACAGTTAAAATGTTTGACGATAAGCGTGTTATTGACCCACTTGTTGAAAAAATAAACGAGGCAGGCACTCTTGTTATTTCCGGCGGCTATCAGTTTGATACATTTTCAAATCAATATGTTCTTCGCCCTTACGCAATTGCGAGCATTAAAAAGGCGGAGAAAACAGATGATGAGCCTGAAAAAAGAATTGAACTCCACATGCATACCTCGCTATCGGAGATGGACGCAATTTCATCTCCGACAGCTCTTGTTAAGCAAGCTATTAAATGGGGGCATGAGGCTGTGGCTATAACTGACCACGGCGTAGTTCAGGCACTTCCTGAGGCTTATGCCGCTTCCGGAAAGGGCAGTAAAATTAAACTTATTTTAGGTATGGAGGGATATCTTGTTGATGACGAAAAATATCCCGACTTCCTTAATATGAAAACAAATCAATATGAACGCTATCATATTATCTTCCTTGTAAAAGAGGATACTTCTATGGATGAATCTATCCCTAAGGAAGAAAGAAAATACGGCAGAAAAAATCTTTATGAAATGATTTCTGCATCTAATGTTAAATATTTCAAAAAACGTCCGCTTATTCCCAAATCTCTTTTGAGAAAGAAAAGAGACTGTATTATTGTCGGCTCTGCATGCGAGCAAGGTGAGGTTTATCAGGCAATTTTAGATGATGTAGACGAGGACAAGCTTGAGGAAATCGCATCTTTTTACGACTATCTTGAAATTCAGCCAAACGGTAATAACGCTTTTATGCTCAGAACGAGTGATCAGGAATACGTTACTAATAAGCGTGGCGAGGAAAAGAAAAATCGCTATTGGAAAGTAAACAGCGAAGAAGATTTAATAAATATTAATAAGAAAATTATTGCTTTGGGCGATAAACTCGGTAAGCTTGTTGTTGCTACGGGTGACGTTCATTTCTTGAGCGAACACGACGCAAAATTCCGTGCAATCATTATGGCTTCAAAGGGCTTTGACGATGCGGATAATCAACCCCCGCTTTATTTTAAAACCACACGTGAAATGCTTGATGATTTCGCTTGGGCAGGGGACAGAGCAAGAGAATTTGTTATCGATAATCCTAAAAAAATTGCCGACAGCATTATGGATAATATTCCGCCTATTCCTCCGGGAACGTTTCAGCCGCATATCGACGGCGCTAATGAGGAACTTACGGAAAAATGCTGGAATATGGCTAAGGATTTGTACGGCGACCCTGTTCCCGAATATGTTGCAAACAGGCTTCAGCGTGAACTTGATTCAATCATAGGTCACGGTTTCGGCGTACTTTATGTTATCGCAAAGCGTCTTGTTGAGGAAAGCGAAAGAAACGGCTACTTGGTCGGTTCAAGAGGTTCTGTCGGCTCGTCGCTTGCTGCTCACTTCGGCGGTATATCAGAGGTTAATCCGCTTGCACCCCATTATTATTGCAAAAAATGTAAGCACAGCGAATTTTTCTTAAACGGCGAATACGGTTCGGGTTTTGACCTCCCTTCCAAGAATTGCCCTAATTGCGGCACTCCTATGAAGCGTGACGGCCACGAAATTCCATTTGAAACCTTCCTTGGCTTTGACGGCGATAAGGAGCCTGATATTGACCTTAACTTCTCCGGCGAGTATCAGTCCCGTTCTCACAGATTTACGGAGGAACTTTTCGGTAAGGAATATGTGTTCAAAGCAGGTACTATGGCAACGGTTGCCGATAAAACCGCTTATGGCTATGTTATGAAATATCTTGACGAGCGTGGTATTCAAAACGTTACTCCGAGAGCCGAGATTGACAGATTGACGGTCGGCTGTACGGGCATTAAGCGAACAACAGGTCAGCACCCGGGCGGTATGGTTGTTGTTCCCGATAAATACACCGTAGAGGACTTCACTCCTATTCAGTATCCGTCAAATGACGAATCTAAGGGTACATACACAACCCACTTTGACTTTAAAAACTCGCTTCACGATACACTTTTGAAGCTTGACGAGCTTGGGCACGATAATCCTACTCTTTATAAATATCTTGAAGATTCAACGGGTATTCCCGTTATGGATGTTGATTTGTCAGATCCTCTTTTGTATCAGCTTATCACATCTACCGAGCCTATCGGTGTTTCGCCTGAGGATATAGATTGCCAAACAGGTACTCTTGCAATTCCTGAAATGGGTACGCCGTTTGTTATCGGTATGCTTCTTGAGGCTCAGCCTAAAACATTTGCCGACCTTTTGCAGATTTCGGGTCTTTCCCACGGCACAGACGTTTGGCTCGGCAATGCTCAGGAGCTTATTCAAAACGGTACGTGTACGATTTCCGAGGTTATAGGATGCCGTGACGATATTATGACCTATCTTCTCCATAAGGCTGAAAAGTATGAAAGAGAAACAGGCAAGGAATCACCACTTAAAAAGAAGGATTGCTTTAAGATTATGGAATATACCCGTAAGGGTAAAGCGCCTAAGGAGCTTCCGCCTTATGAGGAGGCAATGAAGGCGGTAGGCGTTGAACAGTGGTATATTGATTCCTGCTATAAGATTAAATATATGTTCCCTAAGGCTCATGCTGCGGCTTACGTTATTGCTGCTTTGCGCCTTGCATGGTATAAAATACATAAGCCAATCCATTTCTATTCCGCTTACTTTACGGTTCGTGGCGGTGCTATTGATGCTGTTGCGGCAGTTCAGGGTAAGGCGGCTGTTAAAAAGAAAATGGAGGAGATTAAGCTTAAGGGAAACGATAAAACCGCAAAAGACGAGAGTACATATATTGTTCTTCAAATCGTTATTGAAATGCTTGCAAGAGGTATTGAATTTTTACCTGTTGATATTTATAAATCAGATGCAAGAATTTACAAGATTGAGGATGGAAAAATCAGGCTTCCGTTTGGTGCGGTTGACGGTATAGGCGAAAATGCGGCTATATCTCTTGCAAAAGCACGTGAGGACGGCGGTGGTGACTTCTTGTCCTATGACGATTTGATGGCAAGAGCAGGTGTCGGCAAGAGTGTTTGCGAGGCACTCAAAAATGCAGGTGCGCTCGGCGATATGCCTGAATCTAACCAAATTTCGCTTTTTTAATCCGTTATTTAATGTAATAAATATAAATATTTATTAATTTATCTTGACATTGACGTTGTAGTATGTTAGCATATTAACACTCTACTACGCTAAAGTGACAGGAGATTTATTGTTATGAAAAGATATTCAAAGCTTATTCCGCAGGGAACGAGAGATTTATTATTTGAGGAATGTGACGATAGAAGAAATGTTGAAGCAATCCTTTCAGCTTTGTTTAAGGAACATAAATACCGTAAGGTTATGACTCCGACTGTTGAATTTTATGATGTTTTTGCTGAAAATGACCTTGGTATTGAGGCTGAAGAAATGTATAAACTGTCTGATTCTCAAGGCAGAACAACCGTTCTTCGCCCCGATAATACAGCACCGATTGCACGTCTTGTTGCAACCCGCCTTTCTAAAGAGGATTTTCCCGTAAGGCTTTATTATAATCAAAATGTTTATGTTCGCAATAAGAGCCTTGCCGGCAGAACTGACGAAACGGAGCAAAGCGGTATTGAGCTTATCGGCGACGGCAGTATTGATGCTGATATTGAAGTTATTTCTATGGCTTATGAGGCACTTAAGAGAAATAACGTTTCCTCATTTAAACTTGAACTTTGCCATGCGGGATTTTTTAAATCAATTCTTAATAAAATGAATATAACTTCAACTCAAAAGGCTGATATCTGCAAACTTATTGAGGGCAAAAATTATGCCGCTTTGGGTGATATGCTTGCTAAATTTGATGACAGCAGTGAGGCAGATGTTATTAAAAAGCTACCACGTCTTTTCGGCGACGTAAGTGTTATAGACGAAGCAAAGAAGCTTTATAGTGATGAAAAATCAAACGAAGCACTTGACTATTTAAGAAACGTTTATGAAAAGCTTTGCGATATGGGGCTTGGCGATAATGTCACCATTGACCTCGGTCTTGTAAACAGAAGTAATTATTATACAGGCGTTATTTTTCGTGGCTATGCGGAGGGCAGCGGTCTTACTATCGTTTCAGGCGGCAGATATGATAACCTTATAGGCGAGTTTGGGCTTGACGCTCCGGCTGTCGGCTTCGGTGTTAATGTTAATGCGCTTTGCGACGTTATGCGAGAGGAAATTAATGTTGACAGACCTATTCGCATAGCGCTGACTAAAGGCAGGCTTGAAAAATCATCAATCTCACTTTTCAAAAAAATGGGGCTTGATACAAGCGAACTTGAAAATAAAGGCAGACGCCTTATTCTTCCTGTCGGAGATTTTGAGGCAGTGCTTTCAAAAGCGCCTGACGTTATAACTTATGTTGAACACGGCGTTTGCGATATCGGCATTGTCGGCAAGGATACTATTGTTGAACACGGCAGTTCGTTTTATGAAGTTATTGACCTTAATATCGGCAAGTGCCGTTTTGCTCTTGCATGCCCTAATGGGACGGATTTCTTTTCGGGCCATCGCAGAAAGGTTGTTGCAAGTAAATATCCTAAGGTTGCAAAGTCATATTTTCAGTCAAAGGGTATGGATGTTGATATTATCAAAATTGAGGGCAGTGTTGAGCTTGCTCCGCTTTTGGGACTTGCAGACGGAATTGTCGATATAGTTGAAACCGGTTCAACTCTTAAGGAAAACGGGCTTGAGGTTGTTGATACAATTATGCCGATTTCCGCAAGGGTTATAGTCAATATGGCTTCTATGAAACTTCGTAAAAAAGAGATTGAGGAATTTTTAAACGAATTAGAACTTGCATCTAAAGTTTGATATAAATGAGGTATAAGTGATGAATATTACAAAAGCAAACGGCAAAAACGAGTATGAGCTGATTAAAAATTTAAAAAAGCGTTCGGGCCAAACCAATGAAAAAATCGTTGAAGCCGTAACTATAATTATAAATTCCGTTAAAGAGCAGGGTGATGAAGCAGTAAGGGAATTTACTGTAAGATTTGACGGTATGGTACCTAAAAAGACCGTGATTGAAAAGGACGAACTTAATTCTTATCTTGATGAGGTTGACGAGGACTTTAAAAATGCCATAATCAAGGCTAAAAATAATATTTACGATTTTCATTTGCGCCAGGCTCAGCAGTCTTGGCTCACCACTAAGGAAAACGGCGTTATTATGGGGCAAAGAATACGTGGACTTCACAGAGTAGGTATTTACGTTCCGGGCGGTACTGCTGCTTATCCGTCATCTGTTTTGATGAATGCAATCCCTGCTAAAATTGCCGGAGTTAAGGAAATTATTATGGTTACTCCTCCGGGTAAAGACGGTAATCCAAATCCTGATATTATGGCTGCTGCCGCTGTTGCAGGTGTCGATAAGGTATTCCTTGTAGGCGGTGCTCAGGCTGTTGCCGCTTTAGCTTTCGGAACTGAAAAAATACCAAAGGTTGATAAAATTGTAGGTCCAGGTAATATTTTTGTTGCTACTGCAAAGAAGCTTCTTTACGGTGTTGTTGATATTGATATGATTGCAGGTCCGAGTGAAATTCTTATTGTTGCCGATAAAAGTGCTAAGCCTTCATTTCTTGCCGCTGACCTTATGAGTCAGGCAGAGCACGACGTAAGAGCGTCTGCAATTTTACTTACAACTTCAATGGAAGTAGCAAGATTAACTGCGAGAGAAATAGACAGGCAGATTAAATTCCTTGAAAGACAGGAAATTATAGAAAAATCGCTTAACGATTACGGCGAAATTATTGTTTGCGAAAATCTTGACCAGGCTATTGATTTTGCAAATGAGCTTGCACCGGAGCATCTTGAAATGTGCGTTGAAGAACCGCTTAAATATATCGGCAGGCTTGATAATGCCGGAAGCGTATTCCTCGGTAATTACTCTCCCGAACCGCTTGGTGACTACTTTGCAGGTCCTAATCACGTTCTTCCTACAAGCGGCACGGCAAGATTTTTCTCACCTTTGTCGGTTGACAGCTTTGTTAAGAAAAGTTCGTTTATTTATTATACCGAAAATGAACTTAAAAAGGCAAAGGACGATATAGTTAAGCTTGCAGATACAGAGGGGCTTACGGCTCACGCTAATTCAATTAAGGTTAGATTTGAATAATATTTTAGAGGTACTTATATGAGAAAGGCTCAAATTGAAAGAAATACTAAGGAAACACAAATAAAAATTGACCTTTGCCTTGACGGCGGAGATGTTGAGGTGTCAACAGGTATCGGATTTTTTGACCATATGCTTGTGGCTTTCGGTGTTCACGGTGGCTTCGGCTTAAAAATTAAGGTTAGCGGTGATTTACAGGTTGATACTCATCATACGGTTGAGGATACGGGCATTGCGCTCGGAAGAGCTTTTAAAGAGGCACTCGGCGATATGAGCGGCATTGAGCGCTATGGCTCTTTTTCAATCCCTATGGATGAGGCCTTGGCTAATTGTGTGCTTGATATTTCAAACAGACCTTTTCTTGTTTTTAACGCAAACTTTGAGCAGGAAAAATGCGGCGATTATGAAAACTGTATGACAGAGGAATTTTTCAGAGCCTTTGCAATGAATGCAGGTATCACGCTTCATATTGATGTACCTTACGGTACTAATTCTCATCATAAGATTGAGGCAATATTCAAAGCTGTGGCTCACGCACTTAAAGTTGCCGTAAAGCAAAATGAAAACGGCGCAGTGCTTTCAACAAAAGGAGTTCTTTAATATGCTTATTTTTCCTGCAATTGATATTATCGACGGCAAACCCGTCAGGCTTTTTAAAGGCGATTTTTCCACTGCTCATCAGGTGGCAGGCGACGCTGTTGAAACTGCATTCGGCTTTTTAAAGGCAGGGTGTAAATGGGTGCATATGGTTGACCTTGACGGCTCGCTTAAAAAAGAACCTGTCAATGCCCAAACATTTATTAATGTAGCAAAAGAAACCGGGCTTAGGGTTGAACTCGGCGGCGGAATAAGAACGATGAATGATATTGATTTTTACATTAACAATGGAATTTCACGTATTATTTTAGGCTCTGTTGCACTTAAAAATCCCGAACTTGTAAAAGAAGCAGTCAAAGAATTTGAAAGCAAAATCGCAGTCGGAATTGATGCAAAATCGGGATATGTTGCAACCGAGGGCTGGGTTGAAAAAAGTGACGTTTATTTTACCGACCTTGCAAAAAGAATGGAAGATGTTGGTGTTAAAAATATAATTTTTACTGATATTTCACGCGACGGTACTCTGACAGGTCCTAATCTTGAACAGCTTGTTGAAATTAATAATGCCGTTTCCTGCGATATTACCGCATCGGGCGGAGTTACAAATATAAATGATATTCGTAAATTAAAAAGCAAAAATCTTTACGGTGCAATTTGCGGTAAAAGCATTTATGAGGGAACTCTTGATTTGAAACAGGCAGTGGAGGCATGCAATGATTGATATAGAAAAATATTTTAAAAAAGGCGAGCTTATCCCTGCAATAGTTCAGGAGGATGGCACAAACGAGGTGCTTATGCTTGCTTATATGAACCGTGAGTCAATGAAAAAAACGCTTGAAACCGGATATACTTGGTTTTGGTCACGTTCAAGGCAGGAACTTTGGAATAAGGGCGCAACTTCGGGTCATCTTCAAAAAGTTGTGTCAATCTACGGTGATTGCGATGATGATACGCTTTTAGTTAAGGTTATACAAACGGGTGCGGCTTGCCACACGGGCAATCACTCTTGCTTTTTTAACGAAATTAAACTTGAAAATAACGGAGAATAAAAATGGATTATATCAGAAACGATTATGAAACTATCCTTGAAAGAAAAGAAGCACAGCAGGAGGGTAGTTATACCTGCTATCTTTTTGAAAAAGGACTTGATAAAATACTTAAAAAAGTGGGCGAAGAGTCAACGGAAATGGTTATCGCCGCCAAAAACGGAGTAAAGGACGAAACAGTCGGAGAGATTTGCGACCTTATTTACCATACCCTTGTTATGATGGCAAATGAGGGAATAACTCCCGACGACGTTGACGAGGAACTTAGAAAGCGTGCCGAAAAGGCAGGCAATTTGAAAAAATTTCACGTGGTAGATAAAAATTCATAATGTCATATAAAAAATGGGTAAACGCAGAAATAGACAAGGCTAAGGCATCTGCATTGAGTGAAAAACTGAATATTGACGCTTTTGTTGCTTTCTTGCTGGTTTCAAGAGGAATTGATGATGAGCTTGCAGCCTCGGAATTTTTGTCCGATGGGTGCAGGTTTTCTTCGCCTTATCTGTTAAAGGATATGGATAAGGCGGTAAAACGCATAAATCGTGCTCTTGACGACGGAGAAAGCATTTGTATTTACGGCGACTATGATTGCGACGGCGTTACTTCAACTGCTTTGCTTTATACTTTTTTAAGCGCTCTCGGCGGCTTTGTAAGCTACTATATTCCTAACAGAGCTACAGACGGCTACGGAATGAATTTTAAAGCTATTGATAAAATTAAGGCTGACGGTACAGATTTGATTATAACTGTTGATAACGGTATTTCATCAATTGAAGAAGCAGAATATATTTATTCTCTCGGTATGCAGCTTATTGTTACCGACCACCACCAAATAGGTGAAAACCTTCCACGTGCCGAGGCTGTTATTAATCCTCACAGAGAAGATAATGAAACTGAATTTCGTGATTTTGCCGGAGTAGGTGTTGCGTTTAAACTTGCGTGCGCCCTGTATGACGGCGATGTTGAGGATTTGCTTGAGGATTATGCGGATTATGTAACTATAGGTACAATCGGCGATATGGTTCCTCTTTTAAATGAAAACAGAGCGATAGTCAAAGCAGGATTGAAACTTATTAATACAGATGCAAAAATCGGCATTTGTGCTCTTAAAAAGAGTACCAATTCAAAAGCAGAGCATTTTTCCGCAACTGACGTTGCTTTTCAAATTTGCCCGAGAATAAATGCG
>OGXO01002019.1_pt1 | contig 10521 bp, 14 predicted proteins | sample 1576321 | NCBI WGS metagenome assembly OGXO01 (sample SAMEA3541568, study PRJEB24748) | human gut metagenome | biome: human gut; feature: human-associated habitat; material: faeces | place: China | collected 2012 | reverse complement strand
CTACAGCATTTCCGAAGGAATCGCGATGGGCGCTGACCACCATGCGCAGCGATGTGAACAGCATCGGGCGTGATCAGCTCATCCAGACCACCCAACTCGGCCAGGGCCTCTGCCAGGGCTTCGGGGGCGTCAATGCCTCTGTGGAACGCGTGGGCGGTTCTCTGGCTCAGGGCCAGTGCCGCACCGAAGCGGCTGTGCTGACTACCGGGCTTAACGGTCAAATCCAGGCCAAGGACAATACCATTTTCAGCCTGAACGCCGCGCATGCGTCGGAAGTCCAGGGCATGCGCAACGCCTTTGAGCTTAAATCCAGCATCGACAACTGCTGCTGCGTCACCAACAACAACATTGAACGTCAGGGTTGCCAGACCCGCGAAGTACTGCTGGCCGAAGGCTGCGCCACCCGCGCGACCATCGACCGACAGGGCCAGGAAACCCGCGCTCTGATCGCCCAGCTCGACCGTGAACGTCTGTTGCGCGAAAGCGCCGCCAAGGACGCCAAGATTGCCCAGCTGGAGGCCCAGAGCTTTAACACGGCACTGGCCGCTGGTACGGCCCAGCAGGCCCGTAATGACCTCAATGCGGCCATGACCAACATCATCGGCCATATGGCTGTGATCTCGGGCCGCACCACCCCGACGACTGCTGCCGTTGCGTAAGTTCGGCATCCTCCGCCGACGGCGGGGCCTGCCCATATGGGAATTACAGGCCCCGCCAAACTCATAAGGAGCAAAGACATGAGAGTGAGATTGGCTTTTACCGGAGGTGGCCGCAAGAACGATAGTGACGGGAGCGGTCAGCATGAACAGCGCCGGGAAGGAGGGCATGAACAGGGCGGCCAGACGATGGCTTATTCGAGCATGGTAGCCGGCCATTATGGCCCGCAGACCAACGGCGGATATGGTGGTTATGCCATGTTCATGCCGGACGGTACGCCTCAGAGCCGTGAAATGGGCTTTACGGCTCCCATGCCGGAATACGAGGACCGCCAGAGACGTGGTTACGCACGTTCTGAAGAATATATGCCCGACAGCGGAGATGTGGAAGCGCGTCGCCGTCGCAGTAAGCGTACCGGGCGCTTTATCCGCGGTGAAGGCGATGACGGACCGGAAATGCACCATCGTAGTCATTGGGATGACGAAGATGATGACTCCGGTTCGCGGCGTGGTTCCTACAGTCGCCACGACCGTGAAAACGATTCCGGCGAGATGGAATCCCTTCGTAAGCACATCAAAAAGCTGGAACAGCGCTTGGAAGAAGCCGAAGAGGCCGGGGAGCACGTCCGCAGCCTCAAAAAAGAGGTCAAGCATTTGAAAGAAGCTCTCGAGGGCAAGGAATCCGGCGAAGAGCGCGAAGACCGCGGCAGAAAGGAAAGCAAGAAGCGCGGCAAGTCCGAGGACGATGACGACGAGGATGACCCTGTTGCGGGCCTTAAAAAACTGCTGAAGGAGGGCGTCGATGGGAAGGACTTTTTGAAACACCTTCCCGCCATCTTTCAGGCTGCTTTTGAAGTAATCGCCGATCCACCCAAGACGTGGCCGCCCTATCTGGAAAAAGAGGACTATAGCGGGATTTACGTGATGGAAGCCAAAGAGCTGATGAAAGCCATTGAGCAGTACAAATCGGGCCAGAAAGGTCTCCATGACGTGCTGCGCGAGATGAAACACACGGGCGCCGCACTGATCCAGATGTACGCAAACCTTCTGCAAAAGATCGAGCAGGAATAAAAACGGAGGATGCCGATCATGAGCCAAACCAATACCAGCGCAAACCAGTACCAGCAGGCCGGAAGCCCTCAGGCTCCCGCAACAAAATTCCTCGAAGAATGGGAGTGGGAGGGAGAGCACCTTGTGTTGGCTTATAATCCTTATGACCCTACACGCAGCCAGCTTCGCCCGGATTATTCCCGACTGGTGGGCGAACGAGGTGTGTGTCAGCCCGTGGTGTTTCTCAACAGGGCGACAGGTGAGGAAATTCGCAAGTTCGTCGTGCTGGCCAAGGTCAAGGCCCCTGCCGAGCCGGGCTCGCTGGTACCCGATAAATATTACCGCTGCTTTAGGCTGTATGACCTTTATGTTGATCCGCGCATCGTGGATTGGGGCACTCTCGTTTTCTACGAGATTAAGCCCAGGGACATGGGCGTTGATATGAGCATGAACGAGGCGCAGCGGTTTATGAATACACTGCTGGGAGGCCAGGAAGCGGCCCAGGAGCCTACGCAGACCCAAGACAACAAATGGGCAGAGGATTTCGCCCAAATCCAGCGTCAGGCGATGACGGGAACCGGCATGGTGACGGAGCCACGTGAAGAATCACAGGAGAACGTTAATGGCGACGAATGACGCTATGACGGCCCTGATGCAACGGATGCAGCAGAACGCCGCGCCCTTGCAGCAGAGCTATGGCAGCGCAAATCAGCTTCTGGATGCTGCCGTTCTTGAGGCTTTCCCGTGGGTTCTGAGCATGCCGAGTGTTCGCGCCAAGGTGCCTTCCATGTTCCGCAACGCGTTGCCCAAGGGAAGCCCCGTGACGCTGGAAAAACTGGAACGCCTTGCGACTCAGCTCGTCGCCATCTTGGGCGCCAGCTATGGGTCTCAGGGCCCGGAGCCTACGGGTGGTGATTCTGCCCAGCCGCCCCGTGGTCAAGCCAATATCTACAACTTCAAGGAGCGATGACATGTTTTCCTTCCCGATCCTTTTGTGGCCCATGACGCCGGATGTGTTTCTGGCACGCTGGTGGTGGACCATCATTCTTTCCCGGCAGGCTTCTGCTTCCCGTGCGGCAAGCTCATCCGCATCTGGTGCAAGGGAAAATGCAGTGCCCACAGCCGAACAGGGCGGAGCGGCTGCATCCGCCCGCAAGAGCAAATAAATTCAATGCCCGCCGGGGGCACAAAACGTCATCCGGCGGGCAAATGGAGTCATTCCATGTGTGAACATAACGGCCCCTGCACCTGCGTCACGCCTTGTGCTGATTGCCATTGCGGGCCCTTCATCGTCTGCGGACTCTGCGCTATCTGGATACCATCACGGGAGGATTCCACCGCGTCTGAGGACGATATGGGCATCTGTCCTCGTAAGGAGTGGCCCCACAATCGCACCAAAGCTACTGACGGCTGCCGTGACGGCGTGTGGCCTGGGGAATAAGAGATATGGCCGTCACCTTGGATGCCCTGCGGCTGGCGCGTGTGATCGTCGTATTGGATGAAAAGCTGCCGCGTGGTGAAGATATGGCGGACGATGCGCCGCGCCCTGCCTGGTGCCGGATATTCTGCGAAGGCATGGACAGCCCCGGCGGGGAATGCTGCGGAATCTGCAGCACATTAAGCCAGACGACGCGCGATGCATTGGATGAAGTTTTCAGGGAACCCAAGTAGAGGTTCGGCAAATTTCTGCTCTACTACAATCCCGCCTGCTTGTATTCTGTATTGACTCTGGCGTTCGCGTTTCTCGGTTGTTGTCCACTTTGAGATCGCTATTAGTTTAGCGGCATACCTAAATACAGTCCGTGCCGCGCAAGTTCGTGGGCATATTCTTGAAGCACCGTTTCGCCAATCCCCTTTACTTTGAGAAGCTCATAAGGCTGCCGCCTGACAAGTTCTGTGACGGTGTGAATTTTTGCCGTAGCAAGTCCCGTCCGCGCCCTGAAAGATAAATCCAGATTATCCACATTGGAATCGAGAAACACGTTGATATCAGTTCGTGGCTGGTCGGCGCTTTCGACGCCTACAATTTCGGCGTCCCGAAGCTGGGCCGGGAATTCCACCTCGCAGACCTCCCAGTCAAAGCCGGTGACAACACCTCGCGCATTGCGCCGGGACAGACGCAGGATAATCCGAGCCTTGTAACGTGGTTCGTTCATAGGCTTTTCATGCCATAGGGAGGAGGGAAGTCAAGGGATGGCAAATAACTTGACAAGCGTAGCCTGAGGGCTACAATATATCTATGAACACACTGCGCCGCACCGAACAATTTTTACTCTGGTATTCCGAGTTGAAGGATATTGCAGCCAAGGCCCGCATTGCCGCGCGGCTCAAGTATGCAACACAAGGGAACTTCGGGGATCATAAAGGCGTTGGCTGCGGCGTCATGGAAATGCGAATCCACGTAGGACCGGGGTACAGGCTTTATTATGCACAGGCTGGCACCACCATCTATGTTTTACTGCTAGGCGGTAGTAAGCGCACGCAAGGCGCGGATATAAAAGAAGCCCAAACTCTATGGAAAAAGTTGCAGGAGAAATCAAAATGAAAGACTTGCCTGAACTCGACATTGCCGAACTGCTGGACAGCGAAGAGGTTATGGCTGGTTATTTGTCAGAGATAATGGCATCTGGCGACAGTACACTTATCATGTCCGCTTTGGGTGACATTGCCCGCGCCAAGGGAATGAGCGCCATATCCAGAGATACAGGCTTGAATCGTGAGAGTTTGTACAAAACCTTCAGGGCCGGAACTGAACCAAAATTCGACACGGTTCTCAAAATTATGTCCGCCCTGAATCTCAGTCTCAAAGCTGCACCGGCCGTGTGTGACAGATAGGGAAAGCGAGCTGGAATTCCCAAAAACGTGCATAGTATAACGATATCTTATTGAGGAATAATCTGGATGAACAAATTCGCCCCGTTTGAGGCATCTGATTATCTGAACAGCGAAGAAGCTATTGCGGAATATCTCAGCGTTGCGGCGGAAGACTCCAACCCTGATATTTTCTTGGCGGCCATTGCGGATGTGGCGAAGGCGCGAGGAATGGCAAAGCTGGCTCTTGAATCCGGCCTTGGGCGTGAGAGCCTGTACAAAGCTCTGCGCCCCGGCTCAAAGCCCCGCTATGAAACTATTGCAAAGATACTGGCTGCGCTGGATGTAAAGATGCAGATACTACCGACAAAGCCGGAGCATCAGGCTACGGCAGGCTAGATAGCGAAAATTCACCACAATCCCGCCTGCTGGCATGGCTCCTTAACCCTGGCATTCTCATTACCTTGTAATTTCTCGATCCTCTTGGCCCGCGTGCATTCCCAAGCGTCAACCAAGTACATCTTATCCCACGCCTCAAAAAGCTGCTGTTGCTGGCGGCTGAGCCTGTACATGGGGTAACTGTCGGCCATGTACAGCGCGGCGCGCGCCACTTGCCCCTTGGCCCTGTCCGGCGGCTCGAAGCGGTTTCCGTCCACCTTGGCCGGGCATGACCCGAACGCAGACGCAGAGCCGGGTAGAGCCGAATACTGCTTGTTGCTGCGAACGGCATTCACCGCACCGATGGCCGGAAAGAGGTTGTACATGTCCGCCTGCATGTGGCGATATTCCATATTGATCTTCTCTGCGCAGCGACGGCCCTTGAATGGTTTGCCGTTGCGGTTGACGCATTCGGGGTGCCCGTCTCGCCATTCTGAAAAGGCGCGGCCGAAGTTCTCAGTGGGCACAGCGTGCTCCCACTCAACTTTGGTGGCCCGTTTTTCATGCGCTCGCGTGGTGAAGCCAGCAGACAGACTCACATGCTTTTGGGCATCGAACTCCGCTCCACAGTAAAGCGTCACACAGTGGTCAAAATAGACTTGATGCTCAAGCATCCTTTTCGCGGAATTGAAGCTGTCATTGGTGGTATTGCCGGAGGCCAGAGCCATGATCGGCAGCCCGATCAGGGCAAGCGCAAGGATGATTTTGTTCATACTCCGCCCCTAACAGGTAGCCGATATGGCTGCAAGGTCACGCCAGAGGAAAGAAAGGAAACGGCAAAAGAAGCCGCCGCTAAGAGATGGGGTAAGTAGGGAAAAGGCTATATTGTTCTTGTTCTTGCGCTCCAAATCTTTCCTTTATTTTCCCTTCATACTCTTTTTTGTCTTTAGACGACTCTGCCATTTCAAGAACACGCCCTAACTGTATTCTTAATGCTCTAGCCCCAATCTCATTAAGGAACTGGAATAATTTTTTATTTCTGTCTCCACCTGAATTTTTTGCGCTACGCAATAATTCAAGAAGGTTACCGTCACTCTTTGCCAATGGGTAATAAATATGGTCAACTGTGAGATGCATTTCTTTCCAGTTCTTCCCTCTTTGCGGAGGAGTAATGTTATACAGGCGTTGCCATTCGGCGTATAACTCTGTCGGAAACTCTTTTTCATACTTTTTTGCTTCCTCCAAAATATAGACTTTAAACGCTTCGATAACTTCTTGAACTTCTGGACGGTATCCGGCGAGAGCGTAAACAAGCCCCTTAATCCCGGATTTAGCAGAGGCGTTAAGAATAATATGTGCCTGTTTTGCTATCTCTGCTTGATTGGTTTTTAATTTTCTATCTGCCTCTGCTCTGATAATAGCTTGGCAAACATCGATTAGAATTGTTACATCATAACCGTGAATCGTTGGCATTGATTGATTTTCCGGATCCACTCTAGCCCTTTGAAATTTAATTGGATTTTCAATTTTTTGGGCAAGTTCGGGTCCGACATATTCAGACATGGTTTTTTGTTTTATGAGCCTCAAGAAGTTTGTTCCACCCTGCCCTGTATAGCCAAGCGCTGCCCCCATTCCCCGCTTGCTGATAACCGCTGTTTTGGCGTCATCATTCAAGACATAGCAATCAACATCAATGCCAAACTCTTCTTTGAAGTTTCCCTTGTGAATAGCGACAAGTCCCCATCTCGCAACGGCAGCTTTTCTAGCAATCGCCTTGCGCTCTTCGCTTGAAAGGGATTCCGCACGAGCGATGCCGCCTTTTGCCTTTCCTGTTTTTTCTGATTTACTTTCCATGCAAGCACCTCTTTATTGTTTTATGCTTGCAAATTGTCATAAGGCACAATAAAATGCAAGCATGAATTAAATTAAAATCCTTGCAATATCCAAGGTGCACCAGGGCTTGCGCGCCAGTTCTGTTCCCTGTCAACCCTCTTCGCCCCTCCCCCCTAAAAAAGTGAGTGTTTAATCTTTCCGCCGTCCGGCGCGGACGCTATACTTGCTCCCAAATGTCGCAGCAAGCCTCCAAACAGATCGCCGTCATGGGCCGCAGGTGGGATGGTGGCGCGCCGGTTCACCGCCTTGCCTTGGAAGGGCAGAGCCTTGAGCGGGAGAAAAACCCCGCCCTGGCTCTGAAAATGCTGGCTGGCGCACTGGGCAACAGATAGGGGGATGTTATGGATACGCAGACAATCCTTTCCACCGACGCGGCCCGTGGCATGCAGCGCAAGCACTCCAAGTTAATACGCGACCTTGACCGGGTGCGCTCCATGCTCCCGCCGGACTTGGCCGCCCGGCTGCTGATGCGTGTGGATGTGCTAGGCAGAGACGGCAAGACCATACGCGCCTACCGCCTACCCAGAATGGCGCTGGCGCTGCTGTTCATGGGCGGGGCTGGGAGGGTGGCCGTCACCTGGGCGGCAGGGATGATGGAGTAAGATAGAGAGGGTGAGTTGCTAGAATGAAAAGGGACGGGCGTCGGGTGAGGCCGCCTATACAGACGCAGATGGAGAACGTAGATAGTTATTGACAACATCCAAATTATGGTCAAAAATAAATCATGAATAGTATGCATATTAACATCATAAATAACTTATAGACAAGGATGGTTTTATGGATGCAAGGGATTTTGAGGAAAAATTTTGGGATGTTGAAAAAATTGTCATTGTTCTCAGATGTAATCCAAATCAAGAAGTTGGGGAATATGACTATGTCAGGGCTGCGCCTGGGGACACAACGCTCAGTGAATTGCGGAACGGCAGGCTATCTTGCCTTGAAGTACCATATGTCATCCACAATGGTGATGTGGAAGAACCTCATGGGAGAACCAGACTCTCTTCAATTCGCGAATCATATTAGAGAGGACGTATGAAAGATCCTTGGTATTCACAAATGGTTTCGGAAAAAGGCAATAAAATTTCCGGAACTGCAGCTTTTCTTCAGAGGGTTCGTCTGGAAGGCGGCATGATGGAAATTTTGCATAAGGTAACCCAATTTGCGGTGCAGAACACCATGCAAGGAATTGCTAAAAACTTTTCTCTCCTTCCCAAAGGACGTGGAAAAGATTAACTAACAGGGCGTCTCTTATAAAGGAATATGGATGAGGCGTCATCCCCCTTATCGCTAAGCTCCAACGGAGTATCCCAAGAGACGGCGCACTGGCTCATTGACGAGCCGTTGAATTAACCGAGAGGCCGGACGCCATAAGCGCCCGGCCTTTCTTATGTTCCTCAAAAAACTTTACAACAAACACTTCCCCTTCATCTCTCGCCTCTCTTAGACTTTCTCCCAAACCCTGTGGAGGAAGAATGCCTGTTTTTCAGCTTGAGCTTCAATTTGACGAAAAGGGCGCGGTAAATGCCGTTCGGCAGCTTGGGAAGGTGGCTGACGCAGCCGGGAAGGCGCAGCAGGCGGTCAAAGATATAGGTAAGGGTGCGGAGGGGCCTCAAAAGGTCGCCCAACAGGCTGAGATCGCGGCGAATTCCCTTGGTAAAATGCAAAAGTCATTTGCTCTGTTGGGGAAAATTGCTATTCCAGCGGCAATTGCCTTAAAAGTTACACAATTTTTATCGTCTATCCAAGACTTATCAAGTGAATTTGGTAAACTCGAAATACAATATAAAATATTAGGCGATAGGGCCGCTTATACAACACAAGAGTTAACCGCTCTTGAACAGGTTATGATTAGAAATGGAGTCAGCGCGCTCGATGCAAGAAAGAGTGTAATGGCTCTTACTGGAGCGCACATCAAATCCGCAGACGCCATATCCTTGTTTTCTGTGTCTCTCGACGCCTCAAGCGTCAGTGGAAAAACTGCGGCGCAAGCCTTGGAAGTTATAACTGCGGCTATAGTTGGGAATAATGAAAAATTGCTTATGAGTATCGGCATTCAAGCCGATTTTGATGCCGGTTATCGCAAATTGGCTGAAAGCCTCAATAAAGGTGTATATGCCCTAACAGAACAAGAAAAGCAGCAAGCGCGCGTAAATTCCACGCAAGAAGCTGCAAAAAGCATACTTGGGTCTTATGAAAATTATCTTGATGATGCTAAAATAGCAAGTAATGAACTCTCAAGAGCACTCGATTCTTTGCGTATAGAGCTTTCAGAAACATTTAGTGTTGATACATCTAGTTTAATATATGGAATGGCAGAGGCTATTGATTGGATAACAGCTAGAGTTATAAACTTGCGTAATGCATTTTCTGGAATTGGGGCTGTCATTCGAGGAGAATTAGACCTTTCTCATCTTGCTAGTATGAATTCTCAACAACTAAAGCAATATCTTGATAACTACAATTCTATTGAATGGGTGACGAAACAAATAGAGACTTCACAACGCCGCATCTCCGATATCAAGAATAAGCCCGGAACATATTTCCAAATAAATGGGACAGACAATTCAGACGTTGAAATAGAAGCTGAGCAACAAAGGCTTGAACGCTTTATTGAGATAAAAAAGCGTCTAGAAAATGAGGCACGACGCAGACGAATTGCAGAAGAACAAAGGGAAAATCAAGAAAGAGAAAAAAATACTAGAGCCTCTTTGGAGAGGAGTGTTTCCCTTGCTTCTGGCATCCTTAGCAAGGGGGAACGAAGCGCTAAGACAAAGGACGTTGGATCGGCTGGCGTTAGTCACGCTATCGCCAAATGGAAGGACTTCACTCGACAAATCGAAGTTCTTAATGGTGCTACCACCAAGACCGACGCCAGTCTGGAAAGGACTCTGGACAACATTTCCGACATTGGTAAAGCCGCTGGCAAGTCCGCTGCTGAAATTCAGCAGATGAGAGATGACTATACCGCTGCCTTCAAATCCAACACCCTAAAGGACTTCAACAAGGAATTGTTGCAGGCCCAGGGCAACACCAAGGCGCTACGTCAGATCGAAATTGACGACGCCATCAAGGGCTGGGAACAGCAATTTAAAGCCGCTGGCGTAAGCGCGGCAGAGGCACAGCCCAAGATTGAAGCCCTGCGCGCGGCCCTGGAAAAGAAACAGGACTACCAGGACTTGCAGACCGCCGTGGGTTTCTATGACGAGCTTGCGCAGCTCTCCGGCGACTTTACCGCCTCTCTGGAAAAGCAAAATGAGCTTATCGCCCTCAAGGCTGAGATATACCGGCAAAACGGGATTCCTCCGGCGCTCGTAGCGGAATGGGAGCTGCTGCAAAAGATCGAGAAGGCCCGCGATCCGTGGTCGGGCCTGGACCGCTCCGTGCGCAAGTTCTACGCCAGCGCCACGGATTACGCCCGCGGCTTTGAAGAAGTTTCAACACAGGCGCTTACCGGCTTCTCCAGCACACTGACTTCCGTGCTCTGGAAGGGTGAACAGGATTTCGGGCAGTTTTTTCAGAGCATCGGGCAGATGATCACGGAACTGGCGATACAGGCCAGCATGGCCCAGATCATAGGCGGCGGCTCCGGTGGGGGCGGCCTGATGGGACTGCTTGGCGGACTGTTCAATGGAGGATGGGGGGATACATTTTCCAGTGCAGCGTCGGCGACTACCGGCTGGGTAACCAGCGCACACGGGAACATATTCAGCGCGCCCGGCCTCTCCGCTCACTC
>OGXO01002014.1_pt1 | contig 10536 bp, 5 predicted proteins | sample 1576321 | NCBI WGS metagenome assembly OGXO01 (sample SAMEA3541568, study PRJEB24748) | human gut metagenome | biome: human gut; feature: human-associated habitat; material: faeces | place: China | collected 2012 | reverse complement strand
AGAATCCCACGTTCTCCAAGGAGCCGTCCGATCCCGATGCCGTTGCCTACAGCAAGGATGACATCGCGGCCATCCTCGACAGCAAGACCCTGCATGCCGAAGAGCTGGATAAGTCCACGGTGCTTGACACCATTTATTACAGCAGCAAGGTCCCGTTTGGCTTCAACTATGCCGACGGCGAGGCCAACTTCGGCTCCGATGACGACACTATGATGGGCCACGGCACACACGTTGCCGGTATCATTGCGGGCAACCTGACCGAAGCGGCTCAGGAGCAGTTCGATATGACGTCCCTCGGCATTGCGCCGGAGGCACAGCTTGTCATCATGAAGGTCTTTGACAAGGGCGGAAACTGCTATTTCGATTATCTCATCGCCGCCATTGAAGACGCCATTACCCTCGGCGTCGACTGCGCGAACCTCTCCCTCGGCCTTTCCAGCGGCCCGTATTACTACGAGGGCGTGACCGAGGTCTATGACGCCGCCACCGCAGCGGGTATCAGCGTCTGCGTCTCCGCGGGCAACGATGGCTTTACCGGCACCGAGAGCCTCTGGGGCGATGAGCAGATCAAGTCCACGAGCGTCTCCAGCGGCACGCTGGGCATGCCCGGCACGTTCGACTCCGTCCTGACCGTCGCCAGCGCCGAGAATGAAGGCGTGAAGTGGCTCAACCCTACCGGCGTTCTCGGCTGGTACAACAAGGGCATGGCGGCTGACCAGTACATGTCCGTGAGCGAGATCGAAAATGTCCCCGAGGGCAAGGGCTTCTATGAGAACCTGCGTCCGACGGAAGACCTCGTAGGCGGCACCTATGGCTACACCGAGTCCATCAAGAATTCCGACGGACAGATCGTCTATGTCCCGTTTGAGGGCGGCAACGGCGACTCCATTATTGCGGCGGCAAAGGCCGCAGGCGCAGCCGGCGTCGTGTTCTACGACCCGACTCCCACCGAGGAAGAAAAGTGGGACTATGTGGATGTTGAGCTGACCAGCTTTGATGTCCCCGCTGCCCGCGCGAACCTGACCGAGTTCGAATGGATGAAGGTCAACAATGACACCGGCACCGTCTCTGTAAAGGCCGACTGGAACCGCAACAACGCCGCAGGCGAGATGTCCTCGTTCTCGTCCTGGGGCCCGACGGAAGGCCTCTCTCTGAAGCCGGAGATCACCGGCATCGGCGGTAACGTCTTCTCCGCATACTATGGCGAGTTTTTCGCAGTTGCCTCCGGCACCTCGATGTCTTCTCCGGCCGTCGCCGCCTCCATGGCACTGCTGCGGCAGTATCTGAAGACGACCTCCATCCCGGAAGAGGACTATGCCAAGGTCGCCAACTGCCTGCTTATGAGCACGGCAACGCCGATCGTCGATGAAGCGAACGGCACCTATTACTTCGTCCGCCGTCAGGGTGCAGGCCTTGCCAACGTCGGCAACGCCGTGAAGTCCGGCGCTTACATCGCCGTCGAGGGCACCGACAAGGCCAAGCTCGAGCTGGGCGACGATGCCGAGAAGACCGGCAAGTACGAGATGAAGTTCAGCGTCGTCAACTTCTCCCAGGAAGCCAAGACCTATGCGCTCAGCCTGCAGGGCCTCGGCCAGGCTGCAGAGGGCGGCCTCGTCAAGGGCGGCAAGGTCACCTATCTCACGCAGAACTATGCAAAGAAGCTCGACGCGACCTATACCACCAGCCTGAACGGCAACGAGCTCACGGTTCCCGCCGGTGCGACTGCACAGGTCACCGTGACCCTGCAGCTGACCGACGCGCAGAAGGCCTACTATGACGAGCGCTTCCCGAACGGCGCATATGTAGAGGGCTTTGTCCAGCTCACGAGCAAGGATGCCGTCACTCTGTCCGTCCCGTTCCTCGCATTTTATGGCGAATTCGGCGCGGCTCCCGTTGCCGAGACCGGCAGCTACGCGACCCTTCTGGGCGGTGAGCGCTCCTACAACACGGCCGATCAGGTCGTCAGCGGCATCTACAGCTACCGCCGCATCAGCGACAGCGATGCTCTTTCCTGGATGACCGAGAAGTCCTGGCTGGGCGATACGGCCGCCCCCGGCATGTCCATGGTCCCGATGGACGAGTACAAATTCGCCACGATGTTCTGGGCCTATAAGGGCTTTGTGCCGGAGACGGCGGGCGTCTCTCCGAACGGCGACAATTCGCTCGATGCGTTCTGCCTGCAGATCGGCCTGCTGCGCAACGTCGATAACATCCACTACACCGTTACGAACCTGACGACGGGCGAGGTCCTGTCCGAGCAGGATACCGAATTCCTGCAGAAGAGCTACGCGGGCGGCGTTTACGCCGGCAGCGAGGCCGGAGACTTCGACATGAGCTGGTTCTACGCCAAGGGCGTGAACGAGGACGGCGAGGAATATATTGATTATTCCAAGTGCAGCCAGCCGGAGAACTCCCTGATCTCCGTCAAGGCAGAGATCACCCCGGAGTGCAAGACCGCCAAGACCCAGACGCTCGAGTATATGTTCTATATCGATACGACCGGCCCGAACAGCAAGAAGCCGACGTTCAGCTGCAAGACGGAAGACTTTGGCTGGGGCCCGGAGTCCATGTACACGATCTCCGTGGAATCGAACGAGGCCTGGTATCAGGACTACGACATGAGCATCACCATCGAATATGATGAAGAGACCGGCGACTACTTTGCCTCCGCCTTTACCTCCACCTATTTCCCGACTGCGCGGCCGAACGGCGAGGGCGTCCACGGCGTGAGCGAATCCGGCAGCTCGATGTACACCGACTCGTGTACCGATATCTTCCTCGGCTATGACTACGCAGGCAACTGCTCCGCCTATACCATCACCGGTTCGCAGCTCGATGACAACATCAGCCTCTCTGCGGAAACGGACTCGATCTACATTGGCGAGGAAGTGACCATCCAGAATACCGATGTCGACGACTATGCCATGCTCCTGAACTGGGAGGTCTCCGATCCCGAGATCGCCGAGATCGTCTCCAGTGACGACAGCAGCGTGACCATCAAGGGCCTGAAGCGCGGCGACGTGGCTGTGACTGCCTCCGTCGGCGACTTCAAAAAGTCCGTCACGATCCATGTCCTGGACAAGAACTATGAGGATCTGAAGGGCAAGTTCCAGGATATCTCCGGCCACTGGGCCGAGGAGACCATCCTTGAGGCTGTCTACCGCGGCCTGTTCAACGGCGTGAGCAGCGACCTGTTCGATCCGGACAGTGCCATCACCCGCGCCATGTTCGTCACAGTGCTCTACCGTATGGAGGGTCAGCCCGCAGTCGACCAGAAGGCAGGCTTCACGGATGTGGCAGAGGGCAGCTACTACGCCGCCGCCGTGGATTGGGCCGCAAAGAACGGCATCGTCAACGGCGTCTCCGAGACGTCCTTCGATCCGGATGCCGCCATCACCCGTGAGCAGATGGCAGCGATCCTGTATCGCTACGCCGCCTATTGGGAGCTTGACGTGAGCGCAGAGGCCGACCTCAGTGCCTATGCGGATGCTTCCTCCGTGAGCGGCTATGCACAGGCTGCCATGCAGTGGGCCGTGGCAAACGGCGTGATCAACGGCACGTCCGCCACGACGCTCGAGCCCGCCGGTACGGCGACCCGCGCGCAGGCCGCGACGGTTCTGGTTCGCTTTCAGAACAGTATGAAGAGCTGACGTTTCAAAACCGACGCTTTCCTTTCCTTGGCGCCCCCCTTTCGCTTCGGCGGGAGGGGGGCGTTGACCGTTTGACAGGCGGCTGCATTTATGGTACAATCCCGGCGGAAGGTGAGATTATGCGTGTGATTTCCCGCCCGGCCGCAGGGGATGCGATCCGGCGCCTGCTTCTGGCGTGGCTGCTGACCGGAGCCATACAATATACCTGTCTGCCCGCGCCCGAACGGGTGCTGAGCGGCTTTTCCGCCCTGACGGGGCAGTCGTTCCCGCTGCTGCTCGTGGGGACGGCGGCCTCCTTTGCCCTGCTTACGCTGGCGGGCCTTCGCTGGCGCACGGCGCACTGGGAGCGCGCGGCCCTGCTGCTGTGCTTCGGCTGGCAGCTCGTGCTGGGCCTGTGCGCCTCGTGGTCCGTGCCGCTGCTGTGCGCCGGGCTTGTCGTGCTGGCCCTTCTGCTCGTCTACGCCGCCTATGGCGCGCGGATGGACGGAGAGAGCCTGACAGCTGCGCCGGCGTGCACCGGCCGCCGCGCGGGACTTGTGATCGCCGCGGCCGCCGCAGCCGTGTTTCTTGTGGCCGTGCTGGCGCTGACGGTGTTCCGCGTGCTGAGCTATGCCGCACCGACCTATGATTTCGGCATTTTCTCCCAGATGTTTCACAGTATGCGCACGACGGGCCTGCCCGTGACGACCTGCGAGCGCGACCGCGTGCTGTCGCACTTTGCCGTGCATGTTTCGCCGATCTACTATCTGTTCCTGCCGTTTTACGCCCTGTTCCCGTCGCCCGTGACGCTCGAGGTGCTGCAGGCCCTGCTGCTGGCCTCGGCGGTCATCCCGCTCTGGCGCATTGCGCGGCGGCACGGTCTGTCCGGCGTGACGGCCGGTCTGCTGTGCGCCCTGCTGCTGCTCTGGCCTGCCTATGCGGGCGGCACGAGCTATGACGTGCATGAAAACAAATTCCTCACGCCGCTGCTGCTGTGGCTGTTCGACTTCCTCGACCGCCGCTGCGTGTGGGGCGTTGCCCTGTTCTCCGTGCTGACCTGCATGGTCAAGGAGGACGCGCCCGTCTATGTCGCGGTCATTGCGCTGTGGGTGGTCCTGCGGGCTCTGACCCGCACCGGGGCGGAGCGGCGCTGGGGCCTGCTCACGGGCGGTGCGATGCTCGTCGGCGCAGTGGGCTATTTCCTCGGCGTGACGGCCTGGCTCGCTGCCGACGGCGACGGCGTTATGTCCTATCGCTACAGCAATTTCCTCTATGACGGCTCGGATTCGCTGTTCACGGTCATCAAGGCTGTGCTGCTCTCGCCGGTGCGGACGCTCCGGGAGTGCTTCGAGGGCGAGAAGATCGCGTTCTTCTTCCTGACGATGGGGCCGCTGCTGTTCCTGCCGCTGTGCACGCGGCGCTATGAGCGGCTCGTGCTGCTCATCCCGTTCCTGCTTGTGAACCTGATGTCGGATTATACCTATCAGCACAGCATCTTCTTCCAGTACACCTACGGCTCTGCGGCCTGCCTGTTCTACCTGACGGCCGTGAATCTGGCGGAGCTGCCGCGCGTCTGGAACCGCCCGGCGCTGGCGGCTACGGCGGCCCTGCTGGCGGGCGTGTGCTTCTGCGGGAACATCCTGCCGCTCTCCGAGAATTATGTCAACCGCTATTTCGACTACCGCGCGGTCTGGCAGGAGACGGACGCCGTGCTGGACCGCATCCCGGACGATGCGAGCGTCACGGCCACGACGTTCCTTGTGGTGCCGCTGTCGCGGCGCGCCGTGCTCTATGACCTGCGCTACTGCTCGCAGGAGCACCTGCTCAGCACGGACTATGTCGTTGTGGAAACGACGGACAGCGGCAGCCTGAAGCCCTATGCCGTGGATGGGGAGGACGGGCTGGAGGGCCTGACGGCCCTGTTGCGCGCTGCGGGCTATGCGCAGCTGCCGGATACCGGAAGCCGCCTGCAGCTCTGGAAAAGGCCGTAGAGGCCGGAATATGCAGCAGATCGACCTGTGGAACCGTTTTGATGCGGAACACCACAGGTCGATTTTTGGTACATTTGCCGTCTTGTAAAATTGGGGGGGACTGATATACTGGAAGCGTAAGAAAGGACTTTACAGGCCGGACAGGAGGCGGCACAGAATGAAACAGAGTGGAAGAAGGATCGCGGCGGTCGTGCTGGCGCTGGTGCTGGCTGCCGCCGGGATGGCGGGCTGCAGGATCAGCCGGACGCGAGCCATGACGGACAGGGAACGCATGGCCTGCGAGGCCTACACCATTTCGTTCCCGGAGGATGTCCTCGGGGATAAGACCCTTGCGGAGACCATCCTGTCGCTCTGCACGGCGCAGGAGGAGACCGAGCATGGGACCGTCTATGACGGAACGGCCCTGCAGCCGTATCTCTATCAGTGCAGCGAGGTCACGGAGGTCGTTTCCAGCATGGACCGGCCGATGCATCTGAATGTGAGCTACAAAACGCAGGACGACATCGAGGCTTCGCTCGAGATCGACTATGACGTGATCGTGCTGCGCTCGGTCTATTATCCGGAGGAGGATGCATATGCGCTCGAGCAGATGGGAGAGGCAACGTGGACGACGCACTTCCGGTATGGAAGCTAGGAGGGCGGAATGGAAGAGTCTGAACTCAGAAATACTGTCCCGGAATTTGACCCAAAGCCCTGCCCGCTCTGCGGCAGGACCATGCGGCGCGGGCTGATTCAAAGCGGCGGTGTCCTGTATTTCACCGATGAGGAGAAGTACTGGATCAACTGGCCGCTGAAGTCCCGCGGGGACATCCCGCTGCTGGGCGGAAAGCTCTTTCCGACCTTCCCGGATGACGGCGCGACGAAGCTCGCCCAGATCTGCACGGACTGCGAGATTGTTCTCTTCTACTACGGCAAGAAGTGGGACGACCGGCGCTGGAACAGATAAAAACTGCCGGGAAAGCCCTTAGGGCTTTCCCGGCACAGCTTGTCAAAAGTCCCTTCGGGCTTTTTTCGCCAAGCGGACCTCCACCGGCTGTGCGGTGGAGGCCATTTTTTTGCGCATCAGGTGTTGAAGAAGTAGAAGCCCTCCGTCGGGGTGGGGATGGTGCCGTCCACAATGCCGTTCACGGCGTAGACGAAGAGGATGATATAGAGAATCAGCCACAGCACCGAGACGATCAGCCCGATGATGGACATGATGCGGCCCTTGCGGTTGCGCGGCAGGTCAAAGCCCGCGCGGCGGCGCGAGAGGGACGCGAACACGAGTCCGGCGATGCCGAACTGGATGCCGACGAAAAGCGTGACGAGGGAACAGATGCCGCAGACGAAGGCGACGATGGAAAACGCCTTTGCGGTTCCGGGAACCGGGCGCTGCGGCTCGGGGGCGGCAGGGATGACGTCCTGCTGCGGATCATAATTCTGCATGAGGGGGATCTCCTTTCTGATCGTTGGGTTCGGGGTGGGTATCGAGCCACTGCCGCCAGCCGTCCAGATCGTCCGGCTCCGGCGTGGTATCTTCTGCGTTTTCGGGCGTTTCGGCTTCTGCCGGGGCCTCCGGCAGGCTATCCGGCAGCAGGGCGAATTCCGTCACGGGCGGCACGTCCGCCTCGCCGCCGAACAGCGGGCGGCGGCGCAGGAGCAGCGCCAGCAGCACGAACAGGCCGAGGCTCACGCCGGAGATGATCGCGCCGGTCTTCAGGCCGGGCGCGGTGTAGCGCAGCTCGACGGTGTGCTGCCCGGCCGTCAGCGGGAAGGCTATGACGGCGTCCGTCAGCCGGACGCTCTCGGACGAGGCGCTGGCCGTCTGCGCCAGCGGGACCTCAACGCCGTCCACATAGGCGCGCCAGCCGTTCTCGTAGGGAATGGACGTGTAGAACAGGCCGTCCTCTGCGGCGTCCACCGTGCCGGACAGGCGCGTGTCCGTGTCCTCCGTCACGTTCCAGACGCTCCGGGACAGGCGGGAAAGTCCCGCGTCGAACACGGCGTCATTCTGCTCGGCCACGTCCAGCGAGATCGTGCCCTCCTTACCCTCGGCGACGGGGTAGGTCAGGGTGACGGTGTCGCCCGCCTCGAAGCAGCCGAGGCTGAACAGGCAGCGAACCTTGATATTGCGCGTGAACAGCCGTTCACCGTTGCGGTAGACGGTCAGGTCGTAGTTGCCGGACGACTTCGTCGTGGCGACGAGCAGGCCGTCCTGCGGCACGACGTAGGAGATGCTCAGCTCGCTCTGCCCGTCGGCGTCCTGCGTGGAATAGCTGTACTGCGTGCCGCTCGTGCCGCTGGCGCGCAGATCGCAGGCCTCCGGCGCTTCGAGCGTGTCATATTTCAGGTGGGTATAGAGCGCGTCGTCCAGCCCCGTGGCCATGCGGAACATTTCCTCCTGCTCCTTGATGGGGTTATAGACGTTCTGCTCTGCCACAAAGCTGCCCAGCGCAGGGTCCGCCACAAAGCCGAGGCCGAGATAGGCGCGGCTGCGCAGCAGCAGGACATTGCCGGACTGCGCGGCGACGGTCGTGTAGGACGTGTCGCGCTGCTGGCCGTCGCGGTCAATGAGGTATTCGAGGCCGCACATCAGGTTCGTGAACGGGCTGCTCTCATAATAGAGGTAGCGGTTGCTTGCGGGCCACGAGGCCAGACCGAGCGAACGGCTGAAGCGGTTGAAGCGGACGTTTGCCGACGAGGTGAAGATGGAAATACCACGGTAGCCGTTGAGCGCGGCGTCATTGAGCGTCTGGTAGGACGTGACCTCCACGCGGCCGCTGCCCTCGGGCACGGCCTGCAGGACGGCCTGCACATCCTCAGACTCGCGCGGATAGGACGAGCGGGACGTGAGCGAGACCTTTGCCACGCCCATGGCGATGCTGCAGACCATTTCCGCCCCGATGACGGCAAACAGCAGCACCATGCTGAGGAGCTGCCGCCTGCGCACCGGGCGATACAGCACGAGCGCAAGGCATACAATGGCCAGCGCCAGCGCGCTCAGGAGCATCCGGCGCATGCTGCCCTCCAGCCCCAATCCGCACAGGATGATGCCGAGACATACGGGAAGGATGACGAACAGATATCGCTTGCGGAAGCAGTCCAGCAGTGTCCACGCCCGGTAGGCCATGACGATGAGCACGAAGCTGAACAGGAAGCTGAAGCGATAGGGGAGCATATTGGGGAAATGCCCGCCGTGCCAGTAATAATCCAGCGTGCGGAACAGGAAGCTCAGCAGGAAGAAGGCGAGAAGGCCGACGCTCAGGAGCTTTTCCCGCAGGCGGACCTTTTTACAGCACAGGAAGAATACGGCCAGCGCCACGGCGGCAAAGCCGCAGTAGACGTTCGGCAGGCCCTCCATTTTTGTCGGCTCCGTCGAGGTGAGCAGATTGGCCAGCACGCGGCGCGCGCCGTAGGCGAGGCCGGGCAGCGTCTGCTCCTTCAGCAGGTCCAGCGTGCTCTGGCCCTCCGCGGCCTTGCCGGAGGCGTCCTCTGCGATGTTCAGCGCCAGCAGCTCCGGCGCTTCGTTTCCGGCGGAGTGGGTGTTCTGCAGGCCGTAGAGCGTCGGCAGCAGCAGAACGGCTGCCATGCCGACGCCGAGCAGCGTGCACAGCGCGATGCGGCAGAAGCGGCGGAAAAAGCGCTTCCAGCCGTCCCAGCGGCAGATGCACCAGACAAAAAAGCTCAGCCCGACAAAGATGCAGCAGAAAAACGAAAGATAGTAGTTGCACAGCAGCGAGAGTGCCAGCGCCAGCGTATACAGGCGGAAGCGGCCCTCGCGCAGCAGGCTGACCATGCCCGCCAGCATCAGCGGCAGGAGGGCCAGCGCATCGAGCCAGATGATGTTCCAATAGTAGCCCGCCACAAAGGAGCACAGGGCGTACATCATGGAAAACGGCACGAGCGCAGGCTCGTTCCGGCGGAACGCCGTCCGCAGGAAGACGGCGAAGAACAGACCGGCCAGTCCGATCTTCGTCAGAACGAGCAGCGCGAAGAATTCCCGCAGCAGCGACGCCGGGACCAGCACGGACAGCAGGTACAGGGGACTGGAGAGATAGTAGGCATACAGCGGCAGGTAGCCGATGCCCATGCCTGCCTCGCGCAGGTACTGCAGCGAACCGCCGGAACGGAGCTTTTCCCGGAACGAGACGAAGAAGGGATAATATTGATGCCACATGTCGTGCGCCAGCACCTGCCGGTCGCCGAACGGCCAAAGGCCGCCAAGTATGAAGCACAGCAGCATCACGCCGAATGGCACGAAGAACGACAGGACGAGATAGCGGCGCTTCCGCCGCGTGCGGTCAATTTTCTGCATGGGAGGGCCTCCTTTGCGCCATGCGGCGGAGAAGTTGGGGAATAGTTGCCTCGAAGCTCACGCCGTACCAGCGGGCGTCCGGTTCGCGCCGGGTCTCGGCGATGGTGTCCGCAACGTAGGCGGAGGCCAGCTCCATGGCATCGTGTACGCTCCAGCCGAGCGTCAGCGCGCCTGCGCAGGTGCTGGCGAACAGGTCGCCCGTGCCGTAGAACACGGCGGGAACATATGGTGCGCTGCACTGCGACACCGCGCCCGCGGCATCCATGCACGCCACGCCGACGCGGCCCGGCAGACGGCCACCGCCATGGCCGAGTACTGGACGGGCCTGTTCTGTCTGCTGGGGCATATGTTCCCCTTCATGTTTCAGTTCAAGGGGGGCAAGGGCATCCTCTCCGGCGGTACCATCGCCATCATGATTGACTGGCGCGTGGCCCTGGTGGTGTGGGGGGGCTTCTTGATTTTGGCCATCCTCACCCGGTATGTCTCCCTGGGCTCCAGCTCCACGGGCATCACCCTGCCCATCATCACCTGGATCGTCTATCAGGATTGGCTCATTCTGATCCTGTCCATCATCATCGGCGGACTCATCATCTTCAAGCACCGCACCAACCTTCCGCGGCTG
>OGXO01002009.1_pt1 | contig 10560 bp, 9 predicted proteins | sample 1576321 | NCBI WGS metagenome assembly OGXO01 (sample SAMEA3541568, study PRJEB24748) | human gut metagenome | biome: human gut; feature: human-associated habitat; material: faeces | place: China | collected 2012 | reverse complement strand
CGTGGATCACGCACCCGCAATGACCATGGAGGATGGAAATTGGTGCAGAAAAAGCAGGAATGTCTGTCGATGATTTTACAAAAGAAATGAAGAAGGCCGGTTATATAATTCCAGCAGTATAAAATCAGAAAATGAAATGTGTGGTGCCCGTGGTTGCACCACACATTTCATTTTAATTTAAGAAAAGTTTTATATAATAGGAATTGTTCTGGAAATCAGTTCGTGATAGTATAAAAGCTATGCATATGAAAAGGAGTTAAATCATGGGAAAAATATTTAAAAACATGCTCCCATACTGGAAATGGATTCTGGTTATTGTGGCTTTTCTTGTGATGCAGGCATTTTGTGATCTGTCCCTGCCACAGTATACATCGGATATTATCGATGTCGGAATCATGAGCAGCGGAGTGGAGCATATTCTTCCGGAAGAAATGACACAGGAAGATTTTGTGTCAGCACAGCTTTTTATGACCAGCAGGGAAAAGAAAACATTTGCCGCCTGTTATAAGGAGCAAAAAAAAGACGGAAACTATGTGAGAAATTGTGAAGAGGATACGCTTGACGATATGGATGAGTCTCTGTTGGAGCCGATCGTCATGGTATATCAGATGTCCCAGATGAAGGAGTCCGATATTGACGAGAAGGCTATCACGGCGAAAATGGGAACGGATGGGACGCAGGTAGATATGAAGCAGCTGATGCAGGCACTGGCAGCCGGCCAGGTACCGGATCAGCAGATTCTTGAGATGCGAAAGCAGGTGTCTGGACAGATTGATGCGATCGGATCTTCTACATTGAAATCCATGGGTGTGACCTATGCGATCTCCTGTGATAAAAATGCAGGTGTGGATGTAGATGCCATTCAGAAACATTACTTATGGACCACCGGAGCCAAGATGCTTGGTTTTGCGCTGCTGATGGTTATGGCGGCAGTGGTTGTCGGATATTGTGCTTCCCGTGTGGGAGCATCCATCGGACGGGATCTGCGTGATAAGACATTCCGCAATGTTGTACAGTACTCCAATGCAGAGATGGATCATTTTTCAACGGCATCCCTGATTACGAGAAGTACCAATGATGTACAGCAGATTCAGATGGTGACTGCAGTATTTCTGCGAATGATTCTTTATGCTCCGATCATTGGAATCGGTGGTGTGATTAAGGTTGCACAGACCCATGCAGGAATGGAATGGGTGATCGCGCTTGCGGTGCTTGTTATTCTTGGATTTGTAATGCTTCTTACCTCCCTTGCCATGCCGAAGTTTAAGATTATGCAGAATCTCGTGGACCGGCTGAATCTGGTTTCGAGAGAGATTCTGACAGGATTAAATGTCATTCGTGCATTTGGACGGGAAAAACGGGAAGAAGAGCGGTTTGATGAGGCCAACCGCAATCTGACAAAGACGCAGTTGTTTACCAACCGTGTTATGACATTTATGATGCCGGGAATGATGATGATCATGTACTGCATTACGCTTCTGATTGTGTGGATTGCCGCAAAGAGGATCGATGGCGGATATATGCAGGTTGGTTCCATGACGGCATTTATTACTTACACAATGATGATCGTTATGGCATTTCTGATGCTGACTATGATGTCTATCATGATGCCGAGAGCCGGTGTAGCTGCAGAGCGTATAGATGAGGTTGTACGCACAAAAAGTACGATTACAGATCCGAAAGAGCCGGCTGCCATGGAACAGTGTGAGGGTGTGATTGCCTTTCATCATGTAAATTTCCGGTATCCGGGAGCCACGGAAGATGTGCTTTCGGATATTGATTTTGTTGCAGAGCCGGGAAAGACCACTGCAATTATCGGAAGTACCGGATGTGGTAAATCTACGCTGGTCAACCTGCTTCCGCGTTTTTATGATGTGACAGGCGGAGAGATCACGCTTGACGGAACGGATATCCGCAAGTATACATTGCAGGATCTGCGGGAACATATCGGATTTGTACCACAGAAGGGAATTCTTTTCTCTGGTACAATTGCAAGCAATCTGCGCTTCGGGGCAGAGGATGCGTCAGATGAGCAGATCCGGGAAGCAGCGGAGATTGCGCAGGCACCCATTATCTCCATGATAAATCATCTGCTTAGTCATTCCACCATCAATGCAGATATTTTCACCGGTGATGAAACCCGCCTTGTCCGAACTGAGAAAAAGAACCATATTGGCAATATCCAATGGATTTCCTACTCGCCCTGCTGGGTGTTGCTTAGCATCTGCTTCGTCATTATCTTTATAGGCATTATCAATCCATCCCGGAGAAATAGAATTCACTCTTGCTTTGCCAGCAAATGATACTGTCATCCCATGCGTCAAGGCTACGATGCCACCTTTGGCAGCAGTATAGCTTTCCGTCTGTGGCTGACTCATTCGATCTCTTGATGATGAGATATTGATAATTGATGCTCCACTTGAAAAATGCGGAGCAAATAATTTGCTCAAGTAGAATAGAGCCGTCATCCCAACTCTAAGAGCGTAATTAAAATCCTCATAGTTGCATTCGTCAATGCCTTTCATTGGCGGCAGGACATTATTGACCAATACATCTACGTGCCCATAATCCGTTATTACTTTTCCAGCAAATCTTTCTAGCGTTGCCTTATCACTGATATCTCCAATAAAATAATCATTATTGAGAATATCTATAATGCAGACCTTCACACCACGACTTTTGAACTCATCCACAATGCATTTCCCTATTCCCTTTACTCCGCCAGTGGCAACTACAACTTTATTAGTAAAACTCATTTTATCCTTCAAAATAATCAACTCAACCTACAAAATAACTATCCTATCTACACAACCTACCATATTTTCAAGCTGTCAACTCAACTCTCTGAATTTCTCCAAGTCGATATGTTCCCACTAAGTTATTTTATATAAAAATTAGGGAGTCGAGGATTTTCCCCTTGACTCCCCAAAATTCCTATATTTCAAGGGTTTCTAAGGCTATTTACTTCTGTACTCTTGACATCAATACCACTGTCTCGACATGGCTCGTGTGAGGGAACATATCAACGGGCTGGACTTGACGAATGTTATAGCCGCCTTCACAAAGGATGGCGGCGTCACGGGCAAGAGAGGCCGGTCCGCAGGAAACGTAGACGACGCGTTTGGGACGCACGGCAAGGATGGCGTCAAGAACGGGCCGCTCACAGCCGGCTCTTGGCGGATCAAGGACAACGACGTCGGGGCGGATTCCGTCCCTCACAAGAAGGGGCAGCTCTTTAGCCGCATCAGCACAGATGAATTCACTGTTTTTGATGTGATTGTCCCGGGCATTTTTTCTGGCGTCAGCAATCGCTGGTGCGACAATCTCGATTCCCAAGGCGTGCCGTGCCTTTTGGGCGAGAAAAAGGGTAATCGTTCCTGTGCCGCAGTAAAGGTCGATAACGTTTTCCTTTCCTTCAAGGGCGGCATAGGAAAGGGCAGTTTCATAAAGGCGCTGCGCCTGCAGCGTATTGACTTGGAAGAAGGAATGGGGGGAAATGACAAAGGTTAGGTCGCCCAAGCGGTCATGGATGACACCGGGCCCATAGATTACCTTGTTGTGGGGACCCATAATGACGTTTGTGTGGCGGGTATTGACGTTCTGTACCAAGGTAACAAAGCCGGGGATGGCTTCTTTCAGCATATGGGTCAGTTCCTTGAGATGGGGTACACGGTCCGTATTGGTGACAAGGACAGCCATGACCTCTCCGGTCTGGACGCCGACGCGGCCCATGATATGGCGCACGATGCCCGTGCGGGCGTCTTCTTTTAACGCCGGGATATGGTAGCGTTCCATCCAGGCACGGACGACGGCCGTAAGTTCGTTATTTGCATCATGCTGGATGAGGCAGCGCTTTACGTCAATGACGTGATGCGTGCCCTGGGCAAAGCAGCCAATAGACAGGCTGTGCTTTTTCCCTTCTGCCACAGGGACCTGCATCTTGTTGCGGTAATGCCACGGATCATCGGCTCCCAAAGTGGGATTCACGTTGATGCCCGAAAAATGACCAATGCGTTCCAAGGCATCGATGACGGTCTGACGCTTTTGAACAAGCTGCGCCTCATAGGCTAGATGCTGGATCTGGCAGCCGCCGCAGGCTTCATAGACAGGGCAGGGCGGTGTGATTCGGTCCGGACTGGGGACCAGGATCTTTTCCAAGCGTCCCAGGCCGTAGTTTTTCTTTTTGGCTGTGACTGCGGCCGTTACTCGTTCACCAGGAAGGGCTCCGGGGATAAAATAGGTAAATCCTTTCACTTTACCGACCCCTTCACCGGAACTGCCCAGCCCCGTTATGGTGATTTCAATATGTTCGTTAGGTGTGGTTGTGCGTTTATCTCTTTTCATACCAATCATTATAGCGGGGAAGAAGAGGGAAGGCAACTTTTCCCTGTTTTCTCTTTGTACAAAAATTGTAAAGCTAAATTTACCTCAAAAAAACGATATTTTGAAAAAATGAATCATCTTGCAAAATTAATGATTGACAGATAATATCTTCATCATCTACCATAAGAGTAGCTATTCAGGATAGAGAGACGCTTCTTTAGCAAGCGCCTTTTTTCAACGGTAAAAAGTATACAAAAATAGCGTAAGAAAATAAAAAAATGATTATTCTTGTAGCGGGTGTTTGCTCGGGACTGGGAATGTTGCTTTATTGAATTGAGGGGGGAATCATGACAATTACAGAAGATTTGCACATGCTGCTTTATGTGGCGCTTGGAGGCGCCTTGGGCTCCGTGGGGCGTTATCTTGTTGCCGGAAGCCTCAAGGGTGTGGGGGGGACGGATTTTCCCTGGCACATGATTGCTGTCAATACGCTTGGCTGCATTTTGGTTGGCTTTTTTGTGGCTGTATTATACGTTAAACTGCCGCATCCTCGTTGGATCAACCTCTTTTATTGGGGATTCATTGGAGGTTTTACAGCCTTTTCTTCATTTATCAAAGAAGGAATGCATTTTTTCCTGCATGGGGAGCATATTACGGGATTCCTTTATATTTTCCTGCAGAACATGCTTGGTATGTTTGCTGCCGGTGCCGCTTTTTGGTTGGGCAAGATGCTGCTTTAAGGATGACCGCGGCTCCTTTGTAAGGGGTGATGGAAGTGAGTATCAATATGTTTTTTCTTATTGTGACGGCTTTGGGTCTTGTAGGATCGACCTTTTCCTGGGGGATGTACCGAACGGGATTTTCCCTGCTTCACTCTGCTTGGACGCTCCTGCCCTTTTTACTCATGCCCTTGATTTTTGCCATTGGTAATATTTTTACGGAATCGCTTCCTGTTACGCTGATTCGTTATTTTAGTTGGAGTGGCGGAGTGTGGATGGGTTTTATCTTTTATTCTGTGCTCTTATCTATCTTTTATGGTGTTTGTTGGCTCCTTGGCCGGTTTTCCCAGTCTCCGAACCTTGCACCCAATGCGGCCATCACAATTTTTTTCATCGCTTTTTTGGGGACCGGTCTTGGCGTTTACCAGGCCCTTCATCCCCATGTGCGGCGGATCACCCTTCGCACGTATAAACCTTTGACGCGGTCCATGCGTATCGTCTTTGCTTCGGACCTGCATTTTGGAACTCTTTGGGGCCGCCGGTATGGGCAAAAGCTCGTGAGCCGCATTAATGCGGAAGACCCCGATCTTGTGATTTTTGGCGGTGACCTTGTGGACCGCAGTCTTTCCTTTGTCATGCGCGAGGGCAGTATGGATGCCTTGCGCAGCCTCCGCGCTCCTATGGGCCTATATTCCGTCATGGGCAATCATGATCTCATGGAAGGTACGGGAGAGCAGGAACGGACTTATCTGGAACGAATGGGCATTCGGTTCATTGTGAATGAGTCCATTCCTGTGAGCAGTTCCGTTTGGATCACAGGCCTTGATGATGAGCGCTTTGGAAAAAAGGGCTATGAGGCGCCTGCAGCCCAAGGCAGTGACCTCCATATCTTTGCGGAACATGAACCATACCATGTTTTGGAAGCATCACAAAAGGAGTATGACCTTTATTTTGCCGGCCATACTCATGGAGGACAATTCATTCCTTTAAACCTCATTACACAGCGACTTTTTGCGCTGGACCATGGCACTCAGGCCTTTGGGAATATGCTGGCGACTGTATCGACAGGCCATGGCCTGTCCGTTATTCCCATGCGTCTTGGCGTACCGCCGGAAATTGTGGTTGTCAGTGTAGAACCGATTAAAAAATAAAAAAGGCCGTTACGAATCCTGTGTTCGTAACGGCTTTTTACTTCAAAGTTCATCGGTGAAAAGGGTGAAATGGTTCTTTTTGTAGGCAATAAGTCCGTCTTTTTGCATGCGGCTCAGTTCCGCTGAGAGAGCAGAACGGTCGACGCCGAGGTAATCCGCCATTTCCTGACGGTCAAAGGGGATGGAAACCTGCTTTTTTCCTTGTTTGTCAGCGAGAAAGGACAGATAGGACAGGACACGGCCGCGGATCGATTTTGATGCTGTATAGACCATACGCCGGGATAGGCCCAAGTTTTTGCGGGCCAAGATGGTCAGGAGGTTTTCTACAAGCTTATGATGATGACTGCAGTTTGAGGGACAGATGGTCAGTATCTTGTGCATATCCATCATAAGGACTTCCGTATCTTCTGCTACTTCCACGCTGATAAGGAGCGGCTCGTCATCCATGCAGGCATAGGCTTCGGCAAAGATTTCCCCGCTGTGGGCCTGTCCCAAGATGGTCCGGTTTCCCCAGATGTCATCGTAGGCGATGTTGACGCAGCCTTTGAGGATAAGACTGACTGTGTGGACCTTGTCACCGGCACGGTGAATGTAGCTGCCTTTTTCAAAATGGCGGGTCACTGCGCCCAAACAGGTGAGGGCCGACTTGATTTCCTCCGTACGTAAGGTACGGAAAAAGGGTGTTTTCGCTAAAAATGCAAAATCCATGGTTTCTCCCCTTTTGTTGTTGAAACAACGTAATTAATTGTACCCCTATCGTATAATGACACCATCGAAAAAGCAAGTGAAACCATGAATCTTTTACATACAGGGGAGGAAACACTCATGAAACGGAGAATCATCAAAATCGACGAAAATAAATGCAACGGCTGCGGCCTTTGCGCTAAAGCCTGCCACGAAGGTGCCATCGGCATGGTCAATGGCAAAGCCAAGCTCTTGCGCGATGATTATTGTGATGGCCTTGGCGACTGTCTGCCGCACTGCCCGACCGATGCCATTACTTTTGAAGAACGGGAAGCTCTGCCTTATGACCGGGAAGCTGTTGAAGCAAAGATGCGGGCTGAAGGAAAACCGGTTCCGCCCCAGGGGATCTGCCCCGGTTCTCGCGTGAAGATGATGGCGCCCAAAGGCGGCTGCCCTGGGTCCCGTATGAAGATAATGGATCAGGCGGGAAAAGCAGCTGCGCCTGCTGCACCGGCAGAAGCTCCTGTAAGCCAGCTGCGCCAGTGGCCTGTGCAGATCAAACTCGTTCCTATCCAGGCTCCGTTCTTTGACGGAGCAAAGCTCCTCATTGCGGCTGACTGTTCAGCTTATGCGTATGCAAATTTCCACGAAGAATTCATCAAAGGTCATATTACCATCGTGGGCTGCCCGAAACTTGATGCCGTCGACTATTCGGAAAAATTAGGTGCGATTTTTGCTTCAAATGATATCAAGAGCGTGACCGTGGTCCGCATGGAAGTCCCTTGCTGCGGCGGTCTGGAACATGCTGCCGTCAAAGCCCTTCAGGATAGCGGCAAGATGATTCCTTGGTCTGTCGTAACGATTTCGACCGATGGCAGGATCCTTGATCGGACGTAAGGCGGCCTTTGAAACGAGGCGCTTCTTAAAGTTCGGCATTTCCTTAAGGCGCGTCTCTAGCTGGAAGCTAGTTGCAGGGCTTTATTTAGCTCCGAACAGATGATCTTCCTAAAAGTGCAAAATGGCCTCGAATCCGCTAGGTTCGGGGCCATTTTTTAGTGTTCCAAAAGGATGCCGACGGCAGCAGAAAAGGCAATGTAGATGATGGGATGGAGCTGCCACTTGCGATAGCAAAACCAGATGAAGGCTGTCAGTATCATCATTTTAACTTTAAAGAGGTCGGCCAGGTTTCCCGTAACTTTCCAGGTATTTACCTGGAAGAGGGCAATCTGTGCGACACTCAGGCCTGCAGCCATGATGAGGGCCGCTGACGCAGGGCGGAGGCCGGAAAAGATCTGGCTGACGATGGCTGAGGATTGAAATCTACGGAGCATCCGTGCAATGATGAGGATGATGATGATGGACGGGGCAATGAGTCCTAAGGTGGCGATGGCACCGCCTGCAAATCCCGCCGTTTTGAAGCCGACATAGGTCGCCATGTTGACGCCCAGGGGCCCCGGCGTCGATTCAGAGACGGCAACCATATCGGCAATGTCGGTCGTAGTAAACCAATGGGTCAGACGGCTCATCTCCTGAAGAAAAGGCAGTGTCGCGAGCCCGCCGCCAACGGCAAATAACCCGGTTTTGAAAAATTGCCAAAATAGTTGGCCGTAAAGAATCAGTGTTTCCATGATTCGTCCTCCTTTGCGTAGTTTTCAGCGTGGTCTTGTGGATCTTCTTCCTTGCTCATTGTCTTAATAGAGGCAGACTTTGAGGAAAAGAGACAGCCTGCTATGCCGGAAAGAACAATCAGCATGACAGTTGGGATGCTTGTCAAGAGAGATAAGACAAGGACGATGAAAAATAACAGCCAGCTGGTCTTGTCAATGAGGGCTTTTTTCCCTAATTTGATGACCGCATCAAAAATCAGGACGGTGACGCAGGCGCGGATCCCGTCAAAGGCATGTTTTACAATAGCAAGGTCAGCAAAATTCAAAAGAAAGGCGGCAATGGACGTAATAATCAAAAGGGAAGGAAAGATAACTCCCAGTGTAGCAATGATGCCGCCTGTGATTCCGTACAGCTTGTAGCCAATAAAGGTAGCCGTATTGATGGCAATGACGCCGGGCGTACACTGCCCAATGGCATAGTCATCCATGAGTTCCTCTTCCGTTGCCCAGTGGCGCTTTTCCACCACTTCCCGCTGCAGAATCGACAGCATGGCATAACCGCCGCCGAATGTGGTGATCCCGATTTGAGCAAATACCCAGAAAAGCTTCCAACACTTTTTCATTCCATCCATTTTAGCTTCCTCCTTTAGGCTGCTTTCGTCCCCTTAGGCGCATCTAGGTACCGTTTACGGGATTTTGGCGGTTTTCTTTTTCTGCACCATAGCGTATCATAGAATTAACTATATGAATAATATTTGTCTTATAATGAGGTATATGATATGAATATATATCAACTGCGCTATTACATCGCTGTCGTTGAAGAAGGTACGATTTCAGCAGCAGCCAGGAAACTGAATCTTTCTCAGCCACCCCTGTCTACCCAAATCAAGCTGCTGGAAGAAGAGGTAGGAACGGAGTTGTTTATACGCGGTGCGCGCCAGATCACGCTGACACCGGCCGGACGCCGGTTCTACCAGTATGCACTGGAAATGACAGATATAGAACGGCAAGCCTTGGAAGAAATCCGCGATATGGGCCGAGGCGGAACTGGGACCGTGCATCTTGGTTGTATCTCTTCCGCCCACGTGAAGGAAGTCTATGAAGGGCTTGATGCTTTTCACAGGCAATATCCCCTTGTCCGGCTGCGAATCGTAGAAGGCAACACGCTTGAACTGGAAGAAAAACTGGCTCGAAATGAGCTGGAAGCTGCTTTTGTTCGGACTCCGGAAACTTTTAAGCATGTTGAGCGTCTTCCCCTTCGCCAGGATCCGATGATGGCTTCCGGCAAACGAGCGTTTTTCAGTGAGATTCCTTCGCATAGGAAGCTCATCATGAAAGACCTTGCAGCGTGTCCTCTGATCCTTTATAAACGCTGGGAAGCAAGGATCCGTGATCTTTTTTCTCACGCTGGAAGGCAGCCGCAAATTGTTGGTGTTGCAGACGACCTTCGTACTTGCCTTATGATGGCTGATTATGGACTGGGAATCAGCGTGACACCCTTGGAGGCCCTTCGCGGCTATCCCCATCTGACGCGTCGGGTGATTGCGGAAAAGGGCCTTGTTTCCACGCTTGAACTTGTACTTCGTAAGGATGCCTATATTTCAGCCAGTGCAAAAGCCTTATTTACTGTTTTTAAAGAGCGTGACAAAAATCAGGAGGAATAGGGACAACTGGCATGGACGGTATTTTGAATCAGCAGGAGGCAGGCTTCTGGACTTTTTTACCAAATAAGAAACCCCCACCATGGCGTGACCCATGGTGGGGGTTGATGTGACTTATAATAATGGCGGATGGGGTGGGATTCGAACCCACGATACCTTGCGGTATACTTGATTTCGAGTCAAGCACCTTCGACCACTCGGACACCCATCCGCAGACTAGGCTATTATATCATATTAACGGCGCCGTGTAAAAAATTCCTGCAAAATTTTTTTACAGCGCTCTGCTTCGATACCGGCTTTGATGATGGTATTTGCATGGAGACTGGGGTGGATATGGGCTCCCTGACGGAGATCGGGGACGCCGTGATGGAGAAAACCGGGATTCCCGTCCGCTCCATCGCCAGGGTGGACACGC
>OGXO01002001.1_pt1 | contig 10583 bp, 10 predicted proteins | sample 1576321 | NCBI WGS metagenome assembly OGXO01 (sample SAMEA3541568, study PRJEB24748) | human gut metagenome | biome: human gut; feature: human-associated habitat; material: faeces | place: China | collected 2012 | reverse complement strand
GTATCAGCGGCATACATAACAGCTTACAGTGAATATATAAGAAACAGGGATTATCAGGATTACGGACGCAGCAATGGAGGTGTATTATGGAGTCAAAGTTAGTTATCAAGACAGGAAGAAGTGCTGTAGTAGAATTTGATGACGGTGGAAAGTATTATTCTAAGGAAGAATACACACTCCTGATTAATGGAGAAGAATATGGCAAGACGGAAAAGGTTGTTACAACAATATATGGTCTTATGTTCCGATGTTCTCTGCTTATATTGTCAGCGCACAGGCTGCTGTCAACAAACGTCTTTCAAATGCCACACCAAGTGTGTACGGTTTCTTTAACAATGTGGAACAGTGGGAAATTACGAAATAAGGAACGGGAAAATCAATGTCAAAATTATTACAGGTAAATGATCTGACCACAGAGTTTACCGGGGATTTTGGGAAAAAAATCAGTGTGGATCATGTCAGTTTTGATGTCGCAGAAGGAGAGACGGTTTGTATCGTTGGTGAGTCCGGCTGTGGCAAGAGTGTGACATCACTGTCTATTATGGGATTATTAGGAAGGGGCGGAGCTGTCGTTGACGGCTCTGTCCTCTTTGCAAACAAAAATCTGCTGGATATGGATGAAAAACAGTTAGATACGATCCGCGGAAATCAGATGACGATGATTTTTCAGGATCCTTTAACATCGTTAAACCCGGTGTTTACGATCGGAAGCCAGATCACGGAGAGCATCCGGATTCATATGCATCTGTCAAAAAAAGAAGCAGGAGAGCGTGCGGTCACGATCTTAGAGAAAGTAGGTATGCCGGATGCGCGTGCTGCAATGAAAAAATATCCGCATATGCTTTCCGGCGGAATGCGTCAGCGAGTGATGATCGCGATGGCACTTTGCTGTAATCCAAAACTTTTGATCGCAGATGAGCCGACGACGGCACTTGACGTGACGATCCAGGCGCAGATCATGGAATTGATACGGGATCTGCAAAAAGAGATTGGGATGTCTGTGATCCTGATCACACACGATATCGGACTTGTGGCGCAGATGGCGGACCGTGTGTTTGTCATGTATGCGGGACAGATCATCGAGATGGCATCTGTGAAGGATCTTTTTTATCATCCGGCACATCCGTATACGAAAGCACTGCTTGATACGGTTCCGGGCATTTACGATGAGAGCGGAAGGACGCTTGCATCGATTCCGGGAATCGTACCGGAAAATTATGACCAGATTACGGGATGCAGGTTTGCGGACCGCTGTGCATTTGCCGGGGAAGGCTGTGAAAAGAAGCAGGAGATGAGGGAGATAGAAAAGGATCATTTCGTGCGCTGCCATAAGGCTGACAGGAGTTAAAACAGGAATGGATAAAGAACTGATCAGAGTAGAGAATTTAAAAAAATATTATGATATCAAGGGCGGTATCATTACCCATACCGTCAGTCAGATACAGGCCGTGGACGGCATTGATTTTTCAATAAAAAAGGGCGAGACCCTTGGACTGGTTGGAGAATCAGGCTGTGGAAAGTCCACGATCGGCCAGCTTTTGGTGGGACTGCTCTCGCCGACTGACGGTGCGATTTATTATCATGGGGAAAAAATAGGTGGAAAATCTCTCACACGCGGTGAAAAAAAGGCACGAAAACAGGCGGGAACCAATCTTCAGATGATCTTTCAGGATTCCTATTCTTCACTCAATCCACGAAAACATATTTATGATATTTTAGCACAGCCGATGCTATATCATGGTGTATCCGATAAGAAAACGATCGATACAGACTTAAAACAGCTTCTGGATATGGTTGGTCTGCCTCAAAGTGCACTTCTAAAATACCCGCATGAATTTTCAGGTGGTCAGAGACAGCGTATCGGAATTGCAAAAGCGTTGTCCTTAAAGCCGGAGTTTATCGTGTGTGACGAACCGGTCAGTGCGCTTGATGTGTCGATCCAGGCACAGATATTAAACCTGATCCGCGAGCTGCAGAACGAACTGGGACTGACGAGTCTGTTCGTCGGTCATGGGCTTGGTGCAGTCCGTTATGTCAGTGACCGGATCGCAGTCATGTATCTGGGAAAGATCGTTGAGATTGCAGATGCCGGAGAGGTATTTATGCATCCGGTACATCCGTATACAAAAGCACTGACACAGGCAGCACCGGTTGCAGATCCGGGACGGCGGGAAGAAAAGTCAGCCGTTTTGACAGGTGAGGTTGCCTCTGCAGTACATCCGCCGAAGGGATGCAGGTTTCATCCGAGATGCCCGTATGCGAGAGAAGACTGCAGTGTGAGTGAGCCGATACTTCTGCCGATGGCGGAAAAACCGGATCATCTGGTGGCGTGTCCTTATTACGAGGGGACAGAAACTGCGTAACATACATTTTTTCATCCAGGAATGAGGAATATTATGACGAAATATATTATCAAACGTATCCTGATCGCAATTCCGGTTTTGCTCGGCATTACCGTGATCGATTATGCGATTATGTGCATGGCGGGGAGTCCGCTTGAAATGCTGCAGGGACCACGCGTCTCGGAGGCTGCTGTACAGGCAAAAGCGATAGCATTAGGGCTCGACAAACCATTTTATGTACAGTATTTTGTATGGCTGGGGCAGCTTCTGCATGGAAATATGGGATATTCCATTAAAAATTACCAGCCGGTTGCTGCTATGATCACGAGTCATCTTGGACCGACCCTGCTTCTGATGGGAGTGTCACTGCTTGTCAGCATCCTGCTTGCGGTTCCGGCAGGGATCTACAGCGCAATCCATCAGTATTCGAAAGGCGATTATACGGTGGTAACATTATCGTTCCTTGGCAGCAGTATTCCGGGATTTTTCCTTGCCATGCTCCTTATTTATCTGTTTACGGTAAAATTGGGCTGGCTGCCTTCCGGAGGAATGACGACACTTGGAACATCCGGGGGAGCGGCGGACGTGGCGGTACACATGGTTATGCCGGTCATTGTGCTTGCAGTTTCCATGGCAGGAACCAATATCCGATATATCCGCAGCGCGGTGCTTGAAATTTTACAGCAGGATTATCTGCGCACAGCGCGGGCAAAGGGAATCGGTCATTTCCTGGTCATCAATAAACATGCGCTGCGCAACGCTTTAGTTCCGATCGTGACAGTCATTGGAATGGAGATACCGGTACTGTTTGGCGGATCGATCATCGTGGAGCAGGTCTTTTCCTGGCCGGGTCTTGGACTTATGACAATGAGTGCGATCACAAACCGTGATTATCCGGTCATCATGGGCGTCTGTCTGCTCTCGGCGATCGTGGTACTGCTCGGCAATCTTCTGACGGATATTTTATATGCGGTGGTAGATCCGACGATAAAACTTCAGTAAAGAGGTTGAACTTATATGAGAAAAAAGAAAAAAGTTAATGCAAATGAAACATACATGCAGACTGTGATGCGGCGTTTCCGCGCACATCATCTTGCAAAGATCAGCCTTGTGATACTGGTGGTTGTCGGTCTGGCTGCTCTGTTTGCGCCGGTTGTTGCGCCTTATGATCCGGATGCGATCGTCGGAACTTTCAGCGGTGCACCGTGTAAGGAATTTATCCTTGGAACGGATCAGATCGGCAGGGATGTGTTCAGCAGACTTTTATACGCAACCAGAATTTCTCTGCTTGTAGGAATCCTTGCAACAGTGATCTCCACGGTAATCGGAGTGGTACTCGGTCTGATCGCGGGATATTTTGGCGGTGTGGCGGATATGATCCTGATGCGTTTTACGGATATGGTGATGTCATTTCCTTATATCCTTCTTGTGCTCGTTGCGGCGGCAATCTTTAAACCGGGTTTGTGGAGCATTATCCTGATCCTTGGATTTGTAGACTGGCCGGGTGTGGCGAGACTGGTGCGTGGAAATGTTTTAAGTCTGCGTGAAACAAATTTTGTCAAGGGAAATGTGGTGGCAGGGATGCCGCTTCGTCATATCTTATTTTCAGAAATTTTACCAAACACAGTTGCACCGATCCTCGTATATGCAACATCTGTTATGGCGATCTCCATGCTGGATGAGGCGGCTTTAAGTTTCCTTGGCATGGGTGTACAGCCGCCGATGGCAAGCCTTGGAAATATGTTAAACGGGGCGCAGTCTATCACGGTATTGACTTCACAGCCGTGGCTGTGGCTTCCACCGGGAATTATGATCGTTGTGTTGGTAGTTTCCATCAACTTTGTTGGCGATGCATTGCGTGATGCATTTGATCCATCCGGTGGACGCAGGTAGGCGGCGGATGAAAGCGAATAAAAATTTAAACCACAGAAATGATGAGAGGGATAACAGATAGAACGTTTGCGGAGCATGCAGGCGATCGTTTGTTATAATAGACGGCGTTGCGGGCAGAACGTGAGAATGTGTAGAAATGGAGAAGAGTATGGAACGAAAGGCATTAGAACAGAAACTTACCGGTTTTTTTGAGGAACTTCATATGCATCCGGAGCTGTCTTATGAGGAATATGAGACGACAGAGCGGATCAAACGGGAACTTGCGGCGGCAGGCATTGAGATTTTGCAGATACCGCTAAAGACCGGTGTGACCGCCATCGTGCGCGGCGCAAAACCGGGAAAAACTTATGGACTGCGCTGTGACATTGATGCACTGCCGATCGCGGAGGAAACCGATCTTCCCTATAAATCAAAAACTCCGGGGAAAATGCATGCCTGCGGACATGATTTTCATACGGCGGCGGTGTTTGGAGCAGCATTGCTGTTACAGGAGAGGAAAGAGGAGTTACAGGGAACTGTAAAAATTCTGTTCCAGCCGGCAGAGGAATCTTCCCATGGTGCGGAGACAGTTCTTGAAACCGGTGTGTTCTCGGATGTAACAGCGATCTTTGGGCTGCATACGGCGGCATATCTTCCGGTTGGAACGCTGGGAATCCGCGCGGGCAGTGTCATGGCTGCAGTAGACCGGTTTGAGTTAAATATCACGGGAACAGGCTGCCATGGAGGACACCCGGATGAGGGCGTGGACACGATCCTGGTAGCTGCATCTGTGATACAGGCGTTCCAGAGTATTGTCGGCAGAAACTTAAATCCGTTCCATACAGGTGTTGTCAGTGTGACGAGGATTAATGGCGGCAATACCTGGAATGTGATCCCGGATAAGGTGGAACTGGAGGGTACCGTGCGTTCCATGGAAAAAGACGATCGTATCTTTATAGAAAGACGCATGCGTGAGATTGCGGAACACACAGCAGCGGCATATGGCGCAAATGCGGAATTGTTGTGGTATCCGGGGCCGCCTGCAACCGTCAATGAGAAAGCGTGGAGTGCGTTTGCACAAAAAGTGGCAGAAGAGAGTGGCTTTGAGGTTGTTCCACAGCGTAATTCGACAGGTGGAGAGGATTTTGCTTTTTATCTCGAAAAGATTCCGGGCTGTTTTATCAACGTGGGAACGGGAGTCGGTTATCCGAACCATCATCCAAAGTTTTATGCGGATGAGGCGGCACTTACACCGGCAGCAGAGTATCTTGAAAAATTGTTGGTAGAAGCACTGAGACAGTGAGAATCATAGATGTCAGAGGCACAGTCACAATCAGGTCCTTTCATGGATGGTAGAACAAGGCAGTATAAAGTAAAAAAACAGGGGCATAAGCTCCTGTTTTTTTACTTCATAGGAAATTGTCCGCTATGAATTAATAGAACCATAATCACATCCTGTGATTAGTCCTCATATTTATTTTTCTCACCGATCTCCTGCATCTTCATAGCGCGAACTTTTAATGGAAGTCCGAACAGTGTGATGAATCCGGAAGCATCGTGATGATCGTAAAGATCACCGGTTGTAAAGCTTGCGAGTGACTCACTGTACAGAGAGTATTTAGAAGTTGTTCCGGCTTTGATGATGTTGCCTTTGTATAATTTGAATTTAACTTCACCGGTTACATATTCCTGCGTGGAGGTAACGAAAGCTCTGACTGCATCACATAAAGGAGTGAACCATTTTCCTTCGTAAACGATCTGGGCAAGTTTGTTACCCATATCTTTCTTCACTTCCATGGTTGCACGGTCTAAAACGAGCTCCTCTAACTGCTGGTGAGCTTCCATTAAGATCGTTCCGCCAGGAGTCTCATATACACCGCGGGATTTCATACCAACAACACGGTTCTCTACGATATCGATGATGCCGACGCCGTGCTTACCGCCAAGACGGTTTAACTCACGGATGATATCGGAAACTTTCATCTCTTTTCCGTTTACGGAAGTCGGAACACCTTTCTCAAATGTCATGGTTACATATTCGCCTTCTTCCGGAGCTTTTTCCGGGGAAACACCGAGAACTAACAGGTGATCATAGTTTGGCTCACATGCAGGATCCTCTAACTCAAGGCCTTCATGGCTGATGTGCCAGATGTTACGGTCACGGCTGTAGCTTGTGTCAGCGGAGAATGGAAGATGAATACCATGTGCTTTGCAGTATTCGATTTCTGACTCACGGGAATCCATGGTCCATTTTGAATCTCTCCATGCAGCGATGATCTTTAAGTCAGGGGCAAGTGCTTTGATGCTGAGCTCAAAACGAATCTGGTCGTTTCCTTTACCGGTAGCACCGTGGCAGATTGCAGTAGCACCTTCTTTTCTTGCAATCTCAACTAACTTCTTAGCGATCAGAGGACGTGCCATAGAGGTTCCGAGTAAGTATTTGTTTTCATAAATGGCATTTGCCTGAACACATGGCATGATGTAATCGTCACAGAATTCATCGATGATATCTACGATGTATAATTTGGAAGCTCCACAGGAGATGGCTCTTTCTTCAAGACCGTCTAACTCTTCTTCCTGACCGCAGTCGATACAGCAGCAGATAACTTCATAATCATAATTTTCCTTTAACCATGGAATAATGGCGGTGGTATCAAGTCCACCGGAGTACGCTAAAATAACTTTTTCCTTCATGTGATACAGCCCTTTCTGTTATGTATATTTGACCCATTTGTATGCCGGATCATTAACTAAAGACAATATACAACAAAAAATGTAGAAACGCAAGTGAAAAATTATACATTCATTATTCATAAAAATACATAAAGATTATACAAAATGGAGAAAATAGTTAAGTATAATACATATTATAGGAAAAAGACAAAAAATAGTATTGCATAAAAGACAAAATGAATGTATAATTATGCAATATCGAACAGCGCACGAAAAAAGATACTTTACGACTGCGATGAGGTGTATTAATATAGGAAGAAAGATGCTTATGCAGGTATGCCTGTATACAATAATGGGCTGAAAAGTGCAGAAATCATGTGAGATAAGCATGAGCGGAAAGGATGAGAAAAATGATAAAAGCAGGAATCATCGGTGCAACCGGATATGCAGGAAATGAACTGGTCCGTATTTTAATGGGACATAAAGAAGTGGAGATTAAATGGTATGGATCCCGCAGCTACATAGATAAAAAATATGCAGAAGTTTACCAGAATATGTTTGAGATCGTGGATGACGTATGCTTAGATGATAATATGGATGAGCTTGCAAGCCAGGTGGACGTGATCTTTACAGCAACCCCGCAGGGATTTTTGGCAGGTGTACTGACAGAGGATATATTAAATAAGGTAAAAATCATAGATTTAAGCGCTGATTTCAGAATCAAAGATGTTTCCGTCTATGAGAAATGGTACAAGATCGAGCACAAGAGTCCGCAGTTTATAGAGGAAGCTGTCTATGGTCTCTGCGAGATCAATCGTGATAAAGTAAAAGGAGCAAGACTTATCGCCAATCCGGGCTGCTATACGACCTGTTCCATTCTGACCGCTTATCCGCTGGTAAAAGAGGGGCTGATCGCCCCGAATACGCTGATCATTGATGCAAAATCAGGAACTTCCGGTGCAGGGCGGGGTGCAAAGCTGCCGAACCTGTTCTGTGAGGTCAATGAAAATATGAAAGCGTACGGAGTGACAAATCACCGTCATACGCCGGAGATTGAGGAGCAGCTCGGTTATGCGGCAGGCAAAGAGATCGTTGTTAATTTTACCCCGCACCTTGTTCCGATGAACCGCGGTATCCTCGCAACCGAGTATGCAGCACTGGTAAAAAAAGCAGATGGCAGCCTTCCTTCTTATGAGGAAGTAAAGGCAGTCTATGATAAATATTATGGCAAAGAAAAATTTGTCCGTGTGCTGGAAAAAGATGTCTGTCCGGAGACAAAATGGGTAGAGGGCAGTAATTATGTAGATGTTAATTTTAAGATTGACGAGAGAACCGGACGTATCGTGATGATGGGCGCACTTGACAATCTGGTAAAAGGTGCAGCAGGACAGGCGGTACAGAACATGAACCTGTTATTTGGTTTTGATGAGGCAGAGGGCTTAAATATGGTTCCGATGTTCCCGTAAGCATCATAGATAGATGCATAGTAATTGAAGATTACATAGTAATTGAAGATTACATAGTAATAAAGATTACATAGTAATACACTGAATTATATTTTTAATAAGAGGTAAAAAGTAACTGGACGAAACAGTTATGCTGGAAAAGGAATCAAAGACATGGAAGAGAAAAAAGTAAACATCCGTGAGATGACAATGGAGGATTTTGAGGAGGTACATGCACTGTGGATGGGGATTCACGGGTTTGGAATCCGGAGTATTGATGATTCGAAAGAAGGTGTGGAACGCTTTATCAGACGCAATCCGACCACGAGTATGGTGGCGTGTGAAAACGACAGAATCATCGGTGCAATCCTGTGCGGTCATGACGGCAGACGCGGATGTTTATATCATGTCTGCGTTCATGAGGATTACAGAAAGCAGGGCATCGGACAGAAGATGGTGGAAGCGTGCCTTGCGGCTTTAAAGCGTGAACATGTCAACAAGGTCAATCTGATTGCATTTAAGAAAAATGACATCGGAAACCACTTCTGGCAGGGAATGGGATGGACGTTCCGCGAGGATGTCAATTATTATGAATATGTCACAAACGAAGAAAACCAGACCGTATTTAATCCGTAAAACACAGGAACAGACAGTGCGAAAAATACAATTTTTACATGAAGGATTTGAGTTACGCACAAACTTGAGATGCAAATGAAAATTTTGTTTACATTAGAAAGCAGTGCAGGAATGGAGGTTAAAATGAAACAGATCAAAGGCGGCGTGACCGCAGCAAAAGGATTTAAGGCAGCAAGTACAGCAGCAGGAATCAAATATAAAGACAGAACAGACATGGCAATGATCTACAGTGAAGTACCATGTGCAGTGGCAGGAACATTTACCACAAACATTGTAAAAGCTGCCCCGGTCAAATGGGACCAGCATGTAGTATATGACAGTAAAAAGGCACAGGCAGTCATTGTCAATGCAGGTATTGCAAATGCATGTACCGGAGAAGAGGGGATGGGTTACTGCAAAGCAACTGCAGAAAAAGTAAACAAACTGCTTCAGATCCCAACCGATGAGGTGCTTGTGGCATCGACCGGAGTCATCGGTATGCAGCTTCCGATCGACCGCATCTGTGCGGGAGTTGAAACGATGGTCCCACAATTAAATGGCGATATCGAGAGCGGACATAATGCAGCACTTGCGATTATGACGACCGATACACATGAAAAAGAAGTAGCTGTTGAGATTGAGATTTCCGGCAAAACCGTCACAATCGGCGGCATGTGCAAAGGTTCCGGCATGATCCATCCGAATATGTGTACCATGTTAAGTTTTGTGACAACCGATGCTGCAATTTCACAGGAGCTGCTGTTAGAGGCATTAAAAGCGGACGTGGAAGATACCTATAACATGATCTCCGTGGACGGCGATACCTCCACAAATGATACCTGTCTCCTGTTGGCAAACGGAATGGCAGAGAACACAAAAATTACTGAGAAAAATGCGGATTATGAGACCTTTACAAAGGCGCTCCGATTTGTCAATGAGACACTCGCAAAACAGATGGCAGGAGATGGAGAGGGAGCAACTGCGTTGTTTGAGGTAAAAGTAATCGGTGCCGAGACAAAAGAGCAGGCAAAGATCTTAAGCAAATCCGTCATCACATCAAGCCTCACCAAAGCAGCCATCTACGGACACGATGCAAACTGGGGCAGAATCCTCTGTGCCATGGGCTACTCTGGTGCACAGTTTGATCCGGAAAAAGTAGACTTATTCTTCGAGAGTGCCGCAGGCAGAATGCAGATCATCAAAGACGGAGTCGCCGTCGACTACAGCGAAGAAGAAGCAACCAAAATCTTATCCGAACCCGCAGTCACTGCTATTGCAGATATAAAAATGGGTGATGCACAGGCTACCGCCTGGGGCTGCGACTTAACCTACGACTATGTAAAAATTAACGCCGATTACCGCTCATAGGCAGGTGGTCACAGCAAACACAACCTGAATCAGAGTTTCGTACGGCAATATCAAGATTTTATAGAGGAGAACCAAACTAATGGAAGATAACAATATGAAGGAACTTTTGCAGAAAGCCGAAGTGCTCATCGAAGCACTTCCATACATACAGCGTTTCAACCGTAAGATCATTGTTGTAAAATATGGTGGAAGCGCCATGGTAGATGAAGAATTAAAAAAACACGTCATCCAGGATGTCACCCTGTTAAAACTGGTTGGATTCAAGCCG
>OGXO01001994.1_pt1 | contig 10615 bp, 13 predicted proteins | sample 1576321 | NCBI WGS metagenome assembly OGXO01 (sample SAMEA3541568, study PRJEB24748) | human gut metagenome | biome: human gut; feature: human-associated habitat; material: faeces | place: China | collected 2012 | reverse complement strand
GCACGTACAGTTCTTAATGGGGAATGCGGCGGTAACGCCGCAAACCTACATAACAAAAACTTGAAGCATATGAAGAAAGAAGTCACTTACTCTTTAGGTTATTTATTAGATAGGACATTATGGGCTTTATCTAATTCTTTGAATGTAGCGTTAAAAAATGAAGGTATAGATTTACCACATTCACAGTATCTCGTTCTAAGAACCCTTTTCGAGAAAGACGGTCTTAGCCAAAATGAAATTTCGGCACACTTACATAAAGACGCAGCTGCAATCAAACGAACGGTAGATTATTTAGAACAAAAAGGACTTGTTGTGAGAAAAACAGTTGCCCACAGTAAATACAATGTGTTTCTCACAGAAAAAAGTCTTTCGTTACAATCTAAAATAATGCTCATAGTAGATAAAGTGTTTTCTAATGCACTGATTAATGTTTCCGAAGACATGGTGAACATTAGTATTCAAGTTCTTGAAACCATCTATAAATCATCTATTAATAAAAATATTAAATAAGGTTATGAAAACTTTGAGCGCCAAAGGACAGAAGCTATTAAAAGTATTTCATCTTCTGTTCAATTTTATGTGGATAGGGGGAGCATTCAGTATGATGCTGCTATTATTAGGAACCAACCCTCAAGAGAGTCATGAATTGTATATGAAATCCGTCACATTAAAAATGATTGACGATTGGCTAATTATCGTAGGAGCCAGTGGTTGTGTCATTACAGGAGTAATCTATGGAATATGGACTAAATGGGGATTTTTTAAACAGCGGTGGATAATTGTAAAGTGGATATTAACAATATTCATGGTTATTTCCGGTACTTATCTTATGGGTCCCTGCGTAAATGGAAATGTATATCCCGTTACTGAAATTTGCAATTATACAACTGATAATAAATCATTTAACGATAACCTCTCACAAATTACATTTTGGGGAATAATTCAAACTATCCTTTTAATAATAACAATATTAATATCTGTATATAAACCGTGGAAAAGTAAAGGGAAATGATATATTCTTATTGATTTAACACCGTTACAATATAAACTATTACGTAAATGGATGATTTATTACAACAGAGATTTTTCCGATTATTGTCGGAATGCTCGCACCGTAAAGTTTCTGTATCCGAATTGGCAAAAGCTATTGGAGAATTGGCTACTCATGTAGCCAATTTCAGTATCAACGAACAAGATTACAGCGTATTACTGCGTTATTTTTCTTTTGGCTTGCACCGTCTCAAATCATACCGTGTATGGTTTGAGCAAGAAAAAAATACCCTATCTGCATCTTATTGATGAAGCAATAGGACTTTTAAACACAGAAATACGCCTTATCGAATGGCGTATCAAGTACCCAGAACAGTTGCAGCAACGCACCAACAAACAAGCCCTTTCCCCTCTCTATCTTGCAGACAAAACGACCCTTATCAACATCATGGAAATGGTAAGCGGTTTGTTCCTCTCCAAAGACATCGTATATCAAAATGGCAAACCTGCCTACTTGGTGGACTTATCCAAAGGATTTGAATGGCTGTTCAACATCAAGATAAGCGACTGCCACCAAAAACATGAGGACGTGATAAAACGAAAGCCGGGCAAACTCACAGAGTTTCTTAATGGACTGGCAGACCTTATCCGAAAGGAACATGACAAAAAAGGGTATAGATAATCAACGCCTTATGAATTATTTATAATGGATTCCATGTGCGCCCTCGTAATTTCCTTGTACCCTTTTTCTGAATTTTGCTTCATTAATTAACAAAAGGTATAATCTGAAATATGAAGCAATTATGTATATAGAGAATGACAAGTTCAGCGAATGGATGCAGAAATTATATGCCAAACTGGAAGAAGTCGGCAAGGACATACGGGTGTTGCGCAATGCTGACAAGGTACTGCCCGAAGATGATAACCTGCTGGATAATCAAGATTTGTGCTTATTGTTCAAAGTGAGTATCAAGACCCTGCAACGCTACCGGGCTATCGGTGCGCTGCCTTACTTCACTATCAGCGGAAAAGTGTATTACAAGGCTTCCGATGTCCGGGAGTTCATCAAAGAAAGATTCAGCGTAACTACATTGCGCAAGTTCGAGAAAGAACACTGCACAAAGAAAAAGAAATGAAATTGAAAAGCCGGGAATGGTGAACATGGTTCATCACTCCGGCTTTACTCCACTTATGGCTTACCCAGTTTATCAGCTTCCTTTCTCAACTGCTCGGCTTGTTCATTGAGTAGCCTTGCACGCTCCAACGCTTCCGCCTGTTTCCTGCTGCGATACTCAAAATTTATCACAGAATCGGTCAGAATTTGGATGAAACTGTTATCCCTCTGCCAGTTGAATTTGGTTTCCAGCATATCAAAGATTTCTCCGTCTGCTTGTCCTTGCATCAGCAAATAGCGGTATTTTATATCGTTGTCCTGCAACTGTTGCATGCGTGTTACTAAACGGACATTCAAGAATATGGAAACGGAACAGATAACCAGCACTGCCGAAAAAAGAAACAATCCCGGACGAACCCACGAAGTAATCTTGTTATAAACCCATTGATAAAACGGCAAAGGGATAGTTTCCTCTTTCTCCGTCTTATAAGAGCCCAAAGTGTCAATCATTAGCTTGAAACAACGGTAGGTTTCCAATGTTATTTTCTTGGTGTCCTCAATGTTCTTCTGCTGACCTTGCATCCTGTTTCGTATATCGTCAAGCTGTTTTTGGATAGCCTGCAACTTTTCTTCGGGAATAGCCGGGTTACTGTGCAGTTCCGACAATGCCTGTTCGATTGCTCCCAGCCGTTCGAGAGTTTCCTCCCGACTGGCAGGCATTACCTGTGCTTCCTGCTTCTCTTTCAGTTCCGTAACCATAGAGAGAAGCCCCTCTAAAATCAAATTGTCTTCCATGTCTTTACAATTTAAGTCGTTTTTTCTTTTTCTTCTTCCTCAAATTAAAATTAGGTTCTTCGTCCACCGGGGACGGGGATGAGGAAAACAGACCGAGCGAACCGCTTATAAACGGACTTTCATTCTTGCCCCGTATAGACACTTGTTCCCAGATGGGTGCAAAAGTTGTTTGCCGTTGGCTTTCGGCAACATTCATTCCTGCATCCCCGAAACATTTATCCAGTTGGGAAAAACTGAAACTGCGGTCTATCTCCGAACCTTTGAACATGTATTCTCCTTTGGAAAAGGATATGCCCTGTATCTCATCGGTATGCCCTTTGCATTTGAATTGGACGGTAATACCCTTTTCCGCCAAACGACTTTGCAACTGCTGCCAGTTACGGGATTTGCCGATTTCATTCTTTACAGCCGTGTAAATCTCATATTTCGATTTGTCCGGTTCTTTCAATCGGTGCTGCTTCACCTGCTCTTTTCCTTTGGCGAAATAAAGCCCGTGTTTGGCTTTCAGTTTCTTGCAGACCTGTTCATTCCGGTACATATCGTTCTTGTCCGAAATGGTTTTGCCGTTGTTGTCTATACGGTTGAACACGATATGCACGTGTGGGTGTTCTCGGTCTTGGTGGCGCACGATGATGTACTGCGTATCGGTGATTTTCATTTCATGCATATACTCCTGCGCAAGCTGTATCATCTTCTCGTCTGTCAGCTTGGGTGCATCCGCTATTGAATAGCTTAGCGCAATATGTCCGACCGGCTTCTTCAAGTCGGGATTCATTCCGGTCTGCATACAAAAGCTGCGGATTATACCGCCCCGGCTTTCCGTCAGAACCCCGTCCGCATGGAGCAAAACTGCCTGTTCCTTGCCAAGCACATAGTTCACACAACCCTTAAACCCGCTTCCCTTTTTTATTTTTCCAATCATCCGACAACTGGTTTATGATTTCGACAATCCTGTTTTTGAGCTTCACCAATTCCACCGCCACCAGTGCGAAACCTCCGGCATTTGCCCGGTGCGCCAGTTGGTTGATGTTATTGGCTTCTCCTGCCAGCTTGCGGATGGTGTCTGCATCCTGCCTGTTCAACCGGGGTATGACCTCTGACGAAACAACAGCCTGCCGGACATACTCACTGATACGCAGCCCGGCTTCCCCGGCTCGTTTCTTGATGGCGTAATACTGCAACTCGGTTAGCTTCGTGCTGACTACCTTTTTCTGCTTTTCCGTCCGTTTCTTTGCTGGACGACCGCCCAGTTTATTCTGTATCTTTATCATTCTTTTTTACTTTTAGATGGTATCTTAGAAATTGCGACCAACGGGAGCGATTTCCTTTGCGATGAGCAAAGCAAGGTGGTTTCGGTCTACCGAAACATAACCTTGCTCTCCAAATAAATCGCCAACCGTCGGCTATTCTGCCAGACTAAATGCCCCTGCCCCTTTTTTGTCTTGGGGCGGCACGCTGTCCGGTTTCCTGCTTCGTTTCCTGCGCTTGACTGACTGCGTTTTTCTGTTCCTGCTTCTTATCGCACAGATAATCGTTCAAGTCCGAATAGCCCCTGTAATTGTGCGAGAAGTCACGCACATGGTAGGAGTATTCCGATGCGATAGCCTGTGTCGCCTTATACCCCGTCTCGTCATTGTCAAGCATACAATGGATGCGCTCATACGGAGACAGCACATCAATGGCTTTCGGCACGTTGACAGTTGAATTAAGAATAACATAGTCCTGCCTGTCAAAGTCGGGCATGGTCGGACAGTTCTTTATGCGGAGCGTAAGGAAAGAAAGGTAGTCTATGAATCCCTCGAACACCAAACATTTTTCTCTCGGTTCTCCCTGCTGCCGTATATGGGTGATGTCTTTTGGGGCGATGCAGCCTTTAAAAAAGGAATTGCGAACCTCGTAACCTCCTGCCATGTTCGGGAAGCCAATAGCGAAAAACGGTTTGCCGTTATTGGTAAAATGGAGTTCCTTGCATTCTCTTTTTGCCAGTTCGATATTGACACCCCGTCCCTGCAAATAACGGAGCAATGCCGGATGGGTCAAGTCCCGGACTTCCAAATGCTGGAAACTCGGCTCTGTCCTCCGCTGGCGAAATGAAAAACTGACCGGGCGGATGTGCGGTGTCTGTTCCGCTATTCGGTTCAAGAGATACGGCAAACTGTCGGATGCGTAAAGTTCCTGTGCCAATGCAATGATGTTACCGCCTTTACCAGCTCCAAAATCGTACCATAAATTGCGGTCTGTGTTCACTTTAAAAGAAGGCTCCTGTTCCTCTCTCAATGGTGATTTATACCAAAGACTGTTGCCCTGTTGCTTTATCGGGTTATATCCTAAACTGTGCAGATAGTCTGCCAACTTTATATTTTTGGATTCTTCGATTGTCATAATCTGAATGTATTAGTGAATGAATAATTGAATCAGTTCCGTTTAGTCCGCTATATATACACCCGAACTGTACTAAACTTATCTTGTACTTAATCGTACAGTGAAAAGCAGTCCATTCCTTTTATATATACACACGGACTAAACCAAACTTGTTTTTAATAGTGGAAATCAGAATTATACTTGTAGCCTTTCCCCTCTTTTACTATCATGCGCTTGTTTACAAGGAATTTGTTCAAGTCCACAAGAACATTGCGCCCACGTTCAAAGCCGATGCTGGCATAACCTTTTTTTAAGGCTGCGATAACATTGGGATAACCTTGAACCACTTCCTTTCCAAATCCGTTTTCTAACGCTTCTCGATGCTGTTGCTCCGTAAGTTCTGTAAGCGGAAAGTTACGGTTCTGCTTGGGTTGTTCAAAAACATAGTCTTTCACAACTTCGGGCAATGCAGTTTCATTGATACGGAACGCAAACGGTTCAAAGTCCTTGTCACGGATGTGCATCGCCTTGACTTCGCTAATATCAACATCTTGTGTACTTTTGGTGATTTGAAGGACTGTTTCAGCTTTATTGTTGAGTTCCGTTCCAATATGCCCACGTGTATTATCATCCCCTTTATTCAAGTGTAGTACAGTGTGGATATGTAAATTATACTCACTCGACCATCGCATCAATAGATTTATAAGCTCCGATGATTCGCTGGGGCTGTTGATGTCATACATCAAATCACGGATGCCATCTATAATCACAAGACCTATACCCTCCATATTGGCAAGCATATAATCTATTATCTGCTTCCGTTTGTCGGGTGTACATTCCCTCAATACGACAAAGATAAAGTCATCCCTATCCTTATCAGTCGGAAGACCAGCCAAACGCATAATACGTTCCATCACCTTATGGCAATGGTATTTGCTCTGCTCGGTATCTACATAAAGGATTTTACGCTTATTGTCTGGCAAGTATGCCGAATAGTGCAAAACTTCATCATTCTTCAACGCTGCTGCCACAATAGCGGAAATATTGAATGTTTTTTTACTTTTGGCTTTACCTGTGGATGCGCTGAAATTTCCCAATGTGCCAATAGTTGAACCATTTATCCAAAGTATTTCGGGTGGCACATCGTAAGTATCAGTAATCTTTAAATGAATGGTTTTCCACAAAACTGCAAAATCCTCTCTTGTCATTGCAGCTTCTTTCTTGTTTTCCGTCACTTTCTTGTTTTCCATAGCTTTACTTCTTTAAAGGACGGTTACTAAAAACATACTTCTGCGCTTCCTGTTCTATTTGCGCCTGTGTCTTGATAGGATTTTGGCGTAGCCACGCCTCTAAATCTGCCCGTTCAAAGAACAGCATCTTACCCTGCGGTTTATAGTGGGGTATCAAGTTACCCGAAGTCAGTTTGTACAAGTAACTTTTGGAAAGGTTAAGAAACTTGCTCGCTTCGTCAAAGCTAAGCACATTCTTAGTTAAAAACAACGTCTGTTCGAGTTCCTCAACTCGCATCTCTAATGTCTTATCCATATTGCTTTTTTGGATTAAGTGAAACAATATGAAGGTGCGCACCCTCGTTTTCTTTTCGTTAACGAGGGCAAAGGTATTGAGGATTAGCTTGATAGTGGATTAAGCTATGTTTGAGGTCTTAACCTATTCTTAAAGTCTTTTCAGTTGTTTGATATAGCTGTATATGGTTGCAAATCCTTTCTCATGGGAGATACCTTTCACATAATTGGTTGCTGTAGCTAAATCCCCTTGATTGAGGTATTTATCTCTACTTTTGTCTTTGGAAAGAAACAGTTTATTATTGGCAATAACCGATTGCCAATTACCGGTAATCAAAGACCTATTACTTAATTCCGAAAAAAGGAAAGCTACATATCTATTATTATTTGACCTTAATATTGCGTTAGGTTTACAGGAAAGTATCGCTTTCAAGTCATCAACAGTTACAGAGGCATTGAACATTTTAACCTCGTTGATGCAATCCGCAATCAATTCTATCTGTTTGTCATTGAGAATTGAATCAAACGGATTTTCCGTTTCAGCAATAGGGGGTACGGCTTTTAGCGGAAACCCAGTGTTTGTCGTCGGTTTCTGTACTTCCTGTCCCAACTGTGGTTCCGGTTCTGACTGCACTCTGTCCTCTTTCTTTTTTCGCAAGTATGCTGAATATCTTTCCAATACAACAGTTCTAACCACTACGGAAAAATAAGGCAGTTCTTCATCATAGACTGAATTGTCCTGTTCGTATCGGGAATAATCAAATGAAAGAGGAAAGAATAAAAGGTATTTTCTTTTTTCATCGGGCTTCAAGGTTTCATAAAAACCGCTTTCCCAAAAGAAATCGGATATAGAGTAAAAACTTTGAATATCATCCAGTACAGAATAACGAATGTAAAGTTGTGCCAATTCATCTGCGGTACGAATATACTCCTGCTGTTCCAACTCATCAGCCTGTTCACAGCTCAAATATTCTGACTTGGCAGTTATACTATCCGTTATAATTTGGTAGGCATGATTTATACAACGGTTGAATATGCCTTGTATATGGTCGAATTTCACTTTCAATTCTTCTTCTGTCATAAGATTCTCTGTTTCATTAATATGAGCAAAGATAACGATTCTACTTAAAAACTAATAATGGACAAAAGAGAAAGTATAAGAAGATAACCACATTAGCCTAAAATTGATTATCTTTGCACACCAAAACGAGATAGAAGGAGCAATTATTCTTTTTTAACTTTATATTGTTACCATTTTGTTACTCGTCTATTTTACATTAATACATAACTAATTGATAATAAGAAAAATAATATAATATTATGGCATTACAATGTGGTATTGTAGGACTACCGAACGTGGGTAAGTCGACACTTTTCAACTGTTTGTCGAATGCGAAAGCACAAGCGGCAAATTTCCCTTTCTGTACAATTGAACCCAATGTAGGTGTAATTACCGTTCCCGACGAACGGCTGAATGCACTGGCAGAATTGGTGCATCCCCAACGAATTGTCCCTACAACCGTAGAAATCGTAGATATCGCCGGACTGGTGAAAGGCGCAAGCAAAGGTGAAGGATTGGGAAACAAGTTCCTTGCCAATATCCGTGAGACAGATGCAATTATCCACGTACTCCGTTGCTTCGATGACGACAATGTGACACACGTAGACGGAAGCGTAAACCCCGTCCGCGACAAAGAAATCATTGACTACGAACTTCAGTTGAAAGACCTGGAAACCATCGAAAGCCGTATCCAGAAAGTGCAGAAACAGGCGCAGACAGGTGGCGACAAAGCTGCAAAACAGGCTTACGATGTGCTGGTTCAATACAAAGAAGCCTTGGAACAGGGCAAATCAGCACGTACCGTTACTTTTGAAACCAAAGACGAACAGAAGATTGCCCACGAACTGTTCCTGCTGACCAGCAAACCGGTAATGTATGTCTGCAACGTAGATGAAGCAAGTGCGGCAAACGGCAACAAATACGTAGATATGGTACGTGAAGCAGTAAAGGACGAGAATGCAGAAATTCTGGTCGTTGCCGCCAAGACAGAAGCCGACATCGCCGAACTGGAAACGTATGAAGACCGTCAGATGTTCCTTGCCGAAGTAGGCTTGGAAGAATCGGGCGTAGCACGTCTTATCAAATCTGCTTACAAACTCCTGAATCTCGAAACATATTTCACTGCCGGTGTACAAGAAGTACGTGCCTGGACATACGAAAAAGGTTGGAAAGCTCCGCAATGCGCTGGTGTTATCCACACCGATTTTGAGAAAGGCTTTATCCGCGCGGAAGTTATCAAATACGATGATTATATCCAGTACAGCTCGGAAGCAGCCGTGAAAGAAGCCGGAAAACTGGGTGTGGAAGGAAAAGAATATGTCGTACAGGATGGCGACATCATGCATTTCCGTTTCAACGTGTGATTATCGGTAACTACCGACGACTTATTAATTACTAATTCGCTAACAATATGAAATATCTCATTGCAGGAACGGGAGGTGTAGGCGGCAGTATCGCAGGATTCTTGTCGCTGGCAGGCAAAGATGTAACTTGTATTGCCCGTGGAGCTCATTTACAGTCGATTCAAACGAACGGTTTGAAACTGAAGTCGGATTTGAAGGGCGAACATACGCTCCGGATTCCGGCTACTACCGCTGAAGAATTCAATGGAAAAGCAGATGTGATATTTGTATGCGTAAAAGGTTATTCGGTCGATTCTATCGTAGAACTGATTAAAAGAGCAGCGCACAAAGACACGGTTGTCATCCCTATCCTGAATGTGTACGGCACAGGGCCACGCATACAAAAGTTGGTACCGGAAGTCACTGTCCTTGACGGCTGCATCTATATCGTAGGCTTCGTTTCCGGCACCGGAGAAATCACCCAAATGGGAAAGATATTCCGGTTGGTATACGGCGCTCATCGCAGTACAATTGTAAAACCCGGATTACTGGAAGCTATCCAACAAGACTTGCAGGAAGCAGGCATAAAGGTAGACCTCTCACCGGACATCAACCGGGATACGTTCATCAAATGGTCGTTCATCTCCGCAATGGCCGTAACGGGTGCTTACTACGACGTTCCGATGGGAGAAGTGCAGAAACCGGGAAAGGTACGGGATACGTTTATCGGACTTTCTACGGAAAGCGCCGCCTTAGGCAAGAAGCTGGGCGTTGAATTTCCGGAAGATCCTGTCAGCTACAATCTGAAAGTCATTGACAAGCTCGACCCCGAAAGCACCGCTTCCATGCAGAAAGACCTGGCACGCGGGCATGACTCGGAAATACAAGGCCTGCTCTTCGATATGATTACGGCAGCCGAAGAGCAAGGGATAGATATACCGACCTACCGGATGGTTGCGGAGAAATTCAAAGAATCTAATCATTAACATTAATCCAATATAGAATGAATACCATGCTATTATCCATCAACTGGAACCCGAACCCCGAACTATTCAACCTGTTCGGCATTTCTATCCGTTATTACGGATTATTGTGGGCAGTAGGAATATTCTTTGCTTATGTGGTTGTTCACTACCAGTACCGGGATAAAAAGATAGAGGAGAAGAAGTTTGACCCGCTTTTCTTTTATTGTTTCTTTGGTATTCTGATTGGTGCCCGCCTGGGACACTGTCTGTTCTATGATCCGGGATACTACTTGTCTCATTTTTGGGAAATGATTCTTCCTATCAAATTCATGCCGGACGGAAACTGGAAATTCACCGGATATGAAGGACTTGCCAGCCACGGCGGTACATTAGGATTGATAATCGCCCTTTGGCTGTATTGCCGCAAGACGAAACTCCATTATATGGACGTGCTGGATATGATT
>OGXO01001973.1_pt1 | contig 10689 bp, 10 predicted proteins | sample 1576321 | NCBI WGS metagenome assembly OGXO01 (sample SAMEA3541568, study PRJEB24748) | human gut metagenome | biome: human gut; feature: human-associated habitat; material: faeces | place: China | collected 2012 | reverse complement strand
GTTTTCTTCGCGTGCATGGCACGGATGCCATAACTGCCAGTCATGGTATGCATGGCAGTGCGGTCACGGAATACATGGTTGTCACGGTATAAATGGTGTGCGTGACAGCGAAGGAGTCTATGCCGGATATGGTATGGGTGGCATAGATGCTATGGATGGCAGCAACAGCACCTCCGGCATAAACGGCGTATCCGGTATGGATGGTATCATTGGCATATCTGTTGTTTTCGGCACGGATGGCTGTGATACAATCGACGGTATGTCCGGTATGGATTGCACTGCCGGAGAAAGAAACGGCATTCTTTTAACCGATCATAATTTATGGAACGGAAACCTGTTTTATCTCAGTCTGCAATCAGAAAGGCGGTAATTACAACCTTTGTTTTCGAGAACGGACGATGCCGGGGCAGTAGCCCCGAACGCAGTACGCCGAAGCGAACCCCGAAGCCCTGCCGGAATGTGTCGGCAGGCGCGGGGGACGGCGAGTGCGGGACGGGCGGCAAAGATTCCCTTCCCGGTTTTTCTTTTGCCCCGCAAAACGTTGCGGGAAACGGATGGCCGATGCCGGCAGGAACGACGATGCCATGCGACTTGGGCCCGCTTGGGCGTCAAAAGAGCGTTTTTCCCGGCCGGAACGACGTATCTTGCACGGCGGACGGCCATACATGGCCTGGAACGGACATGGGGTACAACCTGCGTCCTCCGTACTTACTTTTACGGCAGGAGTGCACGCCTGTTATCAATTTATCCGATTTACTCACTTAAAATTTTCAAAGCCTATGGCAGTTCTCTGTATCGACGAAAAGGTCTGGCAGGCCTTCGTCGGAAGATTGGAAACGCTGGCCGAACGGGCCCGGCTGCTGGAACACCGGTACGAGCCGAGGACGGACAGCAGTTGAATCGACTCGCAGGACGTATGTCTTGCGCTGGGAGTCAGCAAGCGGACGCTGCAATCCTACCGGGAGCGGGGACTGATCCCGTTCTCCAGCGTAGGAGGAAAGTATTTCTACCGGGAAAACGACGTCGCGGCGTTCCTCGAATCGAGAACCGAACCTAAAAGGAGATAAGGCATGTCGATGGATTATCTGACTCCCGAAAGCGACGAGGTCAAACAGGCTTTCGTCAGGCTCGGACAGATCGAACGGGCCCTGTGCCGGGCGGCGGAGAACTACGTGCCGCCGATCCGGGAGGAACGCTACCTGACCGGACGCGACGTATGCGACTACCTGCATATCTCGCCCCGGACGCTCCAAACTCTGCGCGATACCCGGCAAATCCCCTACACGGCTGTCAGCGACAGGGTATTCCTCTATCCCGAAGCGGGGATAAGGAAAGTGCTGATCCGAAACCTCAGACCGGTAGAGTACCGGTAATTTCCGAAAGCGGGGACAGTTCTCAAACTGTCCCCGCTTTTTTATGTTTCTTTGTTTTCTGTTTCAGGCAGAGAACGGTCCGCCCAAGCCATGCAAACATCGGTCATCTCGTAAATACCCTGCAAACGGCTCCGTGTCTATTATCCGTCCCAATATCGGAACGTTCCGCAGATCCGGTACAGGACGCGGATGCGCTCTTTGGGCAGGACGATATCGTCGTACCTTTCCGGTTTCAGCGATACGAGGCGTAAACGCCCCTCTTTTTCGCTTTTGCGGATTACCCGGCAAAGCCGGGCCGAAGCGGTGACGACAAGGTATAAACGGCCGAAAACGACCGCCTCGACCGTAGAGGAAGCCAGAAACAGATAGTCGCCGGGCATGATACGGGGTTCCATAGCGTCGTCGCGGCATACGGTTACGAGTTCCGCCGAGGGGCAGAAGTCCGAAGGGAAAGTCAGTATGCGTTCCGTTTCCCGCAGGGTCCCGTCCGGGAGCAAATCCAGCACCGTGTGCAGAGGCAGTTTTTTTACGGACGGAGAAACCGTCAGGGACGACGGTTCGCAAAAAGGCTCGCCCATGCCCGTAATCAGCCATCCCACGTTGAATTGCGGATAAACCTCCGTAATGCGTCTTGCCAGCGGAACGCTGATATTGTTGTTGCCTTTCTTGATCTGGTAAAGGTTTTCCGAACGCCTGAGCCTGAGCGTACGGGCCAGCGAATTGAGCGAAGTCTCTCGCGAATGGCGCAACACGACGGCGAGCCGCTCGACCGGAGAAACCGGGGAACCGTTCAGGACATGATCTGTGATTGTATCGTTCTTACTCATAATTAAAAAACGGGGACGGGTGTTGCGGAGGCCGCTTCCGTTTCCGGAAACGCCGAACCGGAACGCCCGCCCCTCGGCTTTCGGCCTGCGATTATTATCCCCTCCTGATATCTTATTTCCCTATCCTGCTATAAACGAACTTGTGTATCTCTTCGTGCGGATGTGTTTCCGTCGCCGGTTCATGGGTGATGACCTCCATGCGCGAAGGCGAGAGGCGGACGATGTAATTCTCGCATCCGTCCCACGTTAGCGCCCGGCGCTCCGAGTCATAACGGTAGGAATTGCTGCCGGTATCGAATTCCGCTTCGTATTCCTCCGTCGTTCCGTCCTCGCGGAATCGGGTTCGGACGTTCGCCGGCAACAGGGAAACAGGCTCGTCCCACGCCTTGCGTTCGGAGTCGTACCGATAAGAATCGCCCAACTGCCACAGGCCCATGATTTGAGAAAGGTCGATTCGCTCGGACAGTCCGTTAAGGGCCCGTTCCTCCGTGAGCAACTTTCCCAGATCGACGGTAGGAGTAGACGGAACCGACGGAATGAGGCTTTTTATGATCTCTTGCAGTTCTCTTTCGATCGTCTCCGTATCGTATAACGGTTGGAGGGTCGTTTCGAACGATACATCCTGTTCGCCCGAGGGCCCGAGCATCGTTTGCACGGCAGACGTGATCGCCTCTCCCGTTTCGGGGCTGTCGAATACCAGAGAGCCTAAATATTGTCTTTTATAAAAGACGGTCACGACGCAGACCGTCCGGGAGTCTTTCTTTTTGCTGGGCATGGTCTTTTGTTTTGGCAATTTAAATTCAAAATGAGGAATCGAGAATAAAGGGAACGGCCGAACCGCAGTTCAGGGCGACACACGGCCTTGCGAGCTTAACGAGACCCTTTGCGGCGGGGCGTTCGTCGATACCCATAGCCCCGCAAACGGCCGTTCCCGATAAGGAATATATCGTATGGTTTCGGATGGTCGGGAGGGGAATACGGCGACGGGCTGTCTTCGGCGAAGTCCCTGTCCGTTTCGACGACCGCCGTGCATTCCCCCGAAGGGCGGACAGCCGGGGCCGTCCGATACGGTGCAACAGAAAAAAACGCACAGGGAACGCGCTCTGTCCGCTGTTACCTGACGGGAAAGCGCATTGCCCTGTGCGGGGAAATATATGAAAGTTAGTAAAAAAGGTTGTCCGACGGAAGGCCCGCGCACTCCGGCAACGCCCCTGCCGCCGGATATTTCCGGCGATGGAATGCGTGAAGCGTATTTTGAAAAACGGGCGGAACCGGAACATATCGAGAGGGGTTGAAATGTGTGATTTCTGTTCCCCGGGCCCTGCGAGATATAAGAAAAAAACAGGAGCGCAGGTACAACCCCAACGGTCGGCCTCGCGAGCCTTCTTCGGTAAGTTGCCCTTACGCCCCTGCCGCCCCGGTACGTGTACCGAGGCATGACAAGGGTTTCAGACAAAATTTATACCGAAGAAAACCTGTTATATTGCTATAACAGTCGCGAGTTTTACCGTTGGTATAAAGGTTGTCTTAACCTTTAACGATATGTTACGGACTATGCCGTATTGTTACCCTGCAAAGATAGCATAACCTTTTCGTTTTTAAAAGTTTTCTATCCGCCGGAATAAAAACGAACGTGGGCATTATGCTTATACACCATGCGGGCTCTGGTAAGGCCGTAGGAAGAATAAACACAAAAGCCCACGCCGTAGCATGGAATCCAAAATACGGAATGCCCCGCCCGGCATGGGCCGATAATGGGACTTCGCCTGTGCTTTGCCTTCCTGAAAATTTACCAGATTTGCATGATTGACAAAGCCGCCCGCCGTTTCCGGCGAATCGTTACCCCAAATATGAAGGAAGTTATTGCAATATGCAATACTCCTGGTATTCCGTTTTTTCGTTTCCTTATATCATTCGGCCCGTTTGCCGTATCGCCTGGAGCGATTCGCCGCCCTGTTTCGGCCCGTCATTGTTTACGGATGCCGCAAATGCAGCCGTACAATGGCGGCTTGCTCCGCTTCTCAACGAGACGATTCGAACAAATCGGGATAAATAGAGTGAGTGTGTAAAGGCACGGACCGGAACAGTCCATGCCGTCTAAAAGAATGGACTATTTGCTCCGCCTCGTGCAGCTTCGCGCACTCCTGTCACTGTCAGCAAATAGGTCGTTCATCTGTTCTTCGTTTTGTTCGTACAACGGTGCAAACGTACGAAATATTTTGAAATATAGGCTATTCACAGCACTATGGTCACTAAAAAATCGGAGAACGCGATACGTTCTCCGATTTTTCGTTTCTCCGACTCCTGCCGGATTTACTGCGCTAAACGGAATTTGTCGCCGATCCGGCCTTGTAAATGATCCATATCCCGCTTGATCTTGTCGTTGGTGATTTTCGCGTATATCTGCGTGGTCGTGATATGCTTGTGACCGAGCATCTTCGATACCGTCTCGATCGGAACGCCCTGCGACAGGCAGACCGACGTGGCGAACGAGTGCCGCGCAACATGCGTGGTCAAATCGGTTGCAATCCCTGCCCGCCGGGCTATCGCTCTCAAAGACCGGATCGTCGAACTACGGCTTTTGACAGGAAAAACAGTCTCGCCCGGCTACGGGAAGCGACGGTATCTCTCTACCAGTTCCCGCGCGACGGGCAACAACTGCACCTGGAACTGCGTGCCCGTTTTCTGCCGTCCGTCGATAATCCACATATCCCCGTTGGGGTCTGTATGCAGATCGTCGTGGGTCAGCTTCTTTACGTCCGCATAGGCCAAACCTATGAACGTACAGAATATGAAGATGTCTCGGACGATAACCGTTTTATAGTTCGGCAGGTTTACTTCCATGATCTTGCGTATCTCGTCCTCGTTCAGAAAGCGCCGTTCGCGGGATTGCGGTGTAATCCATACGTCCGGAAACGGGTGGACGGCTATCCAACCTTTGTCGAGGGCCATGTAAACCATAGCATGCAGTTTTTTTAGCGTGTGGAAGATCGTATTGGAGCGAAGCCCCCGGACGGTGGACAGGTAAACGATGAACTTCTCGGCGAAATCGTGCGTTAGTTCCCGAAACGGAATATCGCTTAACCCGTACTCGTATTGAAGGAACGAGGCCAGACGGTCGCGGCGGGTAGGTATTCCCAAAGGGTCCCCGCACTACGATCCTTGCCTACGCGCTTACCCGCGAACTCCTGTAAATACTCGTCGAAGGTCTGGAGCAAAAGGCGGTGTTCGTCCCCGAAGCCTAACCACGCATTTTTAACCTTTTCGGCGGTAACGTAAGAATCCCGGTCGCTGATACGCTGGTATTGTTTGCCGATGTTGGTTTTGATATTCTCCAGTTTCTCGTTGATCCGGCGGGCCTCCACGCTCTTGCCTGCGGCTTTGTTGCCCTCGGTATCCCATAATTTAGGGGACACGGACAGTTTGCAACTGAACTGCGACACCGTGCCGTTGACGGTGATACGCCCCATAACAGGGGCCTTGCCGTTTTTCTCGCTCCGCCTTTTCAGATAGAAAAGAACTTTGAAGGTACTGCGCTTCATAACTCTAAATTTTCTTGTTAAACAATACGTGAATTAGAGTTATTTGTTGCGGTGAAAATCAATGCAACATACTGAAATACAGAGAAGTATAGCGCAAAATTCTTGAAAGCCTAAGGTAACGATTTGGTAATCCAAACCCTTCCTACCTCTGCTTTTTCATGCTGTTTTCCTGCATTTCAGACAAACAGAAAATAGACATAAATAGCTAATTAATAACCACTTGCACTCCATTGCCCCTTTCCCGTTTTTATAGTGTTAAATCACTTTAATTTGTTTCTGATTTCTACTTAGAAGCCTAAAACCGCGAAGAGGAATCCAGCAGTGGATTCCTCTTCGCAACAGATATCAACGACGCACCGCTATTCGCCGGCAGCGGGAGTCGCCATTTGCGTAGCGACGCTTTTGCTACGCTCGATGGATTGCAGCGCCAGGTAATTGTCCCCGTATTTTTCGAGGTTTTCGATCTCCGTTTCGTACTGGTCGAGGTGCACTTCCTCTTCGCCGACCAGGGCTTCGAACATTTTCTTGGTCACCGAATCGGCATTCGCGCCGCACTCGTTGGCCCAGTCGTTATAATCGTCCACGCTGCCGGTTTCCATTTCGGCCGCCTTTTTCAGCATCTCCTTCACGCAGTGGATTTTTTCGACCGAACCGGACGGGGTCATCTCCACCTCTCCTTTGAGGAACAGAATCCGTTCGGCCAGACGCTCCACATGCAGCATTTCGTGGATCGCAGTGCGTTTGAACAGATTGGAAAGCAGGTCGTACCCGTAATCGTCGCAACGAAAGTGAAAATACATATACTGGTTTACAGCCAACAGTTCGTCGGACACGGCTTTGTTCAGCAATTCGATGCTTTTTTCTTTTTTACTCATAATCAATAATTTTTTACATTGAAACATAATTCTAAAAGTACGGGGTTCCCATCAGAATAACAAATTTTTCAGCACTTTTAACGTCCGGAACGATCCGTTTCCGTCAAAAACCTCCGAAATACGCATTTTACGCCTTCCGCATCCGGAAATATTCCGAAAAATACAGATGCAAAAAACCGGAGACGGACTCTTCGGAAAAAATCCGGATACAAAAAACGGAATGGGCGGACGGTTTATCCGATAATTTTTTTTACCTTTATCCTTATCTATCGAACATTCGAACCCTTAATGAACCGAACTATGAATACCCGTACTTTCCGTTTCGCGCACGGCGCCGACCGCACTGCGCGATTAATTTTGTCGCTCTGCACCGTCTTGTGGCTGTCGTCCTGCTCGCAGCGCGAAGGACTGCAAATCACGGCCAATGTTCAACAAATCGACATGGGACGCACCGTGCAGATCGAAGCGAGCTACACGCCTTCGCAGGGCGATTCCGTTCGGGAAGTGATTCTGATGCCATACGTCAACGGACGCAGGTGGGGATCGCACGAATTTCCGGACAGCAACGGCAGGGCGCTGCTGCTGCTGCCGTTGCCAAACGTCGGCACGGCCGAAATCGAGGTGGTGGCCGTACCGCGCGACACGTCGCTGTGGTGCGGGCTGAAAGATTACAGGCCCTACCTGACCGGCAGGCCGATGCCGGACGCCGGACTGCATTCCAATAAAATCGACGTCGACGTCCGCCGCCGCGACATTCCGCAGCGACCGGAACATCCGACCGCATTCGTATCGCAATGGGAGCCATGGTTCGCTCCGGGCAGCATGTGGACGACGGCTCAGGCCGTTCCGCTGGTCGGCTTTTACGACTTTACCGATCCCGACGTGATCCGCCAGCACCTGCTGTGGCTGATGGATTCGGGCGCCGACGCCGTGTTGTTCGACTGGTCGAACCATATCTGGAATTGCAAGCACTGGGACGAACGCGGCGACGGAGTGAACGCCATCGTGCACAACACCGAACTGGCGCTCGAAGTGATGGCCGACATGCGCGACGAGGGTCTTCCCGTTCCGCAGGCGATCATCATGCCGGGCCTGAGCAACGGCCCCCCGGCGACGATGGAAGCGCTGAACGAAGAGCTGAACTGGATCTACCAATACATGGTGCGCAATCCCCGCTTCAAAGGATTGTGGTACGAATACGACGGAAAACCGTTGACCGTCATTCTGGATACGGGAGCCATGGGCGTCAAGGAGGGCAAGACCGAAACGGCCTTCCGCGTTCCGTTTTTCAAGCAGACGCTCGGATGGACGGCCGAACAGATCGACGACCTGCGCCGACGAAATCCTCCGGTAGACAGCTCGCGCTTTACGATCCGCTGGATGTCGTCGCAAAACCAACTGACCGGACACGATAAGTTGGGGTATTGGAGCTGGATGGACGGTTCGCTGAAACCGACCGTGACCTATAAAGGGGACGTGGCCGAATGCACGACGGTCAATCCGGCCTGTTTCGCCGAAAACGGCTGGAAAGCGCCCGAAGCATGGGGCCGCCGGGACGGATGGACATACCTCGAATCGTTCAAAACCGCCCTCGAACACCGTCCGCGCATGGTAATGTTGCACCAATTCAACGAATTTACCGGTCAGGGATCGCACGGGTACGGGCCGGACAAGGATATTTTCGTGGACAGTTACAGCGTCGAATACAGCGACGATTACGAACCGGTATCGCTGACGGCCCCCGGATTCCGCGGCGACAACGGCGGATGGGGTTTCTATTACCTGAACCTGACCCGGGCGCTGGTCGATATCTACAACGGGCAGGCGGACGATGTTACCGTCATGGCCGTAGCGCCCGTTCACTGTAAAGACGGGAAAATATCGGTACACTGGACGACCGTCGGCGTGCAGCCCGAAAGTTTCACCGTAGCCATCGACGGGCAGACGGTCGAGACGGCGGCGGGCGGAACGGGCGTTTCGCTCTCCAGCGAAGGACTGACCCCGGGCGACCACCTGCTGACCGTTACGGCCAACGGAGTCGGCACCCGCTACGCGCTGTCCCCTTACGATCTGGATACGCCGTCCGCGGAACCGATGCCCGTAGAAGTAAGCAAAAAATTCAGGGTCGAATAGACACGAACGGCGCGCGGCTTTCGTCGTATCGGCTTTTTTTGTATTTTTGCGGGTAACTTTGAACCTGGGATGAAAAAGATATTGCTGTTTATCGTTTGCTGGATAGTGGCCGCGGCTACCGTTCAGGCACAAAATCAAACGCAGAAATCGACGAGCATCGTCACGATCGGCGGAGAGAGCTACTACGTACACACCGTAAAACCGGGAGACACGTTCTACTCGCTCTGTAAAGTGTACGACACCGACGAAGACTCCATCCGGGCGAGCAACCCGCACGTCGCCGACGGTCTGCAGGCCGACCAGGTAATCAAGATCCCGGTCGTCAAAGCGTCCGAGAAACCGCTTTCCGACCGTAAAAGGAAACGTCTGTTCGATATCCATACCATCAACCAGGGCGAAACCGCCTACTCGATCGCCAAACGCTACGGCGTAGGACTCGACGTACTGATGGAAGACAACGAAGGTTTCGACCCGGCGCACCTGTCGATCGGCCAGCAAATCAACATCCGCAAGGCGAGCCAGGGCAAAAGCGACACCGAAGAGATCGAGGAGCAGATCGAATCCTACAAAGACGCGCTGAACAGCGTATCCGACCGTTTCACCCACCACGTTGTGGAAAAAGGCGAAACGCTCTATTCGCTCGGCAAACGCTTCGGTCTGCCGGTCGATTCGATCGCGGCCTACAACGAACCGATCCTGAAAGACGGACTGAAAGAGGGAAGCATCCTGCGTGTCCCGATCCCGCAGCAAGGAACCGACCGACCGGTACGGGATTCCCTGCCGCAGCATCCGGGAACGGAACCGGCAACGGAAAGCGCATCGATCAGGCCGGTCGACGTAACCGGCGTCATTAAAGTGGCCATGTTGCTCCCGCTGAAAGGAGCCGGCGTGTCGGGACGCCAGTTCCTGGAATTTTACCAGGGAGCGCTGCTGGCCCTCGAAGAGCTGAAAACCTCGGGCATTTCGGTCAAAGTCGACCTGTTCAATACCGGCAAATCGGCCGCTGAAACAGCCGAAATCCTGCAACAGCCCGAACTGCAAAACGCCAACCTGATCATCGGCCCGGTCTACGACGAATGTTTTCCGCCGGTCGCGGCATTCGCCGCACAGCACGGCATTCCGGTCGTATCGCCGCTGGCCGTCGTGGAAAGCGTCGACAGTCCGCTGCTGTTCCAGGCCGCGCCGGGGCCCTCAGTCAAGAACGACAAGCTGCGTAACGAATTCGCGGGAGACAAAAACGTCATCGTGATTTCTGCGACCGGTAACGATTCGGAATTCGCGGCCGAGATACAGCCGTTGATCCCGCAGGGAGCGCACCGCTTCAACTATGTCAAAGGCATGGGCGGAACGGCCCTCGAAGGGTTGCTCAGCGGAGAAAAAGAAAACGTGATCGTCGTGCTGGCTTCGGATGAAACGAATATCGACGGAATTCTGGCTTACGTCAGTTCGGTGCAAAACAGCCTGACTTCGCGAAGCATTAAGAATCCGGCGATCCGGGTTATCGGGAGTTCGCGCTGGGCCCGGCTGCAGAATATCGAAAGAAACCTGTTCTTCAAGCTGAACCTGCGCTATGTCACCTCTTATCATGCAGACCGGGGCAACGAACGGGTACTCAATTTCGACCGCCGTTACGTATCGGCTTTCAATTCGCTTCCGAGCCTGTACGCATACCGGGGGTACGACATCGCGAAACTTTTCATCGGCGGCATCAAAATGCACGGGGCCGACTTCGCGTCGTTCCTGAACCGTGCCGAACTGCCGCTGCTGCAAACGCCCTATCGCTTCGTTCAGAAAAGCCCCGGACACAAATACGAGAACGACGAGTGGGCGCTCGTTTGCTACAATAACAATTACACGATCGAAGTCAAATAGTTTGTCGGCAAACTAAAGCGAGCCCCGGACAGTACCGACAAATCGCGCAGTTGGCATCCTCGATCCT
>OGXO01001972.1_pt1 | contig 10693 bp, 10 predicted proteins | sample 1576321 | NCBI WGS metagenome assembly OGXO01 (sample SAMEA3541568, study PRJEB24748) | human gut metagenome | biome: human gut; feature: human-associated habitat; material: faeces | place: China | collected 2012 | reverse complement strand
GGGTTTCATTATGCAGTGGGGGTTCTGGCTGGATATGTTGTTGTGTTGGTATACAGGTGTGTTGTGGTTTTATGAATGATATTACATAGGAGGTGAACAGATGGGGAGGAATAACATTTGCGTTATATATGACTCAGACGAAAATTATGCGAAACGACTTATGTCTGTGATTAATGATGATAATGATATTCCCTATAATGCACAGGTTTTTACTAAGGAACATGAACTTGATAAGTATCTGCAGGAAAAAGAAGCGGATATGCTTATGATATGTGAAGGAGCATATGGTTATAACGCATATAGAACGGGAAATAAGACTGTTGTGTTGTGTGAGGAGGAGCGTGAAGCAGATGAGATTAATTCAAGGGAAGAAAAAGGACTGGTTGGAATATGTAAGTATCAGCCGTCATATCAGCTTCTACAGTCTGTAATGAGATATGAGAAGAAATTTAAGAAGCAGATCGAAGCAGGCGGACCGGTTACTGTTACGCACCCGGACATTATCCGTTATTTTATGACAATACCGGAAGCAGTATCTCTTGTGTTACAGGCAGGAGCCTATGCGAAAGGGGGAGAAATCTTTGTCCTGGATATGGGAGAACCGGTTAAGATCGTAGACCTTGCAAGAAACCTCATACTTCTTTCGGGACATAAACCCGACGAGGATATCCAGATCGTATTTACAGGATTAAGACCAGGCGAAAAACTGTATGAAGAGATGCTCATGAAAGAAGAAGGCATGCAGGAAACAGCCAACAAATTAATTCATATTGGGAAACCGATTCAGATGGATGAAGAGAAGTTTTTAAAACAGTTAGAAGAGATCAAAGAGCATGTGGTAGAAGAACCGGATGATATACGGGAATGGGTGCAGAAGATGGTGCCAACATACTCTATTCAGAATCGGTAATATAAGCGTATAGATTTAAACGATGATTTAAAATAATTTTGCTCAATATATGAAAACAGGTATGATATATGGAAAAAATATGGGAACTAATACTGATTCTTGCACTAGTTGGAATGATGTTTATCTTACAACTCGATCATAAGAATAATATGGAAAAATCGCAGGAAAAGCAGGATGAAGAAACAGGAAAGCAGAAGGATGAAAAAGATAAAACAGATATTGCAGAATCAAAAAAAGTATCTTAGAGATTTGTTTGTTATCCTAGGGATAATTATGCTCGCTTTTTTGGCAGAACATATTTTATTACAATGGAATTCGTTTAAGAGCGAGAAATTTGAGCAGACTTATTCTTTAGACAGAGCGGATGAGATTACAAATAAATGGGGGCAGCGAACCTATAGCTTTAATCTTGATGGAAGGTATATCAGTTCTGCTTATTTGAATTTCCAAAGTGATACAGATATCGAATCAGAAGTTAGTATCATATATTTTGATGGTTATGGAAATAAAGAGGAAAAAGAATTAACAGATACGGCTTCTCATTTATTGGGAAAATCTGCAATACCTGTTAATGCCAGAGTTCAGCAATTTAGTATTAAAATTTCCTATGCAGATGCAGAGGTATGCGACTCTGTTCAGTTTGTAAATCAGATAGTATTCCATTGGGCAAGATTTCTGCTTCTTGTATTTGGATTATCATTAGGATATATGTTTGTATTCCATGGAGATTTCTGGGGGAAGAAGCCAGAATGGATGTATGCAGTCATTTCTATAGCATTGGGAACAGTGATTATTTTGTCAGCACATCATTCCTTTGACTCGTGGGATGAACAGATCCATTTCCATACGGCCTACACGGATTCCTGGTTAGGAAACATGGTCGCCTATACGAATCCGGCGATGGCAAATGCAGAGATGAGAGTTCCTACAGGCGATACTGTTGAGGAAGAACAATGGATTGGGCAGTGGCTCAATAGTGTAAAAGATGAAGTGGTCTTAACATCAGAAAAAGGAAGATTTATCAAATATAATGAAAGAGCCTATCTGCCACAAATATTAGGACTTAAATTAGGAAGGACGCTGGGACTGTCTTATGTAGTAACTGTATTTTTAGGAAAGTTTTTTAATTTACTGTTTTGTACGGCTGTCGTTGCGTGTGCGATTCATTTCAGCAAGTATGGAAAATGTACATTGATGTGTGTGGGATTGCTGCCAACAACGGTATTTCTTTTTTCGTCATTTACATATGATGCATTTGTGATAGCACTTTTAATGTTGGGCATAGCATTGTTTGTAACAGAGTACCTGAGTGAAGAAAAAATTCAAACAAAACGGACGATGGTATCTATTCTTGCTATAGTTGTGGGTTGCTTTTCAAAGGCGGTCTATATTCCATTTTTGGCATTATATTGGCTTATGCCGAAGGACAAGTTTTATAGCAGGAGACAAAAGAATCTGTTTAAAGCAGGAATCTTTGTCTTATTAATATTAATGTTTGCGTCCTTTATACTGCCGTTAATAGGTAATGTTACAAGCGGAGCAGAGGTAGGAGATTACCGTGGAGGAGATACGAGCCAGACAAGTCAGTTATCTATGATTTTGGGATATCCGTTGACGTATACAGGAGTTTTGCTGAAATCACTTGGAACAACGTTTGCATCTTATTTTATTGGTTCCAAAGTGCTTGCAAATTTTGCATATCGTGGAATCTATGATGGAATAGGATATTTTGTAGTACTGCTTACAATGTTGTTTACATTTGTGACGGATTTTGGAATGACAGAAAAAATATATGATGCACAGATGAAAAGAAAAATATTCATAATGAAAATATGGAATGCAGTATTAATATTTGGAACAGCATGTCTGGTCTGGACGGCATTATATCTGGATTTTACACCGGTAGGATCAATGGTAATTAACGGAGTATCGCCAAGATATTATTTGCCGCTGATCTTTCCACTGAGTCTCATTTTTATAAACCAAAAAGTGAGATGCAGCATGAAATTAGAGAATTATCAGAGTCTTATAGCGTTTTTAATGCTGATAGGTACAGGTATATCTATTTATTGTCTGATGCTTGCATAATTGCAGATACATGAAAGGAATCAAAAAGATGAGACAATTTACAATGTCACAGAAACTTTATATGGGAGTGAAAAGAATAATTGACATTCTTTTATCGGCGATGGCATTAATTCTGTTATCCTGGTTGTTTTTGATTTTATGCATTGCGATTAAAATTGATAGTAGAGGACCAATCCTTTTTAAACAGAAAAGGGTTGGAATCCATAAGACACACTTTATGATCTACAAATTCAGAACTATGAGGATTGATACGCCAAAGGATATGCCAACCCATATGCTGGCTGATCCGGAACAGTATATTACAAGAGTAGGGAAATTTTTAAGAAAAAGCAGTCTGGATGAATTGCCGCAGATCATCAATATTCTTATGGGAAAGATGAGTATTGTCGGACCAAGACCAGCTTTGTGGAATCAGTATGATTTGATCGAGGAACGGGATAAGTATGGTGCGAATGATGTAATGCCGGGACTGACCGGATGGGCACAGATCAACGGACGTGATGAGTTGGAGATAGATGTAAAGGCAAAACTGGATGGTGAGTATGTGAAAAAATTTGGATTCATAATGGATTTGAAGTGCTTTTTTGGAACGATCACAGCAGTCTTGTCACACAAAGGTGTTGTGGAAGGTGGAACCGGAGAAATGCATAAATAGATAGTAGCAGCGGATAAAAAGACATGCTGGGTTATTCGAGGGAAAATAATGGGAAAACAGATTTTAATAACGGGAACCAGCAGTTATGTTGGAACTTCATTCAAACAGTATATAGAGAAAAAAAATGGAAACATGCCGTTGGAAGACCGATGGCATGTTACATTTGTTTCTGTGAGAAATTCAGAATGGAAGAAAATGGATTTTTCAAAATATGATACGATCCTCCATGTGGCTGCAATTGTACATCAGAAAGAACAGCCGGAAATGGAGGAACTCTATTATGCAGTTAATACAAAATTGACAGAAGAACTTGCGGATAAGGCAAAGGCTGAGAGGGTTTGTCAGTTCGTTTTTTTAAGTACGATGAGTGTTTATGGAATGACAATGGGACAGATTACAGAAGAAACAGAATGTACACCGATTACTTTTTATGGAAAAAGCAAGCTTGCCGCAGAACGGTACTTATGTGAGCAAAGAAGTGATACATTCAAAGTAGCAGTTATCAGACCTCCAATGATTTATGGGAAAGCTTGTACCGGAAATTATGCTTCATTGGAGAAGCTGGCGGGCAAGATACCTGTTTTTCCGAGAGTGAGCAATGAGAGAAGCATGATATACATCGAGAATTTGTGCGAGTTCTTATATCGGATTATAAGAGGAGATGCAGATGGTATCTATTGCCCACAAAACAGCCAATATGTGAATACATCAGATATGGTAGCACGGATTGCCGAAAGCTATGGAAGAAGTATATGGCTCGTTCCGGGATTCGAGTGGATCATCGGTAAGCTTGCCGGAAGAGTTAACATATTCTCAAAGGTTTTTGGCAGCCTGACCTATGACCGGAAACTATCATTTCAGGAAGAAGTGGGAGAGTATGAAGTGGTGGATTTTCTGGAGAGTATAAAAAAATCTAAGGAGTCATTATGAAAAGAATAGGTGCTGTGATTGTAACACTAATATTTTTTATTGTGCTAGCGTATAATGCGTACTATGCTCCATTGCCGGATATTAAGGTAAGTAATATGGAGACGGTTATCATTCCGGGAGTGGAAAAAGAATATACTTTTTTGTTTTTAACAGATATGCATATGGCTATTAAAACGAAACAAGATCTGGGCGCTTCTCTGGGTGATGCAGATGAAAGAATGAAGGCGTTTGTCAATGAGGAAGGAATACTTTCGTCTACACAGTTTACAGAATGGATTACATATGCCAACCGCTTGAAGCCGGAAGGTGTATTAATGTGTGGCGATATGATAGATTATTATTCGCAGGAAAATGTTGAATTTTTAGCTGACAATCTTCAGAAATTAAAAGTTCCTTATTTGTACGTGTTGGGAAATCATGAGATGTATTCACCGTGGAATGAAACGATTGCAGAAGATGCGGAGATATATCATTTGTTCAGAGAGAATAACACAGCATTTCAAGCATGGGAATTTCCGGAGTTTACAATATGTGCAGTAGATAATCAATCATATCAGGTAGCACCTGAGGCACTGGATGCAATGCAAAAGGAGATAGAAAAGGGTAAGCCAATTATTTTGCTGGCACATGTTCCATTTTACACATCACAGATAGAAACTTTAAAGGAAGCTTCTATTAATACATGGGGAGTGCCACTGATTATCGGTGAGGGAGCAAGAGATACTACAGAGGTTACAAGAAAATTCATGAAAATGGCATTTTCAGATGAAAGCCCTGTAGTGGCAGTTTTTACAGGAGATAATCATTTTTATTATAAGGGAATGCTTACTGATAAAATAGAAGAATGCGTGATAGATCCAAGCTTTGCAGGAAACGGCACTATTATTAAAATTAAAGCGAAGGAGTAATAGTTTTAAAATATGAGTAAAATATCCGTATTGATGTCTGTTTATAAAAAAGAAAATCCAGAATATTTAAGAGCGTCCTTAGAGAGTGTATTAGTTCAGACGAGGACCGCAGATGAAATTCTTCTGATCGAAGATGGACCTCTGACACAGGAATTATATCAGGTAGTGGCGGAGTATCAGAAAAAATGTGATTATCTCCATGTGCATGCTATGGAACAGAATGTTCAGCTTGGTCGTGCACTGGCAAAAGGAGTGGAATTATGCAAATATGATCTGATCGCAAGAATGGATACAGATGATATTGCGATGCCGGATCGATTAGAGAAAGAGGGGGCATATATGGAAGCACATCCTGAAGTGGATGTGGTAGGTGGTGCTATCCGGGAATTTAATGATGAAGGAACCATAGACCGCGTCAAGAATATGCCAAAGACTCAGGAAGAAATTTTAGAGTATGTGAAAGTGCGTAATCCATTAAATCACATGACAGTTATGTATAGGAAAGATTCTATTTTAAAAGCGGGAAATTATAAACATTTTCCATTTCTGGAGGACTACTCTCTATGGAGCAGGATGTTGTCACAGGGATATCAGTTCCGGAACATGGAAGATATACTTGTCCGGGCGAGAACAAGCATGGGATTAGTAAAGCGAAGAAGTGGATGGGCTTATTACAAGGATTTTCAAAAGCTTAGAAAACAGCAGCACGAGCTGGGAATTACAAATACGTTTGAATATATAAAGGCGCAGGTTGGAACTTTTGTTGTACTCATGATGCCGGGGTGGATGAAGGAGTACTCATATAAGAGATTTTTGCGCAAATCTGAATAACTAAGAAAAAATTCATAGAAAAATTCTTTTGTGTAAAGAAAATTATGCTATAAATGCTTAAAGGGTAAGGCATAAATGGAGGAAAAAAATCATGTGTGAAGCCCGTGTGCTGGAGATCATTGGAAAACGCCCGGTGGGCGGTGTTGGAACAGTGATGCTCAATTATCAGAGACATATGAATATGGAACGTGTCCAGATGGATTATCTGATCTTCGGAGAGCAGGAAGAGACATTTGATAAAGAAGTGAAAAAACTTGGCTCAAGAGTCTATACTTATCCGGCATTGTCCGGCAGACAGATGAGACAGACAAGGAGATATTTTGAACAGTTTTTTTCGGAACATCACAGAGAATATGATATTGTTCATCTGCATGCACCCTACATTGCATTTTTATGCCTGCCGGTTGCAGCAAAGTATGTAATCAGTCATCGAATTGTACATAGCCATGCAACTGTATATGCGGAGAGTAAAGGAAAAGCGGTGCGGAATAGAATGCTTTGGAGCATATCTCAAAAGTACATTACCGATCGGATCGGATGCTCGCAGGCAGCAGGAGCGTTCCTTTTTGGAAAAAGAGATTATACCGTGTTGAAAAATGCGATCTGCTGTGATGAATATGCTTATAACGAGGCGGCAAGAAATGAAATCAGAACACAGTATGAGGCAAAAGATAAGCTTGTTATTGGAAATGTAGGCCGGTTCAGCCAACAGAAAAACCAGATGTATCTGGTAGATATTTTTTCGGAAATACGAAAAATCCACAAAGACAGTGTATTATGGCTGGTGGGAGATGGCGAACTTCGACCACAGATTGAGGAGAAAATAAAACAACTTGGGTTGATAAATTCAGTAAAAATATTTGGAATGGTGGATAACACAGGAGAGTTATATCAGGCAATGGATGTCATGGTCATGCCATCTTTATTCGAAGGGCTGCCAATGACTGGCGTAGAAGCACAGGCATGCGGTCTGCCATGTGTGTTTTCTGATACGATCACCAGGGAAGTGGATGTGATGGGCAGTCCATTCCTGTCGCTGGAGGAAAGTAAGGCAGAATGGGCGAAGACAGCGGTAAGAGCGGCAGGACGCTATAAAGAAAGCGGAAAGGCAAGACGAAGTTTTGGAAAAGAGCTTGCAGAACATGGATTTGATATCCGTGTGGAGGCGGAACGTTTAGAAGAAATGTATGTTGGAATGATGTGAGACATACAGAATATAAAGGCATAAATATGAGGAAATAATATATGACAAAGAAAATGTTTCAGATTTCCAGAATATTGATGGTAGTGCTTACGATTGGTGTGTGCCTGACTTTATTGTTAGATGGACGTGTCATGATATTGGATAAGCATATCTATCTTAGATGTATGTTGGAATTTGCCAGCTTGACATTATTTTTAATAATTTCCAGATTATATGAAGCAAAAAGAAAGATATTTAGCACAGGATATTTATTCCTGATGATCAATGCTTTTATAAACGGAACCATATGTCCCTGCTATTACACGGACAGCCGTTTGCTCAGAGATGAGCGGGATAATTATTATATGCCCAATGATCATTTCATGATTTATATGAAGGTGTATTTTATATTAATGTCTATTATTCTGGTTTATTTGTTGTGTTTAAAGCATACAATTAATGAGATAAAAAGGTATGATTTTATAAAATATAAGGACACAGATGATTTTGCTATACTTGCAGGCAGTGTTCTGTTGGCACTTCCGGTCATGGAAATGACAGGGACAAGTGGTGTTATGTTAATGACACCGGTTTTGTGTTATTTCTTTGGCAGACTGATGTATTCGAAATTCAGTTTATCTCAGAGTATATTTTGCTTTATTGGATTGTTGCTTGGAATATATGGAATTTATCGGATTTTAGATCAGAGATATCTGGTAATTCAGTATGCAATGCCAGTAATATTAGTGTTCTTAGTGTTTGTAGCAGTGAATGATGACAGAAGAAAAGGAAAGAAAGTTGTTCCTTTAATGATACTTGGAATTATTGCAGTGCTGCTTTATGGTATGCTGTCTGAAATTGTAAAGTTAAATCGTTATTGGAATGGAAATTATAATCTATTATATGAATTGACAAATTTCCAGAGTTACATTGATTTTGGTGCTAATCAGTTTTATCGAATTTTTGGTATCTGGACAGAACTAGGCGGTAATATTATAGATTTTGTCCATAAAAATGGATTCTTCTATGGTATTACCTATGTGAAATTTCTGGCACCGTATTTTGGATTTGAATATGTTAGTCTGCCTGCCATATCAGCAAGGTACATTCAGGCATCTTATGCACAGCCCGGCTTGATTGCAGAAGGATATGCAAATTTTGGAATTATTGGATCGGTTGTAAATATGTTGATTCCATTTCTGCTGGCAGAGTACTTTTTAAATTTATTTTTAAAAAAACGGGATGGATTGTCAATTTGTCTGATGACAATTCCGTTTGTGAAGATACTTTTGGATGGAGGAACTATTAATTCCATTATTGTGGGGATTGGAATTTGTATTTTACCATTTAGTATTTATTTACTGTTGAAAATTTTTAATATAAATGTAAAGACTGTTGAAAATATCAGAATCAGAGTATTTAGGAAGAAAAAGAGACAACTGCAAGGACGGAAGAGCAATGGAGAAAATAACAGTAATCATTCCAGTATATAATGTAGCATCTTTTCTGGAACGGGCATTAAAAAGCATAACATGTCAGACATACACGAATCTGCAGATTCTGTTAATTGATGACGGCTCAACGGATGAAAGCGGAAAAATCTGTGATGACTGGGTGAAAAAAGATAGCAGAATACAGTGTGTTCATCAGGAGAATGCAGGTGTATCTGTTGCGAGAAATCATGGACTGGATCTTGCAGTTGGGGAGTACATCATGTTTATAGATGCCGATGACTGGGTAGAACCTGAAATGATAGAAAGTTTGCATGAACTGATTCTTAAGCATCAGGCAGGTGTAAGTGCCTGCAGATATGTGGAGTCTCATCAGACAGAATTTCTGAGCAGGGATGAAAAAAAAGATGGACAGGTTACCATTGCTGAAGGTCAGGTGGAAGCAGGAATTCAGCTATTGTTACCATGGTCTGTATATTGTAAATTATATAGAGCAGATTTATTACATAATATTCGATTAAAGAAATACAAAATAGCGGAAGACCTGTTGTTTAATACAGACATTATCTGTGAAGGTAAGCTTGATAAAGTAGTGTTTATCGATATTCCGTATTACCATTATTTTATCAGGGATAACAGTGCGATCCGCCAGGAATACCAGAAAAAGTATATAGATGGTGTGAAGGTAGAAGAAAACTGCTATGACAGACTGATTCAGATCTCGCCACGTTTTGGTGATATTAATATTGTCGGTTGTTCGGTCAGTATGCTGTTCGAGCGTATAGCAGAGTTGTCACATGCGGAACGAAAAAAGATACAGGAAGATTTCAAATGGTGCAAGAAAAATGCCAAAGAATATAAAAAGGCATTATTGAATGTATCAGATAGACACAGAAAAATATCTGGAGTGCTGAAAGTATATGTACCAGATTTATATCTATGGACATTGATTATACGGAAAAGGAAGAATAAATGAGCAGAGAAGACGAATTAATATCAGTTGTTGTACCGGTATATCATGTGGAAACATATATAGAACGCTGCGTGGAATCCTTATTGCAGCAGACATATTCCAATCTGGAAATTATTCTCGTAGATGATGGCGGAGATGACAGATGTCCCCAGATATGTGATGAGTATGCGAAAAAAGATGCAAGAATAAAAGTGATTCACAAGAAAAACGGAGGTCTTTCTGATGCCAGAAATGCAGGTATGAGAGCAGCTTCGGGAAAATATCTTGCGTATATTGACAGTGATGATTATATTCAGCCGGATACTTACGAGAAAATGATATATGCTCTGAAAAAAGAGAATGCTGATATTGCAGTATGCAATTATGAAGCTGTGACCAATCCGTATGAACTGGCAGAATATAAGGATGCAATCATGGCAGCAATGTTAAAAGGCACGAAACGTCATGTGGAATCCATGCCGGAGAAAAATGAAAAGGGAAACGTACAGACCGGGCAGAGCCACCAGAAGTGAGCTTTGCCCGGTTCGTGTATATCGGAGTAACACAGTTACGGAAACCGGAAGAGGAAGTGCTTTTGACACCGCTTGGTGAACTTATGGATCAATGGGAACTTCACAAACAGTTTCTTGGAATTGCGCACATTCTTCCGTATTTATCCAGCATACAGCCGACCTCTTTCGGCATCTCGGAAAAGGATTCAAACACTTCCTTGGCTTTTCCTTGCGCAGCGCGGTCAAACTGCTGAATCTCAGCCAGTTCGTTGC
>OGXO01001961.1_pt1 | contig 10734 bp, 11 predicted proteins | sample 1576321 | NCBI WGS metagenome assembly OGXO01 (sample SAMEA3541568, study PRJEB24748) | human gut metagenome | biome: human gut; feature: human-associated habitat; material: faeces | place: China | collected 2012 | reverse complement strand
CCGCTGAATGTTCCGGCATTCCTTCCGGTGCGTTTGTCAATCATGGAAGAGGGCAACACAAGGGAGATCTCACCGTATTCTTCGTGTGACTGCCTGGCTATGTCGATCACGGCGGCACTGGGATTGGCAAGCCCTCCAAGCTTCAGGGCTTTGAGTAACTTCTCTTCACTGATATTATGCAGGCCTACTAAAGACTTGCCACCGTCATCCTGGCTGATCTCCCTAAACCGGATGTCATCCTGACTCTCAAGGAAGCTGCCCGCATTCTGGCTGGCGGATTTTATTTGGTTGGGCTCATAAGCAACCCATTCTTCATTGAGGTCCATATTATAAAATACTCCATCGTATCCTTCCTGCGCCAAGCTATCGGTAAAGTCTTTAGAGGCTGCTGAGGAATTGGCTTTTGAGAGATATTCCATATCATTTTCATCCGCGAAATAGGGCTCCCTTATATTTAGAAAAGTGGATTTTACTTCCCCTCCCTTAGCATATTGCCCGGCATATTCGGCATTATTCCCATAAAAATAAAATCCGGAACCAAGCCAACCCTGATCATTAGAACTCCCTTGCATGCTTTTATCAAAAGCATTAAATCGGTGTGGAGTGCCATGAAGTACAACCTTCGGCTCTCCATTGGAATCTATAACTTTTGATGCTTCATTCGGATTGTTCTCCCAATCCCCGAACCACTCCCTGAATGCCCGGGTACGTACCTGTGCCCACTGCTTTTCATTCAGGTTGGTTGCCTGTCCGTTCGGAGCTTTCATGTAACTGCCTTCCGCCTTACTGCGGGCTATGATTGCCTGCTCCTCGGTTGTAAAAAGATATTCAGATATTTGTTCCATCCCATGAAAGAATAAGTATGATACTTGATTTATTATTAAAGAGAAATACTTGTTTACTTAAGCAGGACTTAAGTAAACAAGTAAATTCAGAAAAACATGTTTTATTTGTTACATGTCCGCACTGGCCTGCCGACTCAGGGTATTTACCATATTCACCGCTTTGACCGCATACCCGACCGGAGTCTTGGTAAGCATAAAGGAAGCTCCCTTTCCCGCGGATTTGGACGCTCCGGATATAAGGGAGGGTTGTATGGCCTTTCCCTTCATCAGGGAATACCATTCCTCGGCCTTCATGGCTTCCACCTTGACTCCCTTCCGGCGAAGATCCTTGAGGATACTCTCCACATCGCATCCCTTCTTTTCGGGAACGGCGGATGAATTAAATTCTTCAAAAGCCTTGATAAGTTTCTTATCCCTGTCCTTACCCTTTGGGATTTCCTGGATTTCCTTATCCAGTTTTACCAGTGCCGCCTTTACCTGTTTTGCTGAAGGCTTTTGTGTGGTTTGCGTGCTTCGTTCGGTCCTTTTTCTGGGAGCACGCTGTGTCGCGGCAGGTTCCGATGCGTCAGGTGCCGCCTCTGTTTCCCGGTCCGCAGGCTTGTCTAATTTCAGGCCGTACATTTCTTCGGCCTGCTTCCTCACTTCATTTGAAGGAGAATGGATAAGCGCGGCTGCATTTCTATCGGCATGCAGGACAGAGAGCTGGACTTTTTCCGTAGGATTTTCAATATATCGGATATTCATCGGATTACTTCTGACGGCAGCTAACTGTACGGTTTCCGACGGCTCAGACACATATCTGATGTTTTCCCCACCGGCCTGGACTGCCGCTAACTGCACGGTTTCGGCAGGGGACTTGATGTGCCGCAGGGTATCCGGATTGCCCTGGACAGCCATATGCTGCACTTTTACCGTAGGTGATTCAATGTGGCGAATGTATTCCGGATTCTTTTGTACGGCTGCCAGCTGCACCTTTTCGGTCGGTTCCTTGATGGAGGCAATGTGTACCGGGTCTTTCAGTACAGTCATCAACTGCACCTTTTCCGCAGGCTTATTGATCAGGGAAATACATTCAGGCTTCCTTTCAACGGCCATCAGTTGCGCCTTTTCCGTAGGGTTGGAAATAAAACCGATGTAGGCCGGCTTATGCCGGATGACGGATAGTTGTACCTTCTCACTGGGTGAAGCAATGAAATGGATATTGTGCGGGGCATTCCTGACTGCGGCGAGCTGTACTTTTTCCATCGGCTTGTCTATGAAGCAGATCACATTCTTGTCTCTCCGGATGGCGGCCATCTGGACACGTGCGGAAGGATTCTCTATCATGCTAATGGCACGCGGATTGCGGAGTACGGCCCGCATATCCCGGCTAAACAGGGCTGTCAGGCGTTCTAAAAAGGTAGGCATGGATATTAATTTTTAAAGGATTTAAATTCGGTAAGGAACTTCTCGATGGCCGCCGTATCCGGCTTGCCTTCAGCTTTGTCTTTTTTCATCTGCAGCACCAGTCTTTTTGCTGCATCGAGTGTGCATTGATCCGGAAGGAGATCCAGTTCCAGCATTCCTTCCACGGCCATGAAGCAGGCAGTCGGTGTGGGATCATTTATCAACAGGACACTTTCCGCTGAAACGATGACTGCCGAGAGTTGCACCTTTTCACCGGCAAATGGCAGGTGGGCTATCAGTTCCGGTTTCTTCTGTACGGCAACGATCTGCTGCCGCTCGGAAGGGTTCTCGATTTTCAGGATAACATCGGGGTTAGTCAGGATCTCTGCCGTCCGGACATTGTCCGGGGCTTCCCGGTTGTTTTCATTTAACATAACATTGTTTGTTTATAGTTATACATTTCTGATTTCGGGAGGCAAGATACGGTGGTTCGGTGCAATTGTATTGCACTATGCGTTTTTTCTCAGGAAAGAAACAGTCTTTTATCGTCAGAGCAGATTTCTGTAATTGGCTGATAATAAAAAATGCCTGAACCGATCCGTCCGGACACAAAAAAAGCGGTAAAGTATTGAACTTACCGCCTAATATAACTTTTTCCCTTGATATTTATTTTCTAAAGATATTCCGGTTTCGGAAACGGCATACGGCACTTCGCTTCAATTATTGATATGGTGACATACAAAAAACAGCGGATATCCCGGTTTACATCCGGAGTATCCGCTGGAGAAGAATTCAAGGTGGAGTATAGGGCTTTCTCAGGCCGCCCTTGGCAGGTCTTTGTAGAGCATGATATCGGTATAGGAGGAGTTGTAATTCATCCGTGCGGTAAGTGTGGACCGGCCGGCTCCCTTGAAAGGATTACCAGTCCCGGGATGCTCCTCCATCCAGCGGCAAAAATCCAGTATGGGGGATTTCCCGGAAGTGAAATAGACAAACGGGTGTCCTTTCAGTACCAGCAGGACATCCAGGTAATCCGCCAGCTTCCAGTCCATCTTGTATGTACTGATATCCGTTCCCATATAGGGGGGATCAACCAGGAATACCACTCCCGGAAACACCCCGTATGTGTCTGCCAGTTCCTTATAGTCGTAGCAGACTACCTCAAGCCCGTCCAGATAGCCGTCACACCGGTAGTCAGACTGGCGTATCTTGTTATAAAAATACAATCCTTCAAGTTCCTCCATGTTTTGTGCGTATTTTCCGGAAAACAGTAGGGAAGTAGAGAGGGTAAGATAGTCCACGAAACCGGTTGTCTCCTCCAGCCTGATGCGTTCAAGGAAAGCCTCGCGCATTTTTCCGGTAATCTTCTGATGGCGGGGATATATCCCGACTATTTTACGGAGATCTCTCAGCAGGGTATTGGTCCGGTCAATGTTTTCCAAACGCTCGCGGTAGTTGTCATGGTCATTGTATATGACCACTGCATCCGGCCTTTCACGTTTGGTGATGTGTGATAGCAGGCCGGAGCCACCGAACAGGTCCACAAATATCGTTTTGTCATCAAAACGTTTCAGGATCTTTTTGAATTCCGAAGCGAACATGCGCTTCTGCCCCACGAAAGGAAGTGGAGCCTGGGTGTAAGTCTTTTCCATTGTTGTAGTCATTTTATCGTGTAATATATGTGTTTGTATTTCCGGCAACAAAATTCTTAAGTTTTTCCCATGAAAGCAAAAAAAAGACCGGAGTTATACTGCATGAAACGTACACTCTTTTTTGAACCTTCCCAGAATCTCATAGATTTTGCGTTCGGAAACGCCGTACCGGTTGGAAAGAACCGCAACACAATACGTCACCTTATCACCCTGGCAGCGCATCCTTTCATACTCCTTATACAGGTCGATGTACTTATAGTCATCCGGTTTGAAGCCCATGCCGGCCAGACGTTCCAGGACTTCCCTATTAAAATTTAGAATCTCAAACAGTGTCATAGCGAATATTTTTTTATCTTTGCAAAGCCAATCATTCATATACAGATAAAAAGCGCATCCCGCGACGAGGGTATTTGCCCCCGGTCGTGCGGTGATGCGCATCTGTATGTTAATGAGTGATTGGCGTTGCTTTTTTAACAGGCCGGGGGCTTTTTTCTTGAACAACTCACAGTGAACTCCTCAATTTAAAAATCCCTGAAATTTCCTGCCCGTATATGACTTTATATCTTTAGAGGCCGCAAGATAGGACAGAAAGTTGCAATTTCATTGCAATATGGCTTTTCAACCATGAAAGAAATAGTTTATTTAACAAAAGTAATTTACTTAATAAGTATATTGAATTAAATAATATATCATGCTATATAATATATTACTTATTAAATATAATATTGTTAAATATAATTAAGTATAATACTATTCAAGTAAATAAGTATGCGAGAATTTGGCGGTTTTAGTGATAATGGTTATCTTTACATCGTAATAATCAAGGAGATATAAATATGACAGAAACAATCACAACAGCATGTGTAAACCACAAGGGTGGTGTCGCAAAGACAACTTCACTGCTGAACCTGGCAGCCGGAATCGCGCGGTCGGGAAAGAAAAGGGTCTGTATCATTGACGCGGACCCGCAGGCGAATACGACAATGGCGGCTTTCGGACAGGAGGTGGCAAACATCCCTTCAGAGGTATTGCTGGAAAGCGTGCTGCAGGAGAGCATGCAGGACAGGCCTTTGGAAATCCAACCACTGCCGTGGCTGGAAAGGGTGGACATACTGCCGGCGTCCCTGGACCTGGCAGCTACGGAAGTGGCCATGTATGCCACCCCCGGCAGGGAATTCCTTTTCAGGGAAATCGTTAAGGTATTGGCAAAGAAGTATGACCACATATTTATAGACTGCCCCCCGTCATTGGGGATCATCACACAGAATGCGCTGATGGCAAGTGATTTTGTAATCATACCTATGGATGGGAACTATTTCGCCATGAAAGGGATCGAAAAGATATACTACATCATTGGCCTGCTCAAGAGAAAACTGAATGCCCAGGTCCGGATACTCGGTTGCTTTATGACCAAGTACAATGATAGGAGAAAGCTGGATGTGGATATCAGGGAAAGCCTGATAGAGGCTTTGGGAGATAATGTGTTTGAAACAACCATCCGGAACAATGTGGCATTGGGAGAAGCCCAGTACAAGACGCAGAGCATTTTCGATTACGCCCCTTCCTCGAACGGAGCCAAAGACTACAAAAAGCTGGTGAAGGAGTTTCTCGGCAGGATTAAAAAAATGAATCAATAAATAAAAGTTCCTATGAAAGAGTTTAAATCAAATGGGATATCCATGGAAAATATGGTGGGAGAAACTCCCGGGAAAGGAAAAGGCGCATCCTCAAAAACGAACCAGACCGTTGCGCTAACGGAAGATCTGAAATGGGAGTTACGGACGTTCGCTTCGGACCATCGTTACAGGGGAGTCAAGACGCTGCTTGAAACGATGATAGAATGTTTCGTAAAGGAAGACGGTACGCTTGACCGTGACAAGTTGGAGTGTTTCTGGAAAGAATATGTCGAAAAGTAAAACATTTAATTTACTGAAATAGTAATTATTAAATCAAAGTAAAATACTAAACATTGAAAACAAGTAATAAAATGAAGGCATTCGGATATGTATTGCTGGCTTGCCTGGCATGTACGCTTTTCTCGTGCGGTCCGGACGAGCTGTTACCGGAACCCGTACCGCCGGTGGTGAAACCCGGGGATGATGACAAGCCGGACGAAAAACCGGAAGAACCGGCCAAGGTACAGTTAGGCATCACAGCGGCGCTACAGAACATGCAGCAGACCAGGGGGATCATAGAGGCCTTTGCTCCCGGCCATGAAATGGGGATCTTTGTCAGCACCAACCAGGGGGATGAAGCCACGGGTACAAAGAACGCCTCTTATCTCTTTGACGGGAAGGTATGGAATGCCGGGCAGGATGTACCGGTGGAAGCGGATGCCGATGTGGTGGCATACCTGCCATACGATAAGGGAGTAACCGATTTTAAGAACGTGCCTTTCGACCTGGTGGACCAGAATGACATCCTGTACGGAACGGCCAAAGTGACCAAGGATGTTCCGACAGCGAACCTGGTGATGCAACACGCCATGACATTGGTACGCGTACGTTTGATGAAAAACGAGTATATGGGCGCCGGGCTTGTCTCGGATATGACATTCTCCGGTGTATATACATCAGGAACAGTTGACGCTCTGGCCGGAACAGTTACAAAAGACTATAATCATGGCCGAGGTTCGGTAAAAGTCGGAGGGAACTATATGCTCAATGATGAAAATCCCGTCACCGTCGATGCCATCATGATTCCAAGATCCTCTTATGAAGAACAGGCAGCTTCTGTCAGCTTTGTCATCGACGGGCAAAAGCACACGTACACTTTTCCCATACAACATGAATGGAAAGCGGGCATGAAATACACCTATACCCTGAAAATGACGGGAAACTACAATGCGCCGGTAAACAAAGAGCAGGTGGATATCGATGTTGACTACTGGAGCCAGTACGGTAAGACCGATGATATCATACTTAATCCGAATCCGGAAGACTACGAATTTACCATCTGGACGAATTATACTGCATATGGCTATGACTGCTACCAGAATGAAGGAAAGGTGTTCGGAACGTTCTATTACCCTTGGTGCGGCACTTCGGAAGGTGAAATGCGCTTTGTGTTCATGAAAGAGGGCACGAATGAAATTGTGGAGAAGTTCCAGCCGATAAATATCAAGACCAACGGTGCATGGGACGGCAAGCGCATCCAGTGCTACGTTACCTCCGCACCGGGAACATACCAGCTTGTTCCATTGTTTCGTAAGAAAGGAGAAACCATGTGGTGCAGGGCAGCGGGTTATGATTACGGCAGTACGGATCGGGAGTGGCTCTACGAAGTCAAAGCTCCCGCACCGGATAACCTGCCGGCATTGCGTGATGTAGAATTGGAAGGACAGGATAATACAACATTTTTGTCTTATCGTATTCCTTTTGACCAGTCATTCAATGTTGTTTTTACTTTATCCAATAAAGGAGAAAAGGCCCTGAGAGGCAAAATAAAAGCGGTTTGGGAGAGGGAATTCAAACTGAAGTCCAACTCGTACCGACCAAGTACCAAGAAAAAAGAAGCCATTAATGATAATGAATGGAATGATGAAATTGGTATTGTTTCGGTTGATATTCCAACAGGAACTCGTTTTTGGAAGGGGATTATGGGATGTAAAGTCACCCAATATTATCCCATGCCACATGTTGGAGGCGTCGAATATGCCGGCCCTATAATTCATCTCTACTGGCAGCCCGAAGGAGAGACAGAATGGACACTTCTTAGATTAGATGCAGATTATCTGTTTAATAACAATTATACAGGCAATGACATTTGGGATGAAACATTGAATTATATAAATGTTTCTCTTGCAGAATGGTATAATTAAATAGAGATAAAAATATGACTATATTTACAGATAAGTGATTAGAGCAAGCTTAGTAATATAGATCAAGAAAAAATATAATGTAATTCATTTGGCATAAAATGAATTTAAGGTGGAGAAGTCCCCGCTGCAGTGATGCACCGGGGCTTCATTATTTAAGACGGTTATTGTACACCACATACATCTTGGACACTCTCGCCTTTCAGTTCAAGTACTGTTGTCCATTTGTCACCATCAGCGGATGCCGAAATTGCCGGACCGGATATACCGGAGCCCGTAGCTATAAACAAGCCCTTAATGAACCTGACACAACTGGTATACGTCGTCATTCCATTAACATGGAATGTCCACTTCTTGGCATCTGGCGAATAACCTTTAAAATTACCATCTGCTGCTATATATATACCATTCCCGTAAGCTATTCCTCTCCAGGCATCCGGTGTCCACATTGACCCGGTATCGCCGGACTCCAGGTGCCAATTATCACCATTTGTAGAAGTCGAAATAGCACCATTCAGGCCACCTGCTACAAACTTACCGTCCCCATAGGTAATAGAGTACCAGTTAGTGACCCCACCATTGCCATAGATTGTATTATAGTTCCAATTTACTCCATTTGCAGAGGAACCGGCTATCCCTTTATATCCTACAGTTACAAATTTTCCATTTCCATAAGTAATATCATACCACAGGTCGTCTTCTCCTCCTATGACATGGGGTGTAACCCAAGTGGAACCATCTGTTGATGAACTGATATATTTTCTTCCCACAATGACAAATTGCCCATTACCATATGCAATAGCAAACCATTGGCTATCTCCCACTTTCTGTGGAGTGGTCCATGTTGTTCCATCAGTGGACGTTGTAATATAGCCCTGGTCTACATCATATCCGGCGACTACATACTTCCCGTTACCGTAAGCTATCGAGCGCCAAGACACATTACCGACTTTATATCTGGTCCCTTTGGAATATATAAGACCGTTGTCCCCAACAAATATATAATCGGAGACGGAAATAGCGGATTTAAAGTTTGCGGTAATCGTACTACCGGATTTATGCAGGGTAACGGTGGTGCTCGGACTGCCAGGGTTCTCAATAGTTGCATCACCTTCTGTAACCGTCCAACCGGCAAATTCATATCCACTGTTCGGAGTGGCCGTAATACTGATCGGCTTCTCTACCCGGTAACTGTTTGTACCCGATGGGGACACCGAACCTCCGGTTCCGGCATTAACGGTCAATTCACGTTTCTTTTCTTTGAAACCACAACGAAATCTGTGATCCTGACCACCTAATGGAACCGTGAATGTAGATGATCCTAATTGTGCATAATCATATTTTTGGGGTTCGCTTTCTGGCCCACCATAAAAATAGTTAACTTCATATCCGGGATTAGGATAAGCAGCAACTGTAGGTTTAGCATCTCCACTATACAGCCCTGCTCCGGTTGCGTACCCCCCTTCAAACTCCACTTTCCCGTCCGAAGAGCGGGTTGCCGGGCCTATCATCCCTTCTCCCTCAATGGTGATGCGCGTATCACCGGTAGGGGTCGGTCTGTTGTCTCCCGCCCCTTGTTCCACCACTTCTTTTTGGCAGCTTGTGAACATTGCCACAAGTGTCGCCAAAAGTAAAAATCTCACTTTCTTCATAATGAATCGTTTTTTAAATGTTTATTATAATGGCACATGTCATGCCCTTGTTTGTCGTCCAATACATCAGCATCGATACGGGCTTCAATCGTCGCATGCAATACGAACTTATTGGCAAAGTAATACGTGTTGCACCTCCTGCTGAATTTTATCTCGGCACCCATCAGCCGGAGCTCCTCCAGATAATTGTTGACTGTCCGCTCACTCACCCGCAGCTTGGCGGCCAGCTCACCCCGGCTCCCGGTCCTTTCCATCCGTACCAGACGGTACACTCGGTCGATCCTCTCTATATAGCTGATCACTGAAAGAGTCGTCATAATCCATCCTCCTGTCCTGTCAGATCCAGGAACTTGATGAAATACCTCTCCTCCAGGTACAGGCATTTCATCAGCCCGGCTTTTCCTTCCCGCTCATACTTCCGGCGTAGCAGCGGGAAATTTGTCGAGTAGAGGTTCCACCGGATGATCCCCTTCGCCCGGTTGTCGAGAGCGGATGTATCCGTCCCTTCTATCGTGTATTCCACGGAAAAAAAGTATAGGTTCTTCAGTCCGTATTTCTCAAGGAAGACCAGGTCCTTGGGACAAGCCTTCAGGCCGTCTGAGGCAATGCACATCAGTACAAGCTGTTCCACTTCCCACTCAATTGTCATATCCATACCAGTATGGTTTTATAGGTTTACCGTTTTTTCTTATTTCATAATGCAGGTGGTAGCCCGTACTTTTACCCGTGCTTCCCGCAAACGCGATTACAGCCCCTTTGCCGACCTTTTGCCCCTTGGTGGTATAATAAGCGGCCAGGTGGGCGTAGAGCGTTTCAAAGCCGTAAGAGTGGCGTATCACGACGCATCTTCCGTATCCCCCCTTCCTTCCCGCGAAAGAAACCGTACCCGAGGCGGTGGCATAAACCGGGGCTGCCAGCTCCACGGCCATGTCAATACCTGAATGGAAACTTCGTTTGCCGGTTATGGGATGAATCCGGATGCCAAAGCCGCTGCTCTTCCTGAACCTGTCCTTCAGGGGACAGGCGAGCGGGATCTTGTCGGATACTCCGTACCGGGAGAGTATATCCCGGTAGCTTTCCAGTGTCTCCAGGCGTTCGCACCTGTCCAGTGCCTTGTCGAGCAGTTCCCTGCCGTCATTCGGCCCATTGAAGGGAAGGCAGGAAAACAATACGGTCAGTAGTAGTTTCATCGGGCTATCCTCCTTAATATTTTGTCGGCTTCATCCTCCGTTTCCTGTTGCTTTCTGCTTCTGAATACTTCCTCCGCCGTCAGGAGCGACTTATTTTTCAACTTATACAGGAAGTGCCGGCCGCCGTTCTTCTCCTGGATCTCGATGATAAGCCGTTTCTTATCGGGGATGGTGAACTTGTTCATGGCCACG
>OGXO01001958.1_pt1 | contig 10742 bp, 5 predicted proteins | sample 1576321 | NCBI WGS metagenome assembly OGXO01 (sample SAMEA3541568, study PRJEB24748) | human gut metagenome | biome: human gut; feature: human-associated habitat; material: faeces | place: China | collected 2012 | reverse complement strand
CTACAGCACAATCCCATTCCACGCAAATCGGGCATGACGAAACAAGACGCGAACCATTGCAAACACTGGAAAGCGTCGGCGTGTCGAAAACACGGGAAAAACGGGCTGCGGACGCCATCGCGTGGCGAAAGACCGTCGGAAAAACCCTGAAACACCTCACCGCAAACCAACATCCGGGCGTGTCGCAACCACACTATCCGTTTACGGCCCATCCCCCAAGCCAACCCATCCGAGAAAACCTCCCAGCTGAAAGCTGAAATAGGAGAAACAGAAGAAAGCAGATAAACGAAACCGCACCGCCGATCGTTGTCCTGAACACATTCAGATCCCAACTGATCGAAAGTGCGGTTTTGCATATGCGCGTGCAAGCGACGGCAGAACAAGGCAGCGCAGCCAAAAATCGATTAATCGGTGCAACCGAAACGGTAGAGGGCCCAACCCTGGCCGTATTGCGAATAATCGGCAACCTTCACCAACGTGCCGCCATCCACATACGTATCAATCAATTCCTCATTGTGGAAGGAATCGTACTGGGCGCGATACGGGAATGACTGCAGACTCTGCGCCTGGTCGCCCATCGTAAGGAAGTATTCCGGAGCGTCGGTCAGCGGACATACCGTGCCGAGCACCTGCTGCGCATCGCCGGAAGCAAACGCGGTCTCCACTTTGCCGAACGGAGCGGATGGCACATCGGTGCGCGCATTGATGATCGGATACAACATGTTCGCGTTGAACAGCGTCTCCGCATACATCGAACCGTTCAACGGATCGGAAATGATGGTGGCCTGGGTGCCCGTACGTTCCGTGACCTTGCGCAGCACAGCGATCTTTTGCTCGGTGAGCTGCTCGTTGGGGTCGCTTTGGTTCAGACTGGAATGCGCGATGATCGTGTCGCGAGCCGCGGAACGCGATGGGCATACGATCTGCGCGGAAACCGCAAGTATCGCAATCACAAGGAATACGGCGATTAGGACGATCCAATTGGAAGCGAAAGAAGCGTTCTTCACGGAAGAAACAGCAGACACAGAAGAAAGGGAAGGAACGGAAGAAGCACTATTCTTCGTGGAAAAGGAAGATGCAGAAGGAGCGAAAGAAGCGGATGCGGCGCACGCGGAAACGCATTCGGCAAGAGCGTTGATTCCAATGACAAGCAGCGGCAGCGTGACCAGCGGAAGCATGGTCATAATACGGTTTTCATCGCGATACCACGGAGCGCTGATGATATTCGGCAACGCGCCGACCAGCGTGACCGTGCACACATACACCAGCGCGACCAGCAGGAATGCGGCCGTCAACGCAATCACGTCACGCAGGCGATCGTTGCGACGAAGTCGAGATGATTCGGACGACGCGGACGCGGCATCAGTGGCGTTGGAGTGCGACGCAGGTGGCGGACAGGAAACGGAAACCGGGGAATCAGCGGCGGAAACCGCAATATCAGAAGTCGAAGCATCAACATCGACATCAGCAGAAGCCACGGGAACCACAGTGGAAGCAGCCGACGAAAACGAATCCGAAGCACGCGCAGCCGCGCGGCGGGAAGCGCAAACGAAAGCGGCCGCAGTTCCCGCAATCAGCAACAGTGCGAACAGAATCGCAGGAAAACCGTCAAGCCCATCCGTGAGACAGAACGAAATCGACTCCCACAAATTCTTGGACGGCTGATGGCTATGGAACCAGGAATCGGGATTCGCCCAACGGTCCGATTTGAACGACGTAAGCATCAACGCCACAAACGCCACCGCACCGACGCACATGGCAATGAACGCGCCAAGAATCAGCTTCCACGGCAAGCGCAGCACAATGAACGGCACCAAAATCAGAGCATACGTGAATGCGATACGCGGGTGCGCAACCAAGCAAACCACGCCTGCGACAGCAGTGATCGCAAGCCATTTTGCTATATGCTCGCGCGCGGCGATCGCATCGAACAAGCGCAATGTGGCGGCGATGAGGAACGGCAGCAGCGACGTGGCGAAACCGAATGCGATCAGCGGACCGGCATTCAGCAGTCCGTACGGGTGGCACACCGAGCTGACGGCAAGCACGGGCACGAACAGTCCAATCAGATTCCGCAGAACGAAAGTAGCGTCGAAAGTGACGTTATATTGCCGATTCACAGCTGACGATACCTGCTGATTTGAAACATTCGACGATTCAGATACGGACGACGATTCAGGCGTAGACGATGCTTGAGAAATACGTGAAATTGGATTGGAAATTGGATTACCGCGATTCCAACGTTGCAGGAAATACCTGCATAATACCAGCATTCCGGCAGGGAAAATCACGCCCGAAGCAATGATCCACGTGATATTGAATGCCGCGTAGATCGAACATTGCACGCCGAACAGCGCCGCGATCTTAATCACAAGGTAAGCACAGATGTGAAACAACGGCGGATAAAACGAATCATGCGGCCACAAATGCAGAGCCGCCCCCAATCCCTCGTCAAGCAGACGGTGAATGAAATAGTAATGCGCGGGGGCATCGCTGCTGACGATCGGCGTATTCCACACCGTGGAGGGGAACCACGCAATCACCAGGCATAGTGCGGACGCGACGCCGATAATCGACGTAAGCCACGGCAATAACGCGTGACGCGATGCAGGACGCAGCATCGCGTGGCACCGCTGCAGGCCATGTTTCCGCCCGGACGGACCGTCCTTGGCCGAATCATTCCTGGCTGGACCATTCGTAGCCGAACCATCCTTGGCCGAGCCATTCTGCCGAGCCTGAGTCTGCACATAAGCCTGCACATGAGTTCGCGCACGAGCCTGAGCCGAGCCACAATCGCCCGACACGGAACCGGTATTCGTAATCTGTTCGGAAGTCATCGATTCCATCGTAGCGAGTGCCGCAACCATGCTCAACGCTTATTCTCTGGAATCACTTTTCAGGAATCATTCAGACTTCATGCAGGGGTATAACAGTGTTGCGCAAGAAAACAATCACGTTGGAAGCACAAGATGATTGCACGGGACGCATCATGCGCTACGGGCCTGCCTTGCTGCGGAGCGCGCGTCCCGGCCAACGCTGACGTCGGCATGCGCCGGCGCGCTATAACAGAGAACTGGAGAAGTACCGCATGTTCGTTCTCAAGAACGCATGGGCGGCGCTTGGTCGCGTCAAATGGCGCACCGCGCTGATCGCCCTACTCGCACTACTGGTGTCTTTCTCGGCTGCCGTGGACTTGGCAGTGATTCGAGCCGACGACACCGCCAATAATGAAACATACCAGTCGCAAAAAGCCACGGCGGTGATTCGGCCGAACGCGCAAACACAAGCCAAGCGCGACGGTGCCGATTCCAGCTATACCGACAAGTATTTGACGTGGGAAAAGTACAGCACGTATGCAACGGCCGCACAGAGCAACAACGTGACCTTCAATTACACGTTGGCAACATCGGTGCCGGTGCGCGAAAGCAAGTCGTTGCAGGCGATCGCCGCGAAAAACGACACCAGCGAAGACAAGACCGGCGGCAACCTGACCCTGCAGGCGTTCTACACGTTGGACGCCGCGAAAATCAACGACTACGGCTACTACAAGGTAGTCAAAGGCAAGCATCTGAGCTATAAGACGCAGAGCGACGGCGTACTCATTTCGCAGGCGCTGGCCGATAAGAACAATCTCAAGGTCGGAGACAAGGTGACGGTCGGCAATCCGTCGAAGGCTTCCGACACATACACGTTCACCGTGCGCGGCATTTACGAATACGACAGCGACGTGCCTGAGGGCAACGGTTCCGACGCGAAATACGCAAAGGACAATCGTGAGAACGTGATCTACACGACGTATATCAACTTCGCCAAGAACGGGCTTGACACGACGGAGGCCACGGGATGGGCCATTCCGAATCTGAATATCATCTTCTCGCTGGCGAATCCTTCCACCTACAACACGTTCGTGCGCTTGGTGAAGAAGGCCAAGTTGGACACGAAGACGTACGAGATCACCTCGCCGTCGCTTACCGCTTACAAGAAGTCGATCGAGCCGCTTGATTCCGCCGCTTCGGCAGCGCGCATCATGCTGATTGCCGTGACGATTGTCGGTGGCATCGCTTTGCTGGCATTGATTGCATGTGCTGCGATTGGCGGCCGCCGCGATGAGATCGGCATGGCGATGATCACAGGTGTGACCAAGGGCCGTTTGGGATGGCAGTTCATGCTGGAAACGTTCATGATGACGGTTCCGGGTTGGATTGTCGGTTTGGTTGCGGGCGCGCTGTTGGCGAAGCCGATCGGCACCGCATGGGCCGGCGGGCAGGCTGTGTCGATGACGTCCGCTTCGGTGTGGAACGTGATCTGGTACGGCTTGGGCGCATGCCTGGTGCTTGGCATCGTGGCATTCGCGCGCGTGGCCTGCTTCAACCTGAACCAACTGTTTGAGGAACGCTCGGAGGTGAAGGCATGAGCGACAACATGAATGATAAGAACGAGAACCTCGACGAGACCGTGGTCGACGAGACTGCCGAGACCGCATCAAACGAGACCGTCGATGATGTTGCGACTGACGATATTGCAGCTGACGCATCTTCCGCTGATTCCATTGAATCCATCGATTTTGCGGTGGTATACGACGATGACAATGCAGATATCGAAATTGCCGCATCTGACGGCGCGGAAATTTCCGACGATGTAAACGATGGCGATACTGCAGTAGCTGCCGACGGCGATGCTGTGGTATCTGCAGATAATGCAGATACCACCGAAGTTGCAGATGACGCTGCAACTGCTGCTGATACTGCGGATGGTTCGAATGTGGTCGCCAACAATGCGAATCAGGTGAAGGAAACGCTTGCCTTGCGTTCTTCCGACGAACCGACCGTGCTGGAATCGCATGAAATGGTGAAAGCCGATTCCGCAACCAGCGTCTCCTCACAGCTCGACCGCGAAATCAAGCATCATCGCAAGAAGGATGCGTTTTTCTTCAAAGCGAATCCGACGTTCGCACTCGATCATGTGACCGTGACCAATCGCAAGACCGGCCGCAATATTCTCGACGACCTATCGCTGTCGTTCCATGCGGGCGCCACGCATGCGGTGCTCGTGGACGCGGAGGATCGCGAACAGCATCAGGCGTTGCTGGCCACCATGGTCGGCATGGTACGCACGGACCGCGGCAACGTGATGCACAAAAGCACCAACCTGAGCGACGTCGAACCGGTCGAAATGTTGGGACACCGCATCGGATTCATTCCGCAACGTTTCGCTTTCCGCCCCGATCTCGACGCGGAAAGCAATGTACTGTACGCCATGGATGCGTCGAACCGCAACTTCCTCAAGCCGAAGCCTGTGATCGCCCGCGAACTGCTCAAGCGCGTGGGCTTCGACGAAGTGACGTCCGGCCTGGCAGTCGGCGAAGTAAGCGAACTGAACCAGCGCCGCGTGGCCATCGCTCGTGCGCTGAGCTGCGAGGCTGAAGTGATCATCGCCGACGAGCCGACCGCTGGATTGGATGCCGACGATGCGGCCGTGGTGTTGGATCTGTTGAAGAAGTTCAAGCGCGATGCCGACCGCAAACGCGCCATCATCGTGGTGACCACCAATCCGGAGATCGCCGATGCGATGGAGCACAGCGTGGAACTCGACTAGCCGCCTAGTGCAACGGGCGCACGAACATAGACTCTTTCGTGCGCCCATAGGTCAGCCCTTTGGAATTCTGGTTTTAGCCAAATTCCAAAGGGCTTGCGTGTTCTGGAAACGGTCTGCCCTACTCGACGATACGCATGTGGTACTGCTCGGCGAGCGGCGTGACGTCAAGCACGCCGTATCGTTCGAGCAGCCGCAGCCATTCGCGCCTGTTACTTTCGCCGAAACGGGCCGCCTTGCGCGCATAGGCTTCGGCCGTCAGGAACTTCGGCGGAATCGACTTGCTGTTGTACTTGTCGGCCACCATCACCACTTCCTGCTCAAGATTCATGGGCACATAGTCGGCCGGAGGCAATGGCAATCCTTGCGATTCCACCGCTTCTTTGGTGAGTCCCACACCGGTGTGGTTGCGCGCGAACTGCGCGATAGACTCGTCAACACCCTCATTCAACAAATATTCGTAGCCTTTAAGCCCATGCCGCACGTAATTCGGACCGTCGAATTTCAGCGGTCCACCGTCGGAACCGTCTTGCTTGAGCAGAAAATACGTGCCGATATCATGCAGCAGACCACCGATCACCACCAGATGCTCGTCGATCAGCCTCGGCGGAACGGTCCCGCCCGTAAGCCCGTCCGATGATGGAATGGAGGGGATGCGAAGCATACCGAACGATTCGCTTCCATTGCCGTCTTGCGTAAGCCTAAGGCCGAAATCGCCCGCTTTTTCAGGGGCATCGTCCGGTAGTGTGCAGCGGCGGGTGAACAGTGCATTCTGCCTGCGTGCCATGCGACGTGCGATGTCGGCGACGACTACGCAATGTCCGTGAATCAAATCGTATGCGGCTTGCGATTGCGCGATTTTTCGATGCAGTTCGTCAACTTGGGCGAGTGTAGGAATATATCCGGTTGTCATACCGCCTATCTTAGGCGCTGTATGACGATTGCCGCATGCTGAATCCGGTCGAAAAAACTGGAAATCCCCGATGAAAGTTTCAGCCGAAAAATTCCGAAATACGGATTTCAGATTACGGATTTCAGATGGAACGCACACGGAATGCGCCGGTACGGTTGGAAGCAACGATCATCTGATTGTTTTCCAAACGAGTCCAGCCATCTTCGGCACACTGATCGAAACCGGAACTGGCCACAACCACGCCCTTCGGCTGGCCTGCAGCCTGATCCGCTTCGGATTCACCGAGCGTACGATAGCGCATCACACGATAGTCATGCGCCTGGTCGCCACGGCCGTACTGGTCATAGATTTCCACAATGCGCTTGGACGTGACCTCACGACCGGCCGCGCACAGAGCGATGAATTGGTCTTGGCTCTGGATCATGCAGTTGTAGCTGGACTTCGGATAGCTTTTGCGCAGTTCACGCACCGCCTGCGCGACCGCCTCGTCGAGTGCGAAACCAAAACCGATGTACTGCAGGATCACTGCGAAGAAAATGGCGGAATCGGAACGTCCGCCAGTGGACTGCACGATGTTGGGATCGACCGGGAACGCGCGGTTGGTGATGATGTTGCGACCCTGATCGTCGGAAATATCGCCATTGTGGATGAAGCTCAATCCGTTGGCGTAGAACGGCTGCTGGTTTTCGAGAATCAGCGGCAGGTTCGAGCTGGCCAAACGCAGGTGCCACAGGCCTCCACGAGCCGGAGTGTTCGCAAGCTCGTCGAAAATCGGATCATGTCGGGCTGCGATCGTGTTCTTGTAGACGGCGGTGCCGGTTTCCGGGGTGGGAGCGCCACCGTCACGCAGGTACGGCGACTCGCTCGGCACGGTGACCAGCGCGGAGCCCCAGCCATCGTTGTGGATTTCGCTCAGATTCCGGAAATCGCGTACGGCCTGCATGCCGAGCACGCCATTGAGACTGGTGTTGCTTCCGGCTGCCGCGAATCCAAGTAATCTGCACATGGTTGATTACTCTACAGGGCTTGTAATGCAACGCGCACATATGGCTATCGACATTGCTTATAGCGTGCGAAAAACAGCGTGATTCCAACGATTCTTCGAGATAAGACCATGCAAAAACCTACAAAATGCCCTACGAAAACGGGCTGCGCGACGATGGCAGATACGATCGCCATCATCACGCAGCCCGTTTCACGGCTTGTTTCACACACGCTTTAGCCGCGGAGGACGCTGAGTCGCGAGGAACAGCGGCTGTATCTCAATCAGCGGATTGTAAGGCGCAAGGCCGAACCATTTGACCGGAGATCCCGCAAAATGACGAATCGCATACTTGACTTCCAAAGAAATCGCGCCACGCTGCGACACCTTCGACTCAGGCATAAGCGCCTTGTGTATCAGCACATATCGAATCGGACCGATATTCGGATCAGCATCAAGCTTCGGATAGCGGCTTTCCTGCCTCGGCAGATCCCCCGACTTCGACAAATCGTTCATGATCTGATGAATGTAAGCTGGAATCGACTGAGAAACCTTGAAACCAAGCCGAATGCGAACACGGAACATATAATCCGTACCGAAATTCTCAACCGAATACTCGCGGGTGAACGGCTCATCGGCAGTCTCGACGGAAACAGCCCACCAAGCGCGGGCACGTTTTGGATGGTCGGCGAAAATCGAGAAGAAGATATCGGTATCGATACGCTTCGTCTCCGGATCCGACGTGAGATAGACGATATTGTCGGCAAAATACGGAATCGTATCGTCATCATGCAACCGCTTCAGCACCGGTAGGCATTCGGCGGGCTGCATATGGCGACGCTGCGCACGTTCCAGCTTCGTGCCTTCGTTCCACGTATACATAACCAGCAGAATCGCGAAGGTAAGCAGCATCGTGAACCAACCACCATGCAGGAACTTCGCCATGGAAGCGAAGAAGAACATGAATTGGATCGCAAGAAACAGCACGGTGAATACGACCGCTCCGATACGACGCCCCGAATGCCAGATGTAGACGGCAAGCAGAATGGTGGTAGTGATCATGGTGATGGTCAACGCCAGACCATACGCCGCGGAAATATGCTCGGAATCACGGAATAGCGCCAAAACCAACAGCGTGGAAACGCAAAGCACCGCATTGACCACAGGAATGTACAGCTGGCCGCGGGTACGGGCCGGGTAACGGACCTGAAGATGCGGCATCCAGTTCAGATGGGTGGCTTCAGACACCATCGTGAACGCGCCGGTGATCAACGCCTGCGATGCGATAACGCCCGCGACCACGGAAAGCACGACGGCCACGTAACGCACGCTGGGCGTCATCATTTCGAAGAACGGGTTCAAACCGTGCGTGCGGATGTAAGCCGAATCATCCCAATGATTGAGCATCCATGCGCCTTGGCCGAAATAACAGAGCACAAGCGCGATTTTGATAAACGGCCACGTGAAATAGATGTTGCCACGGCCAACATGACCCATGTCGGAATAAAGCGCTTCGGCACCGGTGGTTGACAGGAACACCGTACCCATGATGGCAAGCCCGGCGGCATTATGGCTGCTGAACAGGAATCTGACACCGTACACGGGGTTGAGCGCCGCGAACACGCTCCAATACTGACTGAGGTTCGCCAAGCCGACAACCGCCAGGAACGAGAACCAGACAAGCACGACCGAACCGAACGCCTTGCCGATACGCTCGGTGCCACGCGACTGCACAGAGAACAGCATCAGAATGATGGCCGCGGTGATCATCAGGGTCAGCTGCTTGTTTTCAGTGAAAAGTTTTTCAAAAGCTGGTAGCGTCTCCAAGCCTTCCACTGCCGAGCTGATGGACACAGCCGGGGTGAGTACGGAATCGGCGAGGAACGCGGCGCCGCCGAGCATGGCAGGAATCGCAAGCCATGCACCGTACTTTCGAACCAACGAGTACAGCGCGAAAATGCCGCCTTCGCCCTTGTTGTCGATACGCATGGCAATCAGCACGTATTTGACGGTGGTGATAAGCGTGATTGACCAGAACACCAACGAAAGCACGCCGAGCACGGCTTCGCGGTCGGCATGCGCAAGTCCGCCCTGCCCGTTGAGGAACGTCTGCATGGTGTACAGCGGCGAGGTGCCGATATCGCCATATACCACGCCCAACGCCACGATCGCCATGGCGGGCGTGATTCTGTTTGGACCGGATTGCAGACGGCTCCACCAACGACCGACGGGACCCTTGCTGGCCACCTGGTCAAGTTTGGCGGCCTCCTGCTGTTTCTCCTCGTGCTGCTTGATCAGCACCTGTCGCTCTTCCTTAGTCAGCACCTTGTGCGAAACCTTCGGCGCCTGCGTGTATGTGGCTGCGTGAAACAGCGGCTCATCCTCGTTTGGCTCGTTAGCCATAACGCTACCTCCAAGTGGCGGGCCTTCCAACCCACTCCCCAAAATAAACGCAAAAAGGCACGTTAGGAGCCTTACGAAGTCTTGTCAAATCTTCACATTGTTTCTTGCGATTCTTGATCTCGCACGAAGTAAACTTCCTGTGGGTTTTTTTCTTATTTTACCTCTTGTCTTTCTCTTACTCTCTCTTATTTTCGGATAAATCGTTTCCGTCCTGTCGATTTTCGGAATTTGTTCAGATTCCGTACACTTCGCGCGTGGTCTTTCGCGTTGCCTGCGCGACTTCCGTCAGCGGTTTATCGAGATAATTCGCCAACGACTGCAGGGTGTAGGGGATCATGTATGGCGCGTTGGTGCGGCCCCGATACGGCATCGGACTTAAGTAGGGGGCGTCTGTTTCGACCATGACATGGCTCAATCCGACAATGCGCGCCGACTCGCGAATACCATCGTTGCCCTTATAGCTGGATGTGCCCGAAAGGCTGAGATACCAACCGTTTTCACGTGCGATCTCACCCATTTCGGCATCACCGGAATAGCTGTGGAACACGGTCCGTTCGGGAGCGCCGTCCGCCAGCAGCGTTTCGATGACTTCCTTATGTGAATCGCGATCATGGATCTGCATGGGCAGGTTCAGTTCTTTCGCGAGCGCGATGTGCGCGCGGAAGGCTTCTCGCTGCAGTTCTTTGGCGGCTTCTCCGGTGCGGAAGAGGTCCATGCCCGTCTCGCCGATGGCCACAACCTGGTTGGGGTAGGCGGTGGCGAGGCGGTGCACTTCGGCCATGGCGTCTTCGAAGCTGGTGTCGTGCCATGGCTTGTATTTGAGCGGCAACCCGTCTGGGCCCGGCACCCCGC
>OGXO01001957.1_pt1 | contig 10743 bp, 6 predicted proteins | sample 1576321 | NCBI WGS metagenome assembly OGXO01 (sample SAMEA3541568, study PRJEB24748) | human gut metagenome | biome: human gut; feature: human-associated habitat; material: faeces | place: China | collected 2012 | reverse complement strand
GGGGGATTTTGCGATTCAGGTCATCGGACATGCCCTATCCAGTGTCACCCGTTCCACCGATATCTGCGCAAGATTCAGTAGCGATGAATTTTATCTGCTGACAATGGATTACACAAAAGAAGATGCCGATGAACTCCTCACCCGCGTCTATAAGTACTTAGATAATTATAATAAAATAAGCCACAAGGAATATAAGATCTCTGCCAGCGGCGGCTATGCCCAGTCCACACCGGGTGCATCCCTTTCCAAAGAAGATGTCAAAGCTTTATTTTCCAAGGCAGATGAACATATGTACCAGCAAAAACAGATTTTTCATCAGGATTTGGATAAATAAGCATTGTGACGGTATTCTGTCGGAGATACTCCACAGGTTGCTTTAAAAATTTTCATAAAATGCTTTTCATTGTCATACCCGACTGCCTGACTGATCTCGATAATCTTCATATCGGTTTCGGTCAGGAGTTTTTTTGCCTCTCTCATGCGGATTTCCTTGAGATAATTCACAAAATTGCTTCCGGTATACTGCTTGAATGAGTAGGAAAACAGGGAGTAATTCATGGAAATATAATTGGAGACAACCGCCATATTCAGATCCTTTGCATAATTTTCTTCTATATAATCCACAGCCATTTTGATTTTCTGTACATTCTTGTTCTGGTCATAGCTGCTATTGATCTTCTCATGAAGCTGCAACACAAATTCCATTACCTTGTCCTCGTAGGAATCGATACAATTTTCACTCCAGATTTCTTTGCATTCCAATAAAAGTTCTCCCTCTGTCTCTAAAGCATTCTGATAGGTTTTCTCTACCTCCGTAAAGAAATCTTTCATACAGCTCTCAAAAACAGCCTCATCAATTCTTCCATTTTTCACTTCATAAAAGAACTGATGAAAACTCTTTTCCAGATCGTCTGTATGATCTGTTCCGATCAACTGGACGCGTTGGATTCTGGCTGCCTCCTCTGTCAACTTAGCGGCCTCCGTGATAAGACCTTCCGGTATCTTTTCCTGAAATACACCGTACTGCGCTTCCACTTTATTGCGGACAAATGCTTTCTTTCGCATCATGACAGACTCCGCATATGCCTGACGGATGCTCTCTAAGCCACAATGCGCCGCACTGATTCCAATGTAACCATCCTGCAATTCGTTTTTCAATAAGAGGGAAAGGTTCTCTGCCGGAACAATAAAAATATCATTGTCATTCATATTTTTCATGAAAATATAATTATCGTCGGACAGTTCTCCTCTCTTGACCTGATTCTGGCAGCACACATAATAATTTCCGGTATAAAAATGATCTGCATACTGACTTTCGATTGTGCGCTGTTCCTCCCCGGAAATCTCATCGGAAAGCATCAGGTGCCGCATCTGCTGATAACCAATTTTCTGATTGTTCTCCTCTTTCTCTTTCCGGCTCTCAATCTCTGCATTGAGTTTTTTTAAGATTTCGGTGATTTTTTCACGCTCAATCGGTTTTAAAATATACTCCCGCACCCCGTTTCTTAACATTTCCACCGCATAGGCAAAATCATCATAACCACTGATTGCCACGGTAAGTGGAATATGTTCGAGGCTCTGCATTTTCTGTACCAGTTCGATGCCATCCATCTTCGGCATACGGATGTCCGTAAACATCACATCAATCTCCTGCTCTTTCAGAATTTCAAGCGCAGTCTCTCCATTGTTGCACTCCATAATGGTCTCGATTGGCACACCACTTCGCATAATCATTGTTTTGATTCCCTGACGGATCATTTTCTCATCTTCAACGATCAAAACTGTTTTCATTATCTTCCTTACCCTCTTCTAATCCTGTATCTCTCTTCTGTCACAGTCCCCTGTGCCTTTATTTTTCACTTATGCTCCGGGTCATTTTCCTCTGACTGTCTATGCGTGATTGGAATCCGGACCATAATTTTTGTATAACACCCCAATTTGGATGCGATCTCGATTCCATACTGATCTCCAAATGCAATATGGATACGGTCCTGTACATTTTTCAGACCAATTCCATTGCCGGAGCCTCCGTTGGAATCAATTTTTCCTGCAATCTTTAACCGAAGCTTCTCCACTTCTTCTTCTGACATACCTTTTCCGGCATCTGTGATCTCGATCACACAGTCATCTCCGTCTAAAATGCCCTTGATATAGATATTTGTGTCCTCTGCCATCTGTTCGATTCCATGATAAATGGCATTCTCGACGATCGGCTGCAGGGACATCTTCGGAATCTCCTGTTTTAATACCAGTTCCGGCAGGTTTAACGACAGATAAATCTCATAATCAAACCGCAGATTGATCAGAGCCATGTAGTTTTTAATGTACTCTAACTCCTGCTCCACAAGCACATTTCCTGATACCCACTTCATACTGTAACGCAGCAGTTTCCCCAATGCGGTCACCGCATCAGAAATGGCGTATTCTTCATCAATCTCTGCCATCATCTTAATCGATTCTAACACATTATAAATAAAATGTGCATTGATCTGATTCTGCAAAGCCCGGATCTCAGAATTTTTTGCTAACATCTCACGGTTTAAATTATCTTCCATCAGCTCCTTGATACGTTCCAACATCTTATTGATCTGCGTTCCGAGTTCGCCCATCTCATCTTTGCCACAGTTTTCGATCGCGACATCAAGATCACCCTTCTGTACTTTTCGAATGGACTTTAAGATCTCATAAAACTGCTTTAACAGATGCTGCACAATACGGTTGATAAAGAACGCCAGCAATATGATAAATGCCAGCATGACAGCCACAAACACATCACGCATAAAATATACATTATGAACATTTTTTGTGATATCCTTCACACAGATCAGTGTACCGGAGAGTTCGCGCACCTGCATATAAGAGATTACAAGATTTTTTCCATCCAATTTTTTATAAATGGTCTGTATCTTGTCCTCTGTGGGACGCTGTTTTAAAATATCGTCAAGCAGCGCTGAAGATTCTGTCTGCTCTTTCTGTCCAAAATAGGTTACTCCCTCATCCGAATAAAAGAAACTCCACTCATCCTCAATTCCCTCGTACAGGCTTGGAAACATATTCTCCATCGTCATGGCAGACTCGATCACACCAACTTTTCCATTGGCACTGTCAATAATCGGTGTGACAAGTGAAATAATCTTCCGATTCTGGTTCATCGTATAGGAATTGAAAATATTATCTGTGTAATCAAAATTCCAGCCGACATATTTATCCTGCTTGGACCACTCCTGTTTTTTCATACGGGATGCATTGTATAAAATGGGCATCATCTCCTGCACACTGTCATTCACCGCATAGACACGGACACCATACAGCAATGGGTTATTGTTAACTAACCGTTCCAACGCCGACACTTCGTTATTTTTAAAATCCAGCCAGTCGGCCGTAGAGATTTCTCCCCCAATCGCAGATGCATTCAACATTTGAAGCAGGGAATCATCACTTAAGAAAAACTGTGTGGACATATTGATAGAATCAATCTTTGTCTTGATTCCATCCTCATTCCGCTGCATTGTATATTCCATGTAATCCATGTTCTCCTGCACCGCATTCTGCTCCATAACATAGAACAAAACCCCTGCTAACACCCCGATTGGAATCACCATAAACAGAATGATAATACTGGTAAATTTGATATTTAGCTTTGTATTTCGAAACAGCTCTCTTATTTTTTTCATTCGCTAATTCCCATTTTTTCCTTTGCTGCATTCATTAATACTGTTTTCTGTTTCAAAACTTCCTGATAGCCCATGGCATTCCTTTTTCCCACAAATTCTTCAAATATTTCATCAAACTGTGCTTCATTTGATGCGAGAAGAAGCTTTGGCAGTGTCTCACTCCAGAGTTTGGTACATTTTTCATCCATAGCTGCAATTTCAGGACTTGTCGACAAACTCACATCATACTGTCCATTGTAGACTGTATATTTGCATGCCCACACGAGTAACTGTTCAGTAGCAGGACCTGCCTTCTGCTCCCACTGAAGTTGCATGACATTATTCTGCAGCATCCAATAAGCATCATCTGCGCCGTATAACCTGTCGTAAGTCTCCCGGTCGGAATTTAAAATTTTGCTGACGTCCTCTTTTAATACCGGCTTACCATCCACGATATCGTAAGTAACCCCTTCCACACCGAGATAGATCAACATCTGTCCATGCTCACTCATCATATAGTCCATAAACGCTATGGCGCGTTCCGGATATTTACAATTTTTTGAGATCAGCGTCAATGTCCATCCATTCATATTGTTAGTCGGCAGTGTCGGATCATCCCCATTGGAATTTCTCGGTCCCTCAACCGCCATGTAAATGCTGTCCGGATCATTCTCATACAATGCTTTTTGCTGTGAGATCGTATCACTGTACTGATAGAGCATACAAAAATACCGACCTTTTGCCAGTTTTTCTTCCATCTGTATCCGTGTATCCACAAAGATATCATTGGCAAGCAGCCCTTCCTCCCCCAGTTCACGGAACATTTTTAACCATATAACATACTCTGGGTCTGTATATCTGTCATAATATTTCCCATCCTTTTCCCACGGAACCGCAAGAAAATTCATCAGATATTTGTCAAAGGAAACATTTCCCTGATTATCAAATACATGGGATCCCACCGGGATCAATTTTTCCCCATTCACCTCAGGAAACATCTCTGCCGCTTTCTCCACTGCTGCTTTAAATCCTTCCGGTGTTGTCATATCCGGACTTCCAATTGCCTCATAAATATCTTTACGTACCAGAAACGTCTGATTGGATATGATGTCATCATGCTCTTTCACCTGTTTTGGTGTAACCGTGGAACACGGATATCCATAAATATTGCCATCATCCATTGTATACCAGTTCACCACATCTGCATCTGTGACCTGCCAGAAATAGGCATCATAATCATCTGCAAGTTCATTTAATGCATAGACCATGTTCTCTTCGATCATCTGGTTCACCTGTGGCTCCCAATACCCTAATGTGATCAGATCAGGCAGAGAATCCGATGCGATCAGTGCATTTAATTTTTCTGTTTCATTCCCGATTGGTGTAATAAAATTAATATTTACTCCTGTCTCCTCTGTAATCTTTTGAGAGACTGCATTCTCTCCCCACGGTATTGCAAACCAGGAATAATTGACATACCAGTCTAACGTAACAGGTTCTCCGGCATATTTTTTCCATGCCGGTGTATCCTCATCACCCTGTGAGGTGTCCTCCACCTGAGATGTCTCCACAGCCTGTCCTTCTCTTTCCGCTCCGCAGCCCGTCAAAACATTTGTCATCCCGGCTGTCATGGTCACTGCCATGCCCCATGCGATCATTTTTCTGATTCTGTATGTAACCATAAAACTTCCCCTTTATTTCTGTTTCCAAGTATCTTTATCATACCATTTTCTTTCGTTTCCCGCAAACCCCGACAGAGCAAATTTCCTGTTTTCATGACATTTTCCGAGTTCTTTTTACTTTCTTTTTAAACACACAAAAGCGCTACCCCAATTTTTTGAGTAGCGTTTCTGTTTTTATCTATTTAGAGAAGAATATGGTAAGGAAACTATTTTATGTACTGTCATTATTCTTTTACAGCACCTGCAGAAATACTGCTGATGATGTATTTAGAGAAGAATGCAAATACGAGTAAAATCGGAATAACAGAAATTGCAACGGCGAGATAAATTGCGCCCTGGTTTGCAGTAATATCTGTTGATGCCCTTAAAGTTGCCATCATAACCGGTAATGTAAATTTCTCATTTTTATTTAAGATAATCATAGGTAACAGGTAAGCATTCCATCCACCGATGAATCCCATGATACTCATGGTTGCAATCCCAGGTGACATGATTGGGATTGCGATTCTGTGGAATGTATATAACTCGCTTGCTCCATCAATTCTGGCTGCCTCGATCAGTGAAGGTGGCATAACGGAAAGTACATACTGTCTTAAGAAAAATACGGTTCCCGGTGAAGCAATTGCCGGAATAATCAATGGGATATAAGAGTTTACCAGATGAAGTTTGGTACATAAGTTATAAAAACCGATCAGACCAAGCTGTCCAGGTATCATCATGAAAATTAAAATCGTCATGAATAATACTTTATTTCCCTTGAATTTGTACATTGCCAGTGCATAAGCTGTCATAGCGGAAAAGTATGCACAGAGTAATGTAGATGGAACTGCTACTTTCAAACTGTTCCACATACCTAAAAACAGGTTGAAGTATTTAAATACAGTAGCCCAGTTTTCTTTTAAATAAACACTCGGAATCAGAGTAAATGATTTCATAATCTCAGATCCGCTTCGTGTTGCGTTGACAATCATTAATAAAAATGGAAACATACACACTACACTAAGCAGGATTAGTAAGATATATAAAATTGTTTTTTTGATTTTATATCCAATGCCGTTCATAGTAATCCTCCTTATTTCGTCTTAGATGAAGCCCGTTTTTTTGCACGGCGTGCTGCTGCTTTCTCTTCATCCTGGTTAAACACTTTTAACTGTATAATGGAAACAGCTAAAATGATAAGGAATAATACATAGGCGATTGCGGATGCATAACCAGTCTGTGTTGTTCCTGTTGTAAATCCAAATTTATAGAGATACATTACCACGGTGTATACGGAGTTATAAGATGCCCCTGCCGGATTTGACATCAGATACGGCAGATCGAACATCTGTAATCCACCAATCAGTGATGTGATTGCTACATAAAGTAACATCGGTCTTAATAATGGTAATGTGATTTTTCCAAATACGGTCCATCTTCCGGCTCCGTCAATTGCTGCTGCCTCGAAATAATCTTTTGAGATTCCCTGCACACCAGCCATTAACATAATGAAGGAGTTACCAAACCACATCCAGGAACTGATCACTGCGATGGTCACACCTGCTGTTGCAGATGATCCAAGCCAGTCGACCGGAGTGTAATTTGCACCAAATAACCGATAGATGCTTGCAATAATCTGGTTGAACGTTCCATAACGCCAATCCAGTAATGTCTGAAATAAGAATGCAACAGATGTTGCTGCAATTAAGTTCGGTAAGTAATAAATAATACGGAAAATTCCAAGTCCTTTGATTTTGTATTTGATATCACTAAATACAATGGTAAGTAAAAATGCAAGTCCAAGCTGGAGAACAATATTGACGCCCCAGATACGTACCGTATTCCAAAGACCTTTCCAGAAGAACTTATCGGTAAATACACGGATATAATTGGAAAACCACACCCATTTCATCTCGCCTACTCCTGCAATTTTTGCATTGGTAAAACTTAAATATAATGTCCGAAATACCGGATATACACTGAAAATCAAAAATACGACTACAAATGGAAGGACAAACAAATAGCCCATATTATCATACGATTTGAGTCCCTTTTTTTTCTTTTTTCCCATAGGTTCATCTCCCCTTTTCAAGAGGCATCACCAGCAGGAACTTTCCCTGCCGGTGATCTGCCTGTCATTATTTATGGATTACCGGTCAATTTCAATTTCCGGGAATGTAGACTGTACGGTATCATAGAATGCATTTACAGCATCTTCTTTCGACTTCTCGCCTGTCTTGATCGCACTGATTGCCTGTGACCATGCGTCACCAATCTGCTTGTCGTAACGGGTTACCTTCGAGTAGTCAATTCCCTTTGCCTGCTCTAACCAGAACTGGTACAATTTCTCACCGCCGTAGATCTCATTTTCATCATCTTTGTGTTTCTCAAGTGCCGGCAGGTAAGATACGGCGCCCCTGGCCCGGCTCTTCCTGGTAATGATCGCCCTGGTGGCCCTGGTGGTCAGCGTCTACTCGCTGGGCTACATCCACGACCGGCGCAAGGGCTGGTACTGGTTTTTCCTGCTGCTGACCTTCGCCTCCCTGGCGGGCATCGTCTCCACGCCGGATACGGTGGCCATGTACGGCTACTGGGAACTGATGACCTTCGCTTCCTACTTCCTGGTCGTGCACGAGGGGCGGCGCACGGCCTATGAGGCCGGTCTCAAATATTACGTGATGTGCGCGGGCGGCGCGCTGTTCATGCTGCCGGGCCTGTTCATCCTCGGCGTTTTTTCCGCCGCGCCGCTGGCCGCCTTCCACTTCCCGTTCTGGTTCCAGACGGCCCTGGTGCTCTGCCTGGCGGGCTTCGGCGTCAAAGCCGGTCTGGTGCCCCTGCACTCCTGGCTGCCCGACGCCCACCCCGCCGCGCCCTCATCGGTGTCCGCGCCCCTGTCCGGCATCATCACCAAGATGGGCGTGTTCGGCATCGTCAGCGTGATCCTCATGGGCGTGGGCCAGGCCGCCGGTGAAATGCGCGGCCTGCTCGGCCTGTCCTGGTTCGGGACGGGCCTCAGCGCCATGGGCGTCGCCACCCTGGTCTACGGCGAGGTCATGGCCCTGCGCCAGGAAGACATCAAACGCATGTTGGCCTACTCCACCCTGGGGCAGATCGGCGAAATCGCGCTGGTGCTGGGCCTGGGCACCTGGCTGGCCACGGCCGGGGCGCTCTGGCATGTGTTTAACCACGCCGTGATGAAAGACCTGCTCTTTCTGGGCGCGGGCGCGCTGATCATGCGCGCGGGCAGCCGCAATCTTGCCGACCTGCGCGGCCTGGGCCGCCGGATGCCCTGGACCGTGGCCTGCATGGCCGTGGGCCTGGTGAGCATCATGGGCCTGCCGCCCTTCGGCGCGTTCTACAGCAAATTCCTGATGATCCAGGCCGCGGTCAACGCCGGTCAGATCTGGCTGGCGGCCCTGATCCTGGCGGGCTCCCTGGTGGGAGCCGTATACTACACCCGCATTCTGAAAACCCTGATCTTTGAAGAACGCCCGTCCCACCTGCCGCAGGTGGAAGAAGCCCCCTTCAGCATGCGCCTGGGCCTGCTGGTGCTGGCGGCCCTCAGCCTGCTGCTGGGCCTGACCCCGCAACTGCCCATGCAGTTGGTTCTGCCCGTGGCCTCGCTCTGCTACGAGCCCACGTCGGCCGCCCCGCAGATCATGCTGGCCATGAACGTGTTCTGGCCCGTCTATGTGGTGGTGCCGGTCTTCGGCGCGGTGCTGCCCGCCCTGTTCGCCGGCTGGCGCAGGATGGCCGGCTGGACCAGCGTGGGCGTGCTGCTGCTCACGGCCCTGCTGGTGCTGCTTTTCGGGCGCGATCTGGATATGCTCTCCTTCTGCTTTGCCCTGATCGTGCCCCTGGTCGGCGCGGTGAACATGGCCTACGCCGTGGGCTACATGGAGCACAGCCACAGCCAGTGGCGTTTCTACTGCGCCTTTACCTGCATGTGCGGCGGCCTCGTGGGCATGGCAGCCAGCCAGTACCTGTTGAGCTTCTTCCTGTTCTGGGAAATCATGAGCTCGTGGACCCTGTACATGGCTATCGCCCACGAGGGCGACAAGGCCTCGTTGCGTGAAGCCTTCAAATACTTCCTTTTCAACCTGCTGGGCGCGGGCTTCCTCTTTGTGGGCCTCTGCGTGCTCGGGCCCTTCACGCCCTTCAACGCCGGCCTGCTGGCCGGGCTTGTGCCCGACCTGCCCGCGGGCGCGGCCTGGCTGGGCATGGCCCTGCTGGCCACGGGCTTTGTGATGAAGGCCGCCCAGTTGCCCTTCCGCATTGACTGGCAGATGCACCCGGCCCTGGCCCCCACGCCGGTGTCCGGCTACATATCCTCGGTGCTGCTGAAAAGCGCCGTCATCGGCCTGATCAAGCTCTTCATGCTGCTGGGCGGGGGTTTTGCCCTGGCGGGCATCCTGGACGGCTTCGAGCAGGGCGTAATCAGCGTGACCGTCATGTGGATCGGCGGCATCACCATCATCATGGCCGCCGTGCAGGCCCTGCGGGCCAACGGCATCAAGCTGATCTTCATCTACTCCACCGTGAGCCAGCTGGGCTACATGGTGCTGGCCGTGGCCGCGGGCGGGGCCCTGGGCTACGCGGGCGGCATGCTGCACCTGATCAACCACGTCTTCTTCAAAGACCTGCTCTTCCTGATCTGCGGGGCTGTGATGTTCGCCACGCACCGGGACAGCCTGGATGATCTGGGCGGCATCGGCCGCAAGATGCCCTTCACTCTCTGCATGTTCGCCATCGCGGGCCTGTCCGTGGTGGGCGTGCCGCCCACCAGCGGTTTCTCCTCCAAGTGGCTGATCTACCATGCCCTGATGCAGGCCGGGCAGCCCTTCCTGGCCCTGCTTTCCCTGGTGGGCAGCGTGCTGACCCTGGCCTATATCGCCAAGTTCCTGCACGCGGCCTTCCTGGGCCAGCCCGCCCCGGACCTGGACGACGTGCACGAGGCCCCCGGGGTCATGCGCGTGCCCATGGGCATTCTGGCCGCGGGCTGCGTGCTGACGGGCATTTTCCCCGGTCTGGCGCTCATGCCCGTCAACAGCGTGTTGATGGAATACGGGCTGGCTCCCCTCAATGTGGGGCTTTCCGGCGTGCTTTCCGGCCCCGGCGCCTGGAACGCCACAGGCATGTTCGTCATGATGGCGCTGGCCTTCCTGGCCGGGTACTGGTTCATACGCCGCTTCACGCGCCTGCGTGAAATCGACGTGCACGCCTGCGGCCTGCCTCCGGAAATCGCCACCAGCCGCATGGCCCCCTCCAGCATCTACGGCGACCTGACGCGCCTGCTGGGCGGCGGGCGCGCTTCCAAGGAGAACCGCTGATGAGCGACACCCTGCTTGCCATTCTGCACATGTGCATCTTTCCCGGCGGGGCCTTTGCCCTGGCCGTGGGATTCTTCTTCAAGGGCCTGGACCGGCGGG
>OGXO01001945.1_pt1 | contig 10777 bp, 8 predicted proteins | sample 1576321 | NCBI WGS metagenome assembly OGXO01 (sample SAMEA3541568, study PRJEB24748) | human gut metagenome | biome: human gut; feature: human-associated habitat; material: faeces | place: China | collected 2012 | reverse complement strand
GGGCGGAGTCCAGGCCGCAGCCCGAGCCGATGATCTTCTTGGGATCGTAGCCGGTCAGGTGCCACAGCTCGGTGCACACGACGTCGCAGGGGTTGGAGATGCTCACGAAGATGCCGTCAAAGCCGGCGTCGACGATACGCTTGGCAAAGGTGCGGGCGGCGTCGGTGGTAAAGAACAGCTCGCCGTCGCGGTTGCCGGCGGCCAGCGCGACCTTGCCGGCGGCGTTGACGATGACGTCGCAGCAGGCCAGCTCCTCGTAGTGGTCGTAGCAGTTGACGATCTTGGTGTTGTACGGGACAAACGAAAGGGAGTCGCGCAGGTCCTGGACCTCGGACGTCACCTTGGCCTCGTTGATATCGCACAGGTACAGCTCATCGGCAATGCCCTGCATGAGCAGGCTGTTGGCGACATGTGCTCCTACGTGGCCCTGGCCGACCACACCGATCTTGCGCGTCTGGTACATATATGTATCCTTTCGGCCGAGTTTTTCGCGTCGAACCATTGTAGCGTCCTGCTGTCACTTTGCTAAGCTAAAGCGAAGTAGTTTTTTGGGACATGCCTTAATCTCTATTTTTGGGGTGATTTGGGCCGCTGACGGCATCGCTGGGCGATGTGCTCGCGCGGATGGGGCCGCTCGTTGTACCATAGCTGCAACTGACTCGTTAGGAGCTTCCATGCCCATTCGCATTCCCGACGCCCTCCCTGCCGCCGCGCAGCTCGAGAGCGAGAACATCTTTGTCATGACCGAGTACCGCGCGCTGCACCAGGACATCCGTCCGCTGCGCGTGCTCATCCTTAACCTCATGCCCACCAAAATCGCCACCGAGACGCAGATCATGCGCAAGCTCTCCAACACGCCGCTGCAGGTGGAGGTGGACCTGCTGCGCACCAAGACGCACGAGGCCACGCACGTGAGCGCCGGCCACCTGGAGACGTTCTACCGTACGTTCGACGACATCCGCGACATCCACTACGACGGCTTGATCATCACAGGCGCGCCGGTGGAACAGATGCCGTTCGAGGAGGTCGACTACTGGCCCGAGCTCTGCCAGATCATGGACTGGTCTACCACGCACGTGCACTCTACGCTGCACATTTGTTGGGGCGCGCAGGCGGGGCTCTACCATCATTACGGTATCCAGAAGCACGACCTGCCGGCCAAGGCGAGCGGCGTGTTCGAGCATCATCTGGTGAAGCCGCAAAGCCCGCTGGTTCGCGGCTTTGACGACCGTTTCTATGCCGTGCATTCGCGCAACACCGATGTGCGCCGCGAGGACGTGGAGGCCGAGCCTCAGCTTGAGGTCGTGGCCGTGTCCGACGAGGTGGGCCTGTACATCGTCAAGTCGACCGACAGCCGCCGCTTCTTTGTCTTTGGACACCCCGAGTACGACACCGACACGCTACGCCTGGAGTACGAGCGCGACGTGAAGCGCGGACTCAACCCGGAGGTGCCGGCGCATTACTTCCCGGGTGACGACCCCACGGCCGAGCCGCGCAACGTCTGGCGCAGCCAGGCTCAGCTGCTCTACACCAACTGGCTCAACTACTACGTCTACCAGACCACGCCCTACGACCTGGCTCGCGCCGGCGAGGAGCACTAGGCCGCTGTCGTGGCTGTGGCTGCGGCGGTTATCGTGGCCGCTACGCGACGAGCGTGGATAATCGGACGCATGTTGAATGAGCGTGGATAATCTCCCACTTTTGGTCGAGGAACAGGCCCAAAGTGGGAGATTTTCCACGCTCGATTTTTCTGCGGCTGTCGTAGGCGGCAGCACCACGCGTCGAGTGTTTACGGACAGCATCGCAAACTAGGTAGTTTCGAGCCACAGCATATTTTCTTTTAAGGAAATCGACGGCTTTTGAGGTTCAAAATGTGGAGACAGGGACCTCTCGACAACCGTTCTACCTGCAGATATAAGCCATTAACCTAAAGCGTTCAAAACCGTCAAGCATTTGGTCAGCTTTTGGTTGGCATTTGGTCAGACTTCGCATGAAACCGCCTGGTACGTTGGCGCCGTTCCAAGAGTTGGGAGGCGACGTGGCAAACATGACGGCGAATCAAAGACTTGCAGGTCACATTAAGGCATGCGAACAGCAGATGAGCTGCGTGTACGCGCGAACTGCGGCGGAGGCAAAGCAGATTGAGCGACGGGTGGCGGCGGGAAGTCTCGAGGCGGTCATGCCAGGGCTGTATGCGCGTCCGGAATATTGGTCCGAACTCAAGTTTCGACAGCGTTATCTGCATCGGGTGCGGGCCCTTGCGCAAAAGCATCCCGACTGGACGTTTTGCTCCTGTACGGCGGCTGTTATCTATGGCCTTTCGGTTTCGCATGCCAATTTGACGCACATCCATATCGCCGTGGCACCGGCACAATCAACGACGCCGGACTCTCAGGTCGTTCGCCATCGTTATGTTCGTCAAACACGGGCCACCCAGATGGACATTGCCGTGACCGATATCGATCAAACGATTACGGATTGCCTGGTCGATGCATCGTTTGTCGAGGGACTGATCATTGCGGACTCGGCGCTTCATGAGCAGCTGTTGTCGAAGGAGCATCTCGTTGAGGCAGTCAACAAGCTTGGCTTAAATCGTCGCGGTGTTGTGACGGCGCGCAGGGTTGCACGGTATGCCGATGGCCTGTCGGAAAGCGGTGGCGAGTCCAAGGCGCGCGCCCTGATGATCGAGCGCGGCTGGCAGACGCCGGAGCTGCAAATTGAGCTGTTCGACCCGGTTGAGCCGGGACGGCCGTATCGCGTCGACTACTTGTGGCGCGTGGAAGATCGGCTGATCATCGGGGAATTTGACGGATTCGTTAAAAGCGAGAAGGCAGCGGAGGAGGGCAAGCTCGCAAAGGCGCAGTTTGATGAGCGCCAGCGCGAGTCGAGGCTTTCGCTGCTTGATAACTGCAGGATCGTGCGCTTGTGCTGGGATGATCTGAGGGATCCGGCAAAGCTCGATCGCAAGCTCAAAGTTGCCGGCGTGCCGCGTGCATGTTGAGGCGGTTGCGGGGCGTTAAGCTGCACGAGCGCGGATAATCGGACACACGAGCGCGGAAATCTGGACGCGCGTTGATTGAGCGTGGATTTTCAGACATACGAGCGTGGATTATCGGACGTTTGAATAATGAGCGTGGATAATCTCCCGTTTTTTGCCCCCGAACAGTCCCAAAGTGGGAGTTTTTCCACGCTTATCTTGCGGGTGCGATACAACGACATTTAGGCGCTGACGATGTTGGGCAGCGGCAGGTCGTGGACGTCGGTGGGGACGTGGTCGATGCGCTGTTCGTCAAAGGCGATGCCGACGATTTGACATGCGGGCGAGAGCATGGACAGGTAACGGTCGTAGCAGCCGCCGCCGTAGCCCAGGCGCGCGCCGGTTTGGTCGAAGGCCACGAGCGGCACAACAATCATGTCGAGTGCTTCGGCAGGCACGATGGGGAAGCGGTTGCTGCCGATGTCCGCGGCAGCGAAGGCTCGCGTGGGATGAGTGATAAACGGAGCCGCGGACGCATCGTCGGCGGCAACTGCCCGCATGCACATACGCTGGCCACAAGCTGCGGCTTCGGCTGCCGAGAGCATGCACGGATAGGCTGCGCGCCAGCCGCGCGCGGCGGCCGCAGCGGCAAACGCGGCAGGGTCTGCCTCGGAACCCATCGCGGCATAGACGGCAACGGTGCGCGGCGCCGCGGCATCCAAGCGGCCCAGCAGCTCAACCAGCCGTGCACAGATATCAGCAGACTTCGCTGCCCGCCAGTCCAAATCAAGAGCATCGCGCCGAGCAATCACCGCCCGCCGCAACTCAGCCTTATCCATTCCAGCCCCCTCTCCCAAACCTACCAAAAAGGGACAGGTTTATTTTGGCAGGTTTTATCTGGGCAAATGTCGAAACCACCACAAAGGTGCCTGTCCCCTTTGTGGTGGTTTTGCTTGCTGTGGCTAGCCCAGCAGGTCGACTACGTTGAAGTTGGCGTTGCTCTTGGCGATGACGTCGCGGCCGCCAAAGACGCAGGTGGGCGACTCGGCTGCGATGCGCGTCACGTCGGTGCCGAGCGAGCGCAGCTCACCGGGCGTGGCGGCGAGCATCTGGGCGCGACGCTCCTCGCGCGCATGCGGATCGAGCCCGGCCAGGTAGGTCGTGTTGCGGCGCTTGGTGAGCGCGTACGGCTTCACCGGCGCGTCCATGCCGCTCACGCAGCTCACGATAAAGCCCTCAAAGGCGGCTTCGTCGGGCTCAAAGCTGCCGAGCCATTCGCCTGCGCGCGCCACGCGCTCAATCGAAGGATCGATCGCCGGGTCGCGGTAGGTGTAGAACGCCGCCTGACGCTCACCTGCCGCGCGGAATCCGCAGCCGTACGCCCCGCCCTTCACGCGGATCTCGTTCCACAGGTAGTCGTAGGAGAGCGCGTTGGCAGCCACGGCCCAAGTGCCTGTCACGTCAATGCCCAGGCGACGCGGGTCGCACGCGCTTGCCGCAAAGCAGATGTCGCTGGGGATCACGAAAGCCTCGTGGCGGTCGCACGGCGCCGGCACCACGAGCGCGTCGCGGCCGGCACCATCGCCCGCACCCAGCCCCAGGTTGCCCGCGGCATCCCAGTACGCGTCAAAGTCCTCATCGCTGCCGGTAAAGCTCGCCATGCAGCCATCGGCCACAAAGATGCGGCCTGCCAGCTCGGCAAGCTTGGCGCGCAGGTCGTCCAGGCGCTCGTCAAAGTGGTCGAGCAGATCGCGCAGGAACAGGTAGAAGTCCACGCCCGAAAGCTGCTCGCGCACCACGGCCGAAGGCGAGCTGTAGCTCATCGCGCGACCGAGCGCCGCCGAGTGACCGTTGTTGATAAAGCCCTGCTCAAGCCCAATGCGAATCTGCGTGAGCACGTCGCGCACGCGGTCGGCGTCGGCATCTGCCAAAAGCGTGCTCGACCATACCTCGCGCGGCAGACTCGCCAGTGCATTAATCTTCTCGGACAGGGCGCCGGCGCTCACCAGCAGGTAGGGGCGCACGCCGTCCACGTCGGGCTGGGTCATGACTTCGGTCGTAAAGCTCAAAAAGCCCAGCTTGCCGGCGAGCAAGTTGTCGAGTTCCTCGGCCGAGTGCTCGCTCGTGGGCAGCTGCTTGAGCAGGCGGCAGAGCAGCGTTACATAGGGCAGGTCCTCAAACGCGACGCAGCTCAGGTCGAAATACTGCATGGCGTAGGCCAAACGGTTGGTAGGGATGCCGTGGCGCAGGCAGGGGATGGGCGCGGTCGTGTCTACGATCAGCGGCGGCTCGGGGCGCGCCTCGCCAATGTCGGACACGCGCAGGCGCGGCAGCGTGGCCTTGGCCTCGGGCGTGTCCTCCGCCTCCTGCGCGGCACGCAGCGCGGCCGTGCGCTCGACCACGTCGGCCAGCTCGGCATCGGTCATGGCGTCGCGTTTGGCTGCCAGCTCGGCGGCTCCGGCGCCCTCCGAACCCTCGGCGGCATCCACCGGTACCAGCTCGACCAGCGCCATGTGGTCGTTTTCCAGCACGAGCTCGCGCAGCAGGTCCTCAAAATAGCTGCCGTCCAGCTCGCCGCGCAGTTCCTCGTACACCGGACCGTACTTGAGCGCCAGCGTTGCAGCATCGTCATCGTAGAGCCAGGTGCTCAGCGCGTCGCACGCAATGGCCACGCCGTCAGCGATACCGTAGTCGCGCTGGCGCAGGTCGTATTCGTTGCTACTGATGATAGCTTCCAGGCGCTCGCGCGGAACGCCGTGCTCGCACAGGTCGCGGCAGGCGTCCTGGAACACGCGACGCAGCTCGCGCGCCACGCCGGGCTGCGCGTTTTGCAGCATGATGAGCTCGTAGGGCTGCAGGCTCTCGGCCGCGGTATAGCTCACCACGTTGCCGCCCAGGCCGGCGGCCAGAATGGCCTTCTTAACTGGCGCCTCGTTAGAACCCAGCAGTGCCTCGAACAGGATATCCGCCGCGATCGTACGCTTGCGGTCGAGCGCGCTGCCCAGCACAAGGCCCAGGCCCACCAAGGCGTTCTCGGGCGTGGTGGACATCTCGATGCGTTTGTACTCGCAGGTCACGGGTGCCTGCACGACCAGCGGATTGGGCGCCAGCATGGACGGGTCCTCGCCGGCGGCAACGGCTGCGTCCATGCGGCAGCTCGCGGCACTCGGCTGCGACAGATAGCGCTCGTCCAAAAAGGCCAACGCGCGGTCCACGTCCAGGTCGCCGTAGAGCGTGATGTAGGAGTTGGAAGGATTGTAGTGGCGCGCGTGCGTGTCCAGGAACTGCTCGTAGGTGAGCGTGGGAATCGCGCGCGGATCGCCGCCGCTCTCATGCGCATAGGCGGTGTCGGGATAGAGCGCGGCGTTGACGGCGTCGTCCAGCACGCTCATGGGGTCGGACAGCGCGCCCTTCATCTCGTTGAACACCACGCCGTTATAGCGCAGCGTGCCCTCGCGCAGGCTCGCGGAGCTGCCGCCGCCCTCGCCCTCGGCGCCCTCCGGCAGGTCTAGCTCGTAGTGCCAGCCCTCCTGCTCAAAAATGGTGGGCTTGGTATAGATGGCCGGGTTGAACACCGCGTCCAGGTACACGTCCATCAGGTTGTACAGATCCTGCTCGTTGGTGGTGGCGACGGGGTAGATGGTCTTGTCGGGGTAGGTCATGGCGTTGAGGAACGTCTGCATGGAGCTCTTGATCAGGTCTACGAACGGCTCCTTGACGGGGAACTTAGCCGATCCGCACAGCACCGAGTGCTCAAGAATATGGAACACGCCGCTAGAATCGGCCGGCGGCGTCTTAAAGCCAATGGCAAAGGCCTTGTTTTCGTCGTCGCACGCCAGGTACAGCAGGCGAGCGCCCGAGGCGGTGTGGCGCAGCACGTAAGCGTCGGCGTCGAGCTCGGGCACGGTCTCGCAGCGCTCGACGGCAAAGCCATGGCAGGTGGTGCCGGGCACCAGCAGCGCGGCGGCCGCGGCGCGCGGGTCGGTTGAAGTGGTGGGCATATGCAGTCTCCTTTGACGCCCCAGCGGGGGCGAATCGAGTCGAATCCACGAGAGTATACCCATATGGAGCCGTGACTCTGCAGCGAACTGGCGGTTATGCCGATGGGAAGTCGATGCGTCCTGGCCGCCTGTCGAACGAGAGTGGAAAATCGGACGGACGAGAGTGGATATTTGGATGCAAATTGAATGAGAGCGGATTTTCGGACGGAATCAGCCTCAAAACGCCGAAAAACCGTCCGGAAATCCACTCTCGATTCCTGACTGTCCATCACTCATGCATTTCTCATCTCTCACTCATCTCTAATACGAGAGATAACAGAAAGATGAGAGATAAATATGAGAGATAACAATGCTGCAAAGAGACAGACAACCATGGTATTGTCTCAATATAGATTGTTTTACCAGCGAAAACATGTTTAAATGAAACAGATGACAGACATCTTATCTTTCATCTCTCACTCCTCTCTAATATGAGAGATAACAGAAAGATGAGAGATAATTACGAGAGATAACTGAGAGACGAAGGAAATCTATTCGCGGCATTCTTCGCAGAACCGAGCGAAAGGACGTGCAGATGAACGAAAACGAACTGACCGGTCTGCTCGAGTCTTTAAGGCGCATGGGCTCGGACGATCTTAACGTTGAGGTCAAGGAGAGCGCCACGACGCTTTCCCGCGACGTATGGGAAACGGTCAGCGCTTTCGCAAACACCGCCGGCGGCATCATCGTACTCGGAGTGAGCGAGCGCGCGGGTTTTGTCCCAGTTGCAAACTTTGAGACCGAGAAAGTGCTCAACCAATTCGTGGCGGGCATGGGCGATGCTGGCGGTCGCGGAAAGCTGGCCAATCCGCCCAAATACACCATTGAGCGCGTGGAGCTCCAGGGCACCGTGGTTCTAGTCATCGCGATTGAGGAGCTTGACCCGTCGAGCAAGCCTTGCTATGTCATGGAGCGGGGCGCTCAAGGTGGCAGCTACAAACGCATCGATGACAAAGATGTCCCGCTTTCGTCGACCGAGGTTTTGGCACTGTCGTCATATGAACGGACGAGTCCTAGCGATCGCGATGCGGTGCCCGGCACGAGTGTGGGCGATCTCGACGAGTCGCTGGTCGACCGCACGATAGAGCGTGCCTATTCGTTGACGCCTCGAGCGATGCGCGGTGCGGCGGACAAGAAGACAAAGATGGAGCGTCTGAATTTCCTCGACTTCCAGGGCAATGTTACCAAGGCCGGCCTCCTTGCCGCGGGCGTTTACCCTCAGCAGTTCTATCCCAAGCTCTTCATTGATGTGGCTGTCCACGTGGGAACTCAAAAGGGAGCTGCGGGGCCACTAAGGTTTATGGACCGCACAATCTGTGAGGGAACGTTGGGCGAGATGATCTCGGATGCTGTCGCGGCCGTCGCCAAGAATTTGCGGCGAACCTCGACCGTCCAAGGCGTCTCGCGTGTCGACTCGCTGGAGATTCCCGAGGAGGTTCTGCGCGAGGCAATCGCCAACGCCGTAATCCATCGAGAATACGGGGATCGGTTCTGTGGACAATCGATTGCCGTCGACGTCTTTGACGATCGTGTCGAGGTGACGAATCCTGGCGGCCTTTACGGGGGAAAGACTCGCGAGAACTTGTTTGACGGCAGCTCCCGATGCCGTAACGCGACGCTGGTGAAGCTCATGTCGATTGTCCCGCTTCCGGATGGCGCAGGTTCGCCGGCTGAGGGCAATGGCTCGGGCATCCCGATGATGATCGATGCCATGCGCGCGCATGGTCTGGCCGAGCCCCTGTTCTGCCCGGGGTTCGATCGGTTCAAGGTCGTACTTTACCGTTCAAAGATCGAGCCGGTCGATCATGGCGGGGGCTTAATTGTGACGGCACTCAAACACTACGGCGAGCTGGGGACGCGTGAGCTGGCAGAACGCACGGGGCTTACAATTTCCCAGGTTAGGTCGCGCGTCAACGCGCTCATTGCTCAAGGCGAGCTTGAGCCCACGGCGCCGGCGACGAGCCGCAACCGCAAGTATCGACTGTCAGAGCGCGTGGAATAAATGCGTTAGTGGACGAGGCAACCCAATAATCGACCCTCAATTGGCGCCCACTAAGGTAAAGCGGTTGTTGCTCAGTCGACGGTGATGCTAAAGACTCGGCTTACGCCGGCATGGCCCCGAACCCGTCCATCAGGAACAGCCTAAGAACCAGCTTGATGACATATCCCGGTTTGACTTCTGCCGCGTCAAAGACGTGGCGCTCGGCGAGCTCACTGCAGTATGCATAGATGTCACGGATAAGGTCCGCGCCCGAAAGCGTAAACATGTAGCCTACGTCCGAAAGCGCATTGGGCGCGGCGGGCAACTTGGCTATGCGGCAAAAGGTCAACAGGTCGGGCGCCATAGCGTCCTGGTAGCCAAGATGGCTGCCGTCTTCTTGTGCGGCGAGTTCTAGCTGGCGTACTCGATCCAGCGCCGCCGCTAGCACAAAGCTCGGCGTAGGCGCGTTGACGTCCCGAGTGGTCGCCACGAGCCTGCCCGCCGCCTGCGTGACAAGCCAGGCGACCTCGCGCTGGCAGCGCACGGCCTTGCGCGTAACCGGCTTGATGGACGAAGAAGAAACGCTCCCCTTAGGTGGATTCGAAGCAGCCATAAGACCCTCCCATGAACAATCCGGCCCAACAAGCCCGGATGAAACACGTGCTACATCAGTATACAGGGGAGTGGGGTAGCGGGGTACAAGCGCGCCAGCGGCAAACCGAGAGCATCAACAATGTGCCTCCGCTCTATTTGGACGATGGTACGTGGGTCATTAAGTACTCGGTTCAAGCGTCGGGTACCGTTGGTTTTCGAGACCAGAATTACAACCGTAAAATGCTCAACTGCATGGAATGTGACGTCCCAGTCGGAGTCATATTTGCAACCGAGGTGGGCTATAAGGTGCTCGGCCTTGCGTTTGTTGAGCGGTCCGAGCCCGAAAACGGATGGTTTGTTCTGCACGGTCCTGTTCATAAAGGCGGACCGGACCCTCGTTTTGCGCCCGACATGAGTTATCTGAAGCACATACCCGTCGATATTGAGTTTGCCGGACAGGGTGCGACCGACGATGAAATTTGGCTTTGGCGGTCTTTTACGATCGTGTTGTTTGATCGGATCGCGTGGCGATGCAATCTCGCGCCCGCCCGCCGGTGCATGCTCTTCCTGATTTGTATAGCGAGAGGGGAGCGCGTATGAGCTGGCGAGGCGATATTGCGATGGGGAAGTACGGAAAACTGCCGTGTGCTCTTATCGACAACAATATGTTTCCGAGCGTAGAGGTTGATTGCGGGTCGTTTGTCGTCGCCTGCCCTTGCTGCGGCTCGCAAATACCGTGTCTCGACATTCGGTTCATCGATGCGCGCGACAGGCTCAGCGACGAAGTGAGAAAACGGACAGGCGTTCATATGCCGGTGTATCCGGAGAAATGCCCTGTTTGTGGCCTCGATATCGTGTGCGACGCCGGCGACGAGGGATAGGTGATGCGGAGGAGCTGACTGTGAAGGCCTCTCCGTCCCTACAAATAAATCCCCTCACCGAGCTGCTTGTGGAACTCGGCGTGATGGTCGCGTGCCCAGGTAAAGAGCGCCTGGTCAAAGTCGGTGCGCGTGGCTGGGATGCCAAAGACGCCGGCAACTTCGACACGCACAAACTCCAGTGCCGGCAGCTTGTTGATGGCGGTGAGGGCAAACGGGGACGAGGGCTCCTCGAACAGATAGCGGCTGCCTTGCAGCGCGTTGCAACTGGTGCACGTGTTGCCGAGCGACGGGGCTTTGGAGGCTC
>OGXO01001935.1_pt1 | contig 10813 bp, 11 predicted proteins | sample 1576321 | NCBI WGS metagenome assembly OGXO01 (sample SAMEA3541568, study PRJEB24748) | human gut metagenome | biome: human gut; feature: human-associated habitat; material: faeces | place: China | collected 2012 | reverse complement strand
GTCATAGAATTGATCACGGTTGTAGAACTCCTTCGTTCCGGTATGCGCGGCGACGGCGGAATAACCCTGGCCAACAAAACCTTTTGCCAGGGATACCGGATAGGTGTTGCGCGCATACTGCTGCATCGCGATCACGCCTTCATTGTTGGGCATCAGACTGAGGTTCAGCATGAAGTCGGCGTCGCTGGTTGAGCCTTGCAACAGCGGCGCGGTGTAATTCGTAAAATCAAAGCCTTCCTGCTGGAGTCGAAACAGCGTCGGCGTCAACACCGGATCGATGACCGCTTGGGTCAGCGACTCCGCTTCAAAGAAAATCAGATTTTTGCCTTTGAACAAGCCCGTTTGCGCATTGGGCTGGGCGGGAGGTGATTGGAGATAAGCCGCAATTTCTTCCTGTGCCTGACGCTTTTGCGAACGGAAGCGCAGCGGCTCGAGTTGATTGAGCTTCACATCCCGCAGGAAGAACGCTTCCGGGCCGAACAGCTCAACAAATTGGCGGGGTGAGCTGACATGATCATATAAATATTGATCGGAATAGGTGTAGTAAAATTGATCGGCTTCCGCGCCGCGGAGCTTGCCGTAAAAAATGAGGCTGCAGATCAGACATAAGCTCAGGCAGATCAAAACGCCGCGGACAGACTTGTTCCGCCGGGCCGCGTCTTGCTTTGGCTGCGGCCGCAGCTGCGTTAAAAGCAGAAAGATCACGATCAGCGCGATCAGAAACCGCCAGTCTTGAGGCAGTACGGCGCTGAACCCGGCGCCCAGGTTTTGCGTGGCTTCGCTGCGCAGGCCGACAGCGGTCGATAAAAAGATATACTGGCCGAATAAGCGGTAGTATAAGCTCTGGCCGGCAATGTAGAGAAAATACAACAAGGCGCAGAGACCTCCGGCAAGCTTGTCCCAGGGCGCCCGCAGTCCCCAGATCAGACTGTTGACCAGCGCCGCCAGCGCGCCCAGCATCCAGTCGCCATAACCGGCTGGTGAAAAATAAGAATAATGAATGCTGATGAGAAGCAGGGTGATTCCCGCGCTGAGAATCAGCTTGTAGGCCAGCGGGGAAACCGTTGGCTTCGATTTCTTCATTTTCATGGTGTTCCCTCTTTCCTTTATTCAGAATTTCCAGAGCTTTAGTTTACACAAAAAGAGCCGGGAAAAAAACAGACAAATCTACGGGGATGACTAAAATTCCAGCGCGGAAACAAAAATAAAAAATCCGGCTTCCTCAGGAAGACCGGATCCTATCGTAAGGACAAAAACGTTTATTGCGCGAGATAATCTTTCATCGAATCCGTCATGACCACGGCATATTCACCCGACATGACACTGTCGGCGCCGGCGGGAACCTGACCGGGATCCATGACCCACATGACCTCGATCGGCTGATCGGGATAGGTCTGGCGGAACCGCTCGATCAGCGCCAGGCCGTCTTCGTAGCTCATCGTGAACAGCGCCGTTGACAGCGCGTCGGCGTAGCCGGAATTTTCCGTGACGATCGTGACCTGATGGTAATAGGTCGCCGGAAACAGTGTCTGCGGGTCGCCCGCCTTCAGCGGATCCATCTTGTCATTCAGCGCCGCATCCGGTTTGTCGATCGCATCAAAGGTTACCGGCACATCATTATTCTGCATATACTGAATAAACAGCATTGCGTGATCCCGCTCCTCCTGAGCCTGGATCTGGTACCAGTTTGCAAAGCCGTCCAGGCCCTGCTCTTTATAGAAATTCGCAAAACTCAGATAGAGATATGCGGAATAAAATTCCTTGTTTACCTGCGTATTTAATAACTCAGAAACTTTTTCATTTAACATTGCCAAGCATCTCCTTTTTACTTTTTAACTAGTATAACACCGTCTCACCATAAATTCAAAAAAATTCATCCAACAGAAAAATTTCTTTTGACTTTTTCGTTTCTTTTATGTTAGACTACTTTTTGATTTTTGAAGACAGTTCAAAAGAAACCAACAACGTGCAGTATCAGAAGCGTAAGTCCAGTTGTCTGATGCGGGCGCGTTTTTTTGTTGCAATTTTTCATTTTCAGGAGGGAAAACAATGCCACAGACAAAATTTCAAGATATCGTTTTTACGATCCTTATGGTACTTATCTTTGTATACGTTATGACTTTCTATAATGCCGGTCTGGAGAGAGATATCACCCTTTCCACCTTTGGCTATGCCCTGACCCATATGTGGCCCGAGGTCATCGGCGCTTTCATCGCCCAACGCTATATCGCTTCCCCCGTTGTGAAGCGCCTGGTTTCCCGGCTCTTCACTCCAGGAGAGGATAAACCTATCTTCATCATCCTCGCCACTGCCGGATTTACTGTTTCCATGATGGCTCCCATGATGACCCTGTACGTCTCCATCTATCACATGGGAATTACTCCAGGGCTTCTGGACCACTGGCTTACCAAACTGGTGCAAAACTTCCCGTTTGCGCTCTGCGCCCAGGTCTTTTATGTGGGACCGCTGGTACGGCTGATTTTCCGTACCCTATTCAGAAAACAACTGGCCATGCAGAAGCACACTTCCGCATTAGTCGCATAAACACGCTGAATGATATATTTTCATCCTTTTTTACAGTTGACCTCTCCCCGGTATCCGGTGTTATAATATGATGCCAGGGGATATCCCCCTGCATATGCGAATATCTTTTGAAATAGTTCTGTCATGAGAGGAAGCTGTATATGAGTACATTAAAAAAATTTATTCAATATTATAAACCTTATAAAGGCGTCTTTTTCCTGGACCTTCTGTGCGCCACCTTTATCAGCGTTGTGGATCTTCTATACCCCCAGTTTCTAAGAAGCGCCATAAACGGGCTGTTTACCCGGGGCACAGAGGCCATCCTGTCCGCACTCCTTCCCATTGCCATCGGCCTTTTCATCATGTATGTTCTCCAGAGCCTCTGCAAATACTACATCAGCTACCAGGGACATATGATGGGCGCCCATATGGAACGGGATATGCGGGCAAAGCTTTTCGACCACTACGAGACCCTTTCTTTTTCCTACTATGCCCAGAATAATTCCGGACAGATGATGAGCAAGCTGGTCTCTGATCTTTTCGACATAGCAGAGTTCGCCCATCATGGTCCGGAAAACCTGTTTATTTCCCTGATCAAGATCGTAGGATCCTTTATTTTCCTGTTCATGATCAACTGGCAGCTGGCAATCCCGCTGTCTGTTCTGGTTCTCTGTATGCTGGTATTTTCCATCAGCCAGAATAAACGGATGCAGGCCACCTTCCTGGATAACCGCCGTAAAATCGGGGACGTCAATGCCAGTCTCCAGGATACTCTGGCCGGGATCCGCGTTGTGCAGTCCTTTGCGAATGAAGATATTGAGCGGGAGAAATTTGCCAGAAGCAACCATGGCTTCCTGCTTTCCAAGGACGCCAACTACAAATGCATGGGTGACTTTACCGGAGGAAACCTGTTCTTCCAGGGTATGATGTATCTGGTAACTTTCGTCTACGGCGGCTATCTGATCGCCCACGGACGAATGGATGTGGTAGACCTGTCCATGTATGCGCTCTATATCGGCATCTTTATCAGTCCGATCCAGATCCTGGTAGAGCTGATGGAAATGATGCAAAAGGGTATGTCCGGATTCCGCCGTTACCTGGACGTGATGGAGACCGAAACAGATATCAAAGACGCTCCTGACGCACAGCCGCTCACCGATATCCAGGGAAATGTTTCCTACAAAAACGTATCTTTCCACTATCCGGATGACGACGCACCGGTCCTGGAAAATGTATCCTTTGAGATCCCCGCAGGGCGTTCGATCGCTCTGGTAGGGCCGTCCGGCTCTGGAAAATCCACCATCTGCAATCTGCTTCCCCGGTTCTATGATGTAACCGGCGGCCAGGTGCTGATTGACGGGAAAGATGTCAGGGGACTGACACTTTCCTCTCTTCGGAATCAGATCGGTATCGTCCAGCAGGACGTCTACCTGTTCTGCGGAACCATCAAGGAAAATATAGGCTACGGCAAACCAGGCGCTTCTATGGACGAGATTATTGATGCTGCAAAGAAGGCTAATATCCATGACTTCATCGAAAGTCTGCCTGACGGCTATGACACCTATGTAGGAGAACGGGGGACAAGGCTTTCCGGCGGCCAGAAACAGCGGATCTCTATTGCCAGAGTCTTCTTAAAGAATCCGCCGATCCTGATCCTGGATGAAGCCACCAGCGCTCTGGACAATGAGAGCGAACGCTGGATCCAGAAAAGCCTGGATACCCTGTCTCATAACCGTACTACCATCACCATCGCCCATCGGCTCTCCACGATACAGAACGCCGATGAGATCCTTGTGGTGGCAGACAACGGCATCGCTGAGCGGGGCACCCACGAAGAGCTGTTAAAGCTTGGGGGAATCTATGCACATTACTATCATATGCCTTCGGCTGAAACACCGGCCAGACAACAATAGCATTTGAACTCACAAGGCGGAGGACCTCCCTGGTCTTCCGCCTCTTTATTTTTCTTTCGTATCACCGTTTTTCTTTTTATTCTTCCTTCCACAGCCGCTCCAGGATCCCTGGGAAATCCACCTCCAGACTGCCGTCATAAATTCTGACAGGCACCCGGTCCCGGAAGGAATACATGGTGATCTCCGGCGCATCCTCGCCCTCAAACCAGTAGCAGATGACCTTTTCCCTCTTCCGGTCCACAATCCAATATTCCCGGACTCCGGCATTCATATATTTCTGCATCTTGACCCCGTAATCCCTTTTCCTGCTGGAATCCGACACGATCTCGATACAAAAATCCGGCGCTCCATAGATCCCTTTTCTTGTGATTCTTTCATTCCGGCAGATCAGTGCGATATCCGGCTGTACCATGGTCCGGTTGTCACAGTCAAGCTGTACGTCCAGAGGCGACGGGAGGACCCGGCAGGGACCCTTATTTTTATGAATATACAGTTTTATCTCAAACAAAAGCTCCGTAACAAGCTCCTGGTGTGTAAAGGTGGGTGCCTCCAGAAATATCAGCTCCCCATCGATCAGCTCTGCCCGCACATCCTCCGGCAGCTTCCGGTAATCCTCCACCGTATACTCGCCCTGTCTTTTTGTAAGATACGGAGTCACCGCTTCCCGGACTACGTCCGGAGGATTTCCATAAGCCGTGTCCCAGGATCCCCCCGGCACATTCCGGCTTTCCTCTGCACTTCCTGTCTCTGATCCTCCTGCTCCATACAAAACTCTTTCAAGCGCCTGCCAGGTCGCATAACGGGGCGATCTGGTCTCTCCGCTTAAGATCTTATTGATTGTTCCCACCGGTACCCCTGACAGCTGGGAAAGCTGCTCTGTAGTCATGCCTAATTCTTTTTTTCTCTCACTTAATTTTTCGTACAGCATCCAGATCCCCTCTCTTTTTCCTTTTTCTTATCATATCCCCTCTGTATATATTTGTCAACCGTTTTCGGATTTAATTACCCGTTTTATCCGTTTTTGAGTATTTATGTTCTTTATTCGCTGATGTAATCCAGATAATCTGCTTCACTTGCAAATAAAATATATGTTCCATCCACACATCCCATATAACCATTGCTTACAAAATAGCCCTTCATCATTGAAACCTTCTTTCTTTTTTATTCTGGCAGAAGACCTGCCGTGCTTACTTTTTGTTTCTATGGTTATAGTTTACCGTTCATGGTGTCCAAAAAACTTCCCTTCCACTCTTCCTTTCTAAATTTTTTTCTGATATGATTAAAAAAACACAGGAAATTCTCCATGGATAAACTTAAAAGAAGGCAGGTGCTTAAATGGCAAAAGGAAAAAATCAGAAATTAAAGCTTTTGTATCTGTTAAAGATCCTGATGGAGGAGACAGACGAGTCACACGGTCTGACCCGGCAGGAACTCTTAGATCGGCTGGCTTCCCACGGTGTAAATGCTGACCGCAAAACTTTATATACAGATTTCGAAGAACTCCGCACCTTCGGCATCGACGTCCTGTCCGAACGTCATGGGAATGACTGGTTCTACTATATCGGCAGCCGGGAGTTTGAGCTGGCGGAATTAAAACTGCTCGTGGATACCGTCCAGTCTGCCAAATTCATTACTGAACGGAAATCCCAGGCCCTGATCAAAAAACTGGAGAGTCTGGTCAGCAGACACGAAGCCGGACAGCTACACCGTCAAGTGCTGATCTCCGGGCGGATCAAGACTATGAATGAAAGCGTCTATTATAATGTGGACAAGATCCATGCCGCCATTAGCAGCGACTCCCGGATCCAGTTTCAGTATTTTCAATGGAATGTCTGGAAAGAAATGGTGCTGCGCCACGACGGAACCAGCTATCATGTCAGCCCCTGGGCGCTGGTATGGGATAATGAAAATTACTATATGGTCGGTTACGACTCTGCTTCGCAAAAGCTCCGTCATTACCGTGTTGACAAGATGTTGAATATCTCCCCGGACGGACAGAAACGGGAAGGACAGGAACAGATGAAGCATTTTGATATTTCCCGCTATTCCAGGCAGCTGTTCGGCATGTTCGGAGGCGAGGAGACGAATGTCTCCCTGGAGGCCAAACACTACATGGCCGGAATTCTCATCGACCGTTTCGGCAAGGATATTCCTATGATCCCGAAAGCGGACGGAACCTTTACCGCCCACGTCAATGTAGCTGTCAGCCCCCAGTTTCTTGGCTGGATCATAAGCCTTGGCAACGATATCCGTATCACCGGGCCGGAATCTGTCGTACAAATGATGCAGGAGGAAGCCAAAAGACTACTGAAACAATATGAAAAGGGTTCAGATGACTAAAAACCACGCTGTCAAAACATCGTAATACGAATACGGGCAGAGCCTCAAAAATCGGCTCTGCCCAAACTTTGTATTCGCATTATCTCCTTATTGCTTTTTCCTAATCGTCCAGTTTGATTTTCTCCTGCTCCCGCTCCGAACCAAAACTCCCTGTTCCTGTAAGGAAACAAACATACGGGAAACGGTTCGTTTTGATACACCAAGTTTCTCTGCATACCATGCCTGGGTTGCAGTCGGATTTTCTGCAATCATATTCAGTAATTTTTGAACAGTGCCTCCTTCTCTATTTAACGCCAAATCAACGCCATTTTTAACGCCATCAGTGCCAATGAACTCCGGTTCTCGCAGACCGGCGGCTTTTACCTTGCCGATGATTCTCGGAATACCGCTCCCCCAATGCTCGATCAAATTCATATAAGAAAATGCATAAGCAAGAGCTTCGTTACGAATCTGAGAATACCCCTCTTTCATACGCTCCAAAGTTTGTCCCATTGGCAATTTCCCTGAGGAAGTGATTTATAATCTGCTGTCATACACCTCAACCTTTATATTGCACTGAAACAATATGAAAAGGGTTCAAATAACTAGAAACCATGCTGTCAAGAATTCCTTGCTTTACTTTTCTTTTTTCTTCTCCGATAATGAAGACAAGAACCTAAAACATCTTAGCGCTGCGGAAGGGATGAAGTATATGAATATCGGAAATGCCATCACAGAAATACGGAAGACTCAAGGCCTTACCCAAGAAGAATTTGGAGCACTGTTTCATGTCACCAGACAGACTGTATCAAACTGGGAAAACGAAAAGAATTATCCAGACTTACAGATCTTAGTCAATATCAGCGATCAATTTAACGTTTCTCTGGATCAGCTTCTCAAGAGTGACCAGCAAATGATCCTACAAATCGACAAAGAACGTTCTCTGGGGAAACTCCGGCGCAAAAAGAAAATCATCGATTTCCTAAACGGTGCCGGAACCGGCCTTATCCTTGGCTGCCTATACTCGCCGGATACCTGGCGAAAGGCTCTGACAATCACCATTGCTGTCATCATGATCATTACCGGATACTGTCTAAAAACCAAATATGATGAAAAAATGGAAAAATATCTACAGTAAACAAAAAAACAGAGGATGTCGGATAGTACCGGGTTTTAATGCGCTGTGCCTTTCTTCATTCTTTGCTTGACGTTCAACAACTATGATGTTATAATTAACATTCACCAAATCACATATGGAATTAAACTTATTGAATTATAAATCCAACTTGTATATAATATGCATAGAAATATAGATATTTTCTGAATACGTTTTGTACTTGTAAAATTAATTTTTGGCCGACAAGGCCGCCCAAGAAAGAATACTTTGACCGACGAGGTCACTCTGGTCATTCCAGAGCGGGGTACGGTTAGCACCGTGCCCTTTTTATTTATCAAATTAAAAGGAGAAAACCTAATTGAAAGAGTATCTTAAAGCACAAAATCAAACCAATGCATCCATCATTGAAAATGCATTCAACGCCGATGAACTTGATCGTTTTTCAAAATCAGATTTTCGTTGGGTAATCAATAAAGGCAAACCTTTTCGCCAAAAGTCTGTGAAAAAAGGCGAAATATATCAATTTGAATTCGGGAAAAATTATACCCCTGAAATGTCTTATGAACACCGTGGACTAGTAATCGGTGTTAAACAAAAGCTGCTCTATGTTCTTCCAATATTCTCCTATGATCCACATAAACACCCAGATATTTACCATCCTAAAGATCATCCAGATTCCAAAAGCAATATGTTCTTGCTGAAAAGTCATGAATTTCCTTTTATCTCACGCGATTCTGTCTTAAAACTAAATGATATACGGACAGTCAGTGTCAACCGTATCCTCTACCAACAAAAAGGACGACTCTCTCCGGATTCTGATACATACAAACAAATCGAACATCTGACTCTACAGAAGTATTTCCCCAGTTTCTATCATGACTTCGAACAAAATCTTCAAACTATTGAGACGTTAACTAAGCAACTAGCGATAACCACAACGGATAAGGATGCGATCCAAACCGAAAATGAACAGCTTAAAGCTGAAATCAACTCTTTAAAAGAACTCTTATTGGATCAACAGAAAACCTGCCGGGAATAAACCTCTCTCCTGTTTTCCCTCTATCCCGCAGCTTTCCTCTGTTTTTTACGTCTGATCAACAGACCGATCACCAGTCCGATTCCTGCCGGCAGCGCCCATCCCAGTCCCTGTCCCGCCAGCGGGATCCACGTCTCCGCCAGCTCTGTCACTCCACTGATATGGAGAAATTCTTTCGTCCCTTCCGGCAGTGTCCGCAGGAAATCCACCATAGCCGCCACGCCGGTAAAGCCAAGCGTCCATCTAAGCACCGTCCCGTCATTGTCAAACCATTTCCCGCACAGTGTCAGAAGCACCAGTACGATTGCTAGCGGGTACAAAAACATCAGTACCGGCACCGCATAAGCAATGATAGCATCCAGTCCCAGGTTGGCCGTCAGAAAAGAGAGTGTAGCAAAGCCCACCGCCCAGGTCCGGTATCCCGGCCCGCCCGGAAACATTGCGCAAAAGGTCTCACTGCAGCTGGTCGTCAGTCCAATCGCTGTTTTCAGACAGGCCACCGTCACCAGTACAGCCAGGATCAGCATCCCGGCGCCGCCAAAATAATAATCTGCGATCTGCGCCAGCGCCTCTCCTCCGTTTGGAGCCGTCTCAAGCTGCCCTCTGCTCTGGGCTCCCACAAGTGTTACCAACAGATAGATCACCGCCATGAGAAGCGAACTGAAGATTCCAGCCTTAACGGTACCCCTGGCGATCTGTCCCGGCTCTTTTACCCCAAGCCCACGGATCACGTCGATCACCACGATTCCAAAGGCCAGTCCCGCCAGTGCATCCATGGTATTATATCCCTCCAGGAGTCCGGTGAAAAAGGCTCCTGATTCATAGGCGCTTTCCGGAACCATATCGCCCGGCGTCCCCATAGGCGCACTCAGCGCCCGGAGCACCAGGATTCCCAGCATCACCAGGAACACGGGATTTAATACTTTTCCGATCCAGGTCATGATTTCTCCTGGTCTCAGAGAAAAGAATAAAACCACCGCAAAAAACAGAAATGAAAATGCAGCCTGCCAGAGCATATATCCGCTTCCTGACACGGCATTTGCCGGCAGGATCCTCTCAATCCCCACGGTAAAAGAAACGGAAGCACATCGGGGCGTCGCAAAAAACGGACCGATTGTCAAATACAGAGCACAGGTAAAGAAAATGCCGAATTTCTTTCCCACTCTGCTGGCAAGTCCCTGCAGGCCATTTTCCCGGCTGATGCCAAGGGCTGCCACGCTAAGGAGCGGCAGCCCTACTCCTGTCACCAGGAATCCTGCCGCCGCCTGCCACATATTTCTTCCTGCCATCTGCCCCATGGATACCGGAAAAATCAGATTCCCCGCACCGAAAAACATACCAAAAAGCATACTGGCCACGAAAATTGTTTCTCTAAACGTCAACTTTTTCATATCTCAAATTTCCCCATTTTCTTTTTATTATAGTGACTTAGTCACAGAAACTCAATCCGAAACCTGGTATTCTTAACACAACAAACACAAAGAACATAAAAAGGAGGACAAAAATATGTCAGCTATCAATATTAATAAAGATAATTTCAGTCAGGAAGTTTTAAATTCCGAAAAGCCAGTATTAGTAGATTTCTGGGCCAGCTGGTGCGGCCCCTGCCAGAAGGTGCTTCCGCTGGTAGACGAGATTGCCAGAGAGCGGGGCGACATCAAAGTCTGCAAGGTCAATGTAGATGAGCAAAAGGACCTGGCAATGAAGTTCCGGATTTTAAGCATCCCCACACTTGCGGTATTCAAAAACGGAGAACTGGTCAGCCGTTCTACCGGCGCAAAACCGAAGGAAGAAATTCTGGAAATGATCTAGCAACAAATGATACGATGTCGGGGTCATAAGCCCCCGACTATGATGCCTACGGATTGTTCCGTGCTACGCACTCTCACAATTCTACCCAATATT
>OGXO01001931.1_pt1 | contig 10840 bp, 13 predicted proteins | sample 1576321 | NCBI WGS metagenome assembly OGXO01 (sample SAMEA3541568, study PRJEB24748) | human gut metagenome | biome: human gut; feature: human-associated habitat; material: faeces | place: China | collected 2012 | reverse complement strand
ATTCACAACTGAAAACGTTGAAGTCAAGCTCCCTGACGATTTTGACAGTTGGACACCTCCTTTGTATTCTATACTCTTAGTATGTGCCGTTTCAGTCTCATTCTTTCAGTCTAAAAGCATTATAAAAGGTGACCTTAGGTCACCTTCAAGTGCTTTTTAACAATTTGTAACATTTTCGGCAGATTGCACAAAACTATTCTTTCACTTTACCTATAAACACCCCTGCATCCTTTGTAATCTTCATCCCCTGATCCGTTTTTTTCTTTACATAGCAAAAAAATTCCCGATATCGTTCCGGTATATACTGTCCCTGATTCCCGTGGCAGGACAAGATGTAAGAAATCAAGGGCTCCGGTTCCGGCACGATCAGACAGTCCTCATAGGTTCTCCATTTTATATCAGAAAAATAAGAGTTTAGAATCTCTGCTCCATTTTCCCTGCCAAACTTCTCATACAGCTTATCTGCCGCCAGCACAATGTGCTCGTCAAACTCCTGCACCAGTTCGCTGACCTCTTTCATATGGTCATTTCCATAGGTACTGCACACCAGCCGCCCTTCCGGCTTTAACACTCTCCGGATCTCGGCTAATGCTTTCTGCAGATCATCGCAATAAAACAGGACATGGTTTGCCACCACCAGATCGAACGTATTCTCCGGATAAGGAATCTGCTGGCAGTCCAGAACCTGAAAATCAAATCTGGCATCTTCCGTCCCCAGCGCACGTCTGGCATCCCTCAGCATCCCTTCTGAAACATCTGATAACGTAACCTGAATATCTGCCGGCAGTCGATTCTTATTCTGCAGCCAAAGCGTCCCATCTCCACATCCTACTTCCAGTATCTTCATCCCCGAATGGATCTGACACTGTTCATAGATCCAAGGGAACCATCCCTTCGGATTCTGTGCATACAGACTGTGAAGGCTGATCCTGGAGGAAATATTGGATGCATTCTGGTACTGGTTTTTCAGACTCTGCTCCATACCAGTCAGATGGATCAGATTCAGCATCCGGCTCCAGTCCACCGTATGCTCCTCCTGAATGGATTCTGCGGTATCCTTAATAGCCTGCTCCACCAGCTGCATCTGCTCAATCCGGTCCTGCACTAATTTCAACTGAATTTTTAAAGAATCCAGCATAAAATGATAATCCGAATCCGCCACTGTCATCTCCCGGATATCATCCAGAGAGAAGCCCAGATACTTCAAAAGAAGGATCTGCTGCAGTCTTGCAAAATCCTCGTCCGTATAGAAACGAGCCCCCGCTTCTGTCACAAGCGAGGGCTTCAAAATATTCTGTTTGTCATAGTAACGTATGGTCCGGAGCGTCACGCCCGCCATGCGGGCGAACTCACCGGAGGAATAATAACCTGGTTTTTTCATAATATCATCTCTCAGCATTAACACTCTGCCTGATATTCCTGCTGCAGTTCTTCTGCCAGGTATTCATCGCTCATGCAGTGCATATCAGAAACACCCTCCCGAACCAGCCGATACACATCAGAATGGTAGAAGAAATCTAATGCCGTATCCAGGGAGATGCCCTGCCTCCTGGCAAAACATTCGATAACACGGCTGTATTTTTTTTGAAGCAGGATTGGATTAGCCTTCATATCCTTTCACTCCCTTCAAAGTGCAAATGTCTTAGTGCTTTTTCCGTTCGAAAACAAATCTGCAGATTTGGCTTCTCATAACGCAGACGGTTAATTGCTTCTTTCTTATCAATCAGTCCATCAAAATACAATTCCACAGTGTTAAATACCCTGTCGTTTGCAACGCCTCCAACTATAAGGTCATAGTCCGTCGTGTCTTTCTCTCTACGGCAGTTTAGAATAAACTCCAGCCAATCTTCAGAATAGGAATCAAACTTCAACACTTTCAACTCGTCTTCACAAATTTCATCAAACACATAACGGGAAATAACCCCATCTCTTCCACGACGTTTGAACTTGCCACACCACTTTACTGCCTGTTCATATAGAGGCGTGACATAAAAGCCTCGTCCAAAATCCACATTGGAACGAGAATGAACCAAAGCCGGTTCTGTAATCTCCAAAAAGGAGCCATGATATAGAATCAAACTTCCACGCCCCTTTCTTTCATCACATCAAGAAGTTCTCTCACGATATATTCCCGGCTCTGGGTATGCAGAATTTCATATTCCGGCACGATATAATCATTCAGAATATTGCTTTTCTCAGTAAATGCCTGGTACACCCGTTCTGCATCTATGCCAAGTTTTTCGGCAACACTTTCAATACAAAACACAGCAAATTCCAGTTCTCTGGAGTTTTTAATTTTCTCATCCGGCATCCCAATCATCCTTCCTTAATTCTCTCCTGCTTCGAAACCAGTTCAAAGTGACCGATGAGTCTGACCATTTTTTGCAGTCATATATATGTCCTTACACATTCGTTTGATGCCGCTTCCCATCATAATATTGTACGGCATAACCAGCCCATCCGATATAATGACATCCCGGAAGGGAATAAATGTAGCTTCCACCAGAAGAGGCATTGGCGCACCGTAAAACATTTCTTCCCAGCTTGATATGATTCCACTGACCTGGTAAACTTTCTCCTGTTTCAATTCTTCTGTACCCCATTTACAGCATACCACTGTTCTGTCGGTTCCGAAAAATATACAACAATAACATTATCACTCTCTATAATTCCATTTTCCTCAGGCCACACTTCCATATCTCCACTAAGTGCTAATGCTTCGTTTATTTGTGCTTCATTTGGTGTCAACAGTTCAAATCCCAATGTCTGAATAAAATCTCTCATACGATAATTATTTCCGTCATCCCATTCAAATAAAGATCCCCCTATCGTACCAGCTTCTTCTATCGGAATTGGATCCATTTCCTTACGGCCAATAAAAACCACCGGCTTTTTATGATAATCCATACCTTCTCTCTGTATATCATACATCACCTGATTTGCCAACTCTTTATCATATTGGTAAACAATATCGGCTTCATAATATAACATATTCATATTTCTCGCATTAAGGAACAACAGGTAACTACTTATAATAATACATAATTGCTTCCAGAATACACTTTTTACATAAGTCAAAATCAGCCATAATTCCACAGCGCCAGCTAAAGGAATCGCCAAAAGCATTCTTCCATGTGTTTTATATGTTCCCAACAATACATACAAAATAAAAGGCGCGCACACTAAGGCAACTCCATAAAATAACAACAGGCCCCTCTTTCTCCATGTTTTTTCAGCAAAGAGTCTGGTACTCCCCCATATAATAAAGGAAATAGTTATAATGCCTATTACAATTCCTCCATAAATCGTTTCATCGTATATTGTGATTCCAAAAGAAACCCTCACAATATTCGCCAAAGCTAAAAACAACGCTTTCCATATACTTGTCTCTTCAAACCATCCGACATAATTCTCAGAGAGATAACCTGCACTTCCAATGATAAAGGTAATAAGCAGATTAATTGCATAATACAGAATAATACTGATTACACAAACTACCGAAAACACCCCCGTCTTTTTCCACAGATTTTTCTCCTGACACATAAATCCCGTCAAACAATACGCCACAACAACCGTTACAAATACGCAGATATAAGCCTGGTATATACTAAAAGAAAACACAAGCAATACGAGCGCCAAGGCATATGCTCTTCTATCTTTCCTTTCAAAGTTTCCACACAAAAGCAACATTGAAATGGAACAGGCAAGCATCCCTATGGAAATCTGAAGGTTAAACTGTGAAAAAGCAAATATTTCTCCCTCCACAAATGGAACCGAAGAAAAATACGCAAGGAAAAAGAAAAGCGGAACAATCTTCGATTCATTATCTTTTCGACTAAAGAGGGCAAAACTAAAGACAACTCCCGCCATATACCAAATCACGACAGACAAGAAATCCCATAAAAACGGGGCGAATCTTCCATAATCCGTCAGGAAGAAATTCAGAAACTGTATGCCAAATCTTCCCTGCAGAAGCCATAGTAGAGAATTTTCATTTTCCAATATCCAGGTTTCTTCGTCAATGCCTATTGTATGATTCGTCAGAAAAAATCCAAAACAAATCAAACTAAAAAGCAGCGCTAATAAAATCGGTTTTTGATACTGTTTGCAATATTCTTTCATACCTCTTCCCCATTTTTACTTTTCTTAATCGTATTTATTTCCTCTGAAATATCATCCGTTCTTTCGCTGATGATATATCTTGGTCTTCCCTTTGTCTCCAGATAAATCTTACCAATGTATTCTCCAATCACTCCCAGGCTGATCAGCTGCACACCGCCAATAAAGCAGATAATACTGGTGGTACTTGCCCAGCCCTGGATACTATATCCCATAAAATGCAGAACCACCGACCAGATCACACCGATAAAACTCAGCAGTGAAACCAAGATTCCAAACACGGTGATCATTCGGATCGGTTTAATACTCAGGCTTGTGATACCATCAAATGCCAATGCCAGCATTTTAGACAAAGGATAATGACTTTCTCCTGCCAATCTCTCCTGTCGTTTATAATAAACACAGGTGCTTTTAAAACCAACCAGTGGAAACATGCCTCTTAAAAAAATATTTACCTCTTTAAAATTTTTAAACTCCTGTAATACTCTTGCTGAAACCAGGCGGTAATCTGCATGATTATAAACAGTCTCTACCCCCATCCAGGTCAATAATTTATAAAATCCTTCCGCACTGGTTCGTTTAAAAAAGGTATCCGTTCCTCTGTCATTTCTCACGCCATAGACAATCTCACTGCCATCCATATACTCTTGGATCATAAGATCCATGGCATTGATATCATCCTGCCCATCACAATCAATAGAAATGGTTATATCCGCCCTGTCTTTTGCTTCCATCAGCCCTGCCAGAACGGAATTTTGATGACCTCTGTTCCTACTCTGTGAAATTCCTTTAAAATGTTCGTCACTTTTTGCCAACTGTTTTATGATTTCCCAGGTCTTGTCCTTGCTTCCATCATTCACAAACAAGATTCTGCTTTCTTCTGAAATCATGTCCATTTGAATCAATTCGTACAATTTCTTTAGAAAATCCTTACTTGTAAGCGGCAAAACCTCTTCTTCATTGTAGCAGGGGATCACCATATACAATATAGGTCTGGGATCGCTACTTTCTCTTTCCATAACTCTTCCCCTCTTCCTGGTCTGCAAATGCAAAAAACCGCTGTCCTATATAGTTAAAACCAACAAAGAATATCATGCCTACCAACATAGACAAATTATCCTGCACTTTCTGGCTGCTGTTTTGCAGCAAATAATAAACCACAGGTTTGGCAATTCCATATGCCAGCAAATAGCAAACAACAATATTCACGATAAACTTAATAACAACGGATATGCTTTTACTCTGATTCTGAAAAGTAAAGTGCTTATTTAGAAAAAAGCTTAAAATACTTCCAACAATATAATTGGCCGCAGAGGAAACCCAGTAGCTACAATGCAGGAGATTATACATTGCAAACATGACCGCAGATCCTAAAAATGTATTTGCAATCCCTACGATGACAAATTTCAACAATGTCCGATCAAATAAACTGGACCATTTCATTCTAATTTGTACTCCTTAATATATAGTTATCAACATTCTTCCAAAAAAAATCTCTTATGCTAAAATGTGTACTACTTAAACACCTTCGCCAACCACCTAATAAACAAAATCACATACGCAGCAAAGACGACTGTAACAACGAATGTTTCCACATCAAACCGGTGCGTAATCGTCCGAAGCGCCAGTGTGCCATCTATTTTTTCGCCTCTTACAGAAAACTCTGAATCATCCTGTGCTCCCTGCACATCGTATACAATCACAGTCCCTTCATCCATACTCTGACTAACCGTAAATTCCAGTGTATATTTCTGATCTTTACAACCACTGATCCGGTCAAACTTCAAAGCAAAATATTTCCCTAACTTCAGCTCTTCTAATGACATCTTACCTGAAGCCACTTCCTGTCCCTCGTTATCCTTCAACATATAGGATACTTCTTTTTCTGCCGGCTCTCCTGTCACCGACATTTTAATATTAATGCCGTCCAGAAAATCTTCTTCGGAAACAAAAGATTGTATCAGCGTATCTCCTTTTGCAAGTTCAACAGATATATATTCACTGGAGTCTATCTCCCGGTCATAGATGCCGTGATTTTTATCTACAACCGCATATAAACATGTAAATGCTATTAATATTAAAGCAAATATACTCCATCCTATTTTTTTCTTCATGCTATATTACTCCTACCTCTGTTAATATGCAGTTCTATAAATTTCTGCAACCTCTTTACATTCTCCAAACATCTTTACGTTCCCGTGTTCCAGCCATACAGCCTTGTTACACAGACCTTCTACCTGCTCAATACTGTGGGACACAAACAATAAAGTAGTCCCCTTCTCCAACATCTCGCCGATACGTTTATGACATTTTTCCTGGAATCGGAAATCACCTACGGACAACACCTCATCACAGATCAGTATATCCGGTGTACCAATCGTTGCAATAGCAAATGCAAGCCTGGCGATCATTCCCGAAGAAAAATTCTTTACCGGCACGTCTATGAAATCCTTCAATTCTGAAAACTCCACGATCCCATCATAATAAGATTCCATCTCTTCGTGAGAACGCCCCATCAGGGCGCCATTCAAGAAAATATTTTCACTTGCAGTCAGATCATAATCGAATCCAGCCCCCAGCTCAATCAAGGGAGCCACCTCGCCTCTGACTGCCACACTTCCCTTTGTGGGCTTTAAGACCCCTGCAATAATCTTAAGCATGGTACTTTTCCCACTTCCGTTCAATCCGATTAAACCAAGCGCATCCCCTTTTTGTATCTGAAAAGACACATCGTTCAATGCCCAAAATTCGTTCGTTGATATCTGACTTTTTAATGTCTTGATAAAATATTCTTTTAAACTGTCCACCTTTTCCGAGGCCAGCCGAAAACGCATAGATACATGATCGACACTGATAATATCCATATTTTCCATTCCTGCTTCTCCTATATATCCAGGATAAATGTATCCTGTCTCTTATAAAATACGTAAAGACCTGCCGCCATAACTACAACTACTTCTATTGCCGCCAGCAATATAGAAGTAACCGAAGGCACTGTATTATTCATCATCACATCCCTGAACATCATCAAAATATTCGTAATCGGGTTCAACAACACAATTTTCTCCAGCCATTCCGGAAGAATAGACATTGGATAAATCACTGGTGTCAGATACATCAACGCAGTAACAAATACGGAATACAAATGCATGATATCCCTGAACTTTACAGTAATTGCAGCCAGTAATATTCCCACTCCCAACGAGAAAAACACGATAAAAAATAACGGGATCGGCACCAGCAGCACTGTATAATGAAGTTCCACCCGCATGGCCAGCATAACAAAAATCAGCGCAGTAAAGGATGCCAGAAGGTTAATGGAACTGGAAAAAATGCGCGAGAGCACAAACACATACTTAGGCACATAGATTTTCTTAATCAATGGGCCATTGTCAATGATTGCTCCCATAGCACTGGTTGTGGCCTCATTATAAAAATTAAAAATCAACTGACCACTTAACAGATAAACCGGAAAGTATTCGATATCAAATTTGAACAGATTAGAAAACACTACCGATAATACAACCATCATAAATAACGGGTTTAAAATCGTCCAGAAAACACCCAGGATAGATTTCCTGTATTTTGTTTTGATATCTCTCATAATCAGCTCATTTAATAATGGCCGAAATTTTATAAAATTCTGTATATAAGTTGACACTGTGCAACCTCCATTTTATCTATAAATATAAATTCAAAATTTCCTTTGAAACCACTTCCCAGTTTCTCTCTTCCGCAGTCCTTCGCCCATTTTGATATAGGGTTTCCTGCAGTTCTTTATCTGTGCAGATCCTTTCCAGCCGGCACTTTGCCTTCTCCAGATCTCCTGCCGGATATAACAGGCAGTTATATTCGTCCTGTAAATATTCTGAATTACCACCATTCGGCACCGCAAGAACATACCCGCCGGATGCCATCATCTCTAATGGCGGATAAGAAAAACTTTCCAGCAAACTGGTTTTTACCAAAATATCACAAGCCTCATAGACGGCCGGCACCTTCTCATAAGGTACTTTATGAAGGAACTTGTCAATCCGGTACCATTCCTTGGGCTGTGCATTATAAGACATATACCATACTTCATATTTCTGTGGATCTAAACTATTTGTAATGCGAAAAGACTCGTCCACATTTTTATAGTCTACTGCGCAGTCTCCCTCAATCAAAATACGGATTTTCCCATCCATACTTCTCTTTCTGACCGGAAAGCATTCCGTTTCCAATCCATTCGGTGCATACAGCGCATCCTGTCCATATTCCTTTTTCAGCCAACTCTGACACCATCTGGATATGGTAAGGAATTCCACACGATTATGTGGCATATAGGTTCTGTTCGCCTGTACTCTCAACGGATCTCCTTCCTCATAAAAATCCGTCTCATAATTCTGAACCAGATAACATCTCCGTCCCATATTGGGATACCGTTCCACAATAGGCAGAGTGGTCCACATGGTAGCCACACCACATCCGATATATCCAGTTATATCTGTATGTTTCAGACTAAGCACCGGGAATCTGCACCCTTCAAAATCCTGCCATCTAGCTGGATTATCCAGGGTAAACAGCATGACATCCTGTCCATTTTTTTGAAGCATTGCCGCATGTTTCAGGGCTACTTTCATGCCGCCACTGATCTCAAGGCCAGGCAGTACAAACCCATAATTCTCCGGTATTTCTTTTTGGAGTACCTGTGTAAAGCCCGCCGCATTCTTCACAGTCGTACAGTGCTCACGGCAATATTGATATGCTTTCTCTCCAAGCCTCTCTCTGTATTCCCTGTCTTCTATCAGGCGCACCAGAGCCTTTTTCCACTCCTGTCGATCCTGACATAGTATACCATTTACTCCATTCTCAATGCAATCATGAAATGCTCCTACATCACTGGCAACAGTCACAACTTTCACTAAAGCGGCTTCCACCCATTTATTTTCAGATTTTGCCCGGTTAAAGATCGTATCTTCCAGCGGAGCCAGATTAATATCTGTCTGCGCGATCATTTCCGGAAGTTTTCGCCAATCTCCAAACGGGAATCTAAGAACACGATCCTTATATTGATTCAGTTCTGCTGGAAGATCCAGTTCTCCCGTCAGACATAATTCCGCCTGAGGATATTCCTCCAATACTTCGATAAGTACAGGCAGAATCATTTCCACATCAGCATTATGCGTGATACTTCCGCTGAAATACCCCAGCCGTACCGTGTTGTTATTCTTTTCTTTCACGGTCGAATTGGCCTGTCTGGACAAAGCAACCATTTCTTCTGACGCCGTATTTCGATTAATTAAAACATCCGGGACATGCTTCTTCAGTTCCTCTGCCAGACAATTCGTAGTTGTAATCGCCATATCACAGAGCCTAAGCAGACGTCCCATATTTTCTACATTCTCGTCATATGCAGCTTTATCTGTCTTGCTCATCTGCCGGACATAAGGAATCTGATCCGTATATTTCGTATCAATCACCAGATCATCAATGTCATAAAAAACTTTCTTGTTCAGCTTTCTGGCACCCGAGAGATGACCGCGCGCATCCGCCGCGACCATGATCTCGCCGGCGTGCCGAAGATCGAATTCGGTACTCCCGACCAACTGTTCGACCGCGTGCGTAAGGATATCGTCGACGATGCGCAAGGAGAGACCCCGGTGTTCAAGGGCGAACTGTACCTTGAACTGCACCGTGCCACCCTCACCGCCCAGCAGGACATGAAGCGTGGCTGCCGCCAGGAGGAGTCGATGCTGCGCGTCGCTGAATACCTGTGCGCCGCGGCCCGCATCAAGAACCCGGACTATGTCTATCCGCGCGAAGAGCTGGACCGTATTTGGAAAACGCTGCTCCTGAACCAGTTCCACGACATTCTGCCCGGTTCGGCCATCGCATGGGTACACCGTCAGGCGCGGGTCGAATACGCGCGTGACGTCGCTCGGCTGAACGAGATCGCCCTTGAAGCCGGGCGCGCGATCGCAGCCGTGGAACCCGATGACGCAACCATAACCGACGCCGTAATCGCCCCATATTCCCGCCAAGCCTGTGAGGCGTGGGTGGTACGCCCGGCTTCGAGCCGAGCCGAAGCGGGAACCGCATCCATGGCTCGGGTCACCGTTACCCATGACGGCGATGCGATTGTGCTCGACAACGGCCAACTGCACGTGCGCATTGAAGCCGACGGCACCGTTTCGTCAATCGTCGATCAGCGAACCAATCGTGAACTGGTGCCAGCCGGCACCCGACTGGGCCGCTACGAAATGCTCAAAGACGAACCCTTCCACTGGGACGCCTGGGATATTCAACGCGATGCATTCCTCACCGCCAACGCGCTCAGCGAGGCATCGATTACAAGCGTGGATGAAACCGCCAACGGTGGGGCCGTCGTGCATGCTGTCACTCGCGCGAAGGGCGTTGAAATTCGTACGGGCATTGCCTTAAGGCCGGGCTCCGCCACACTGGACTTCACCGCCGATGTGGACTGGCATGCCGTCGAACAGTTCCTCAAAGTGGATATGCCGGTCACCGTGCAAGCGGTGAACGCGCAATATGAATGCCAATACGGCCTGGTCGAACGCCCGATCAATAAGAACACGCGCAGCGATGATGCCAAATTCGAAAGCTGCACGCATCGCTTCGTGCGTATCGCCGACGCCGACTATGCCGCCGCTGTGGCCAACGCCTCCACCTACGGCTCCGACGCCACCCGTATTCGGCGATGTTGACACCCCGTATCCAC
>OGXO01001930.1_pt1 | contig 10840 bp, 5 predicted proteins | sample 1576321 | NCBI WGS metagenome assembly OGXO01 (sample SAMEA3541568, study PRJEB24748) | human gut metagenome | biome: human gut; feature: human-associated habitat; material: faeces | place: China | collected 2012 | reverse complement strand
GACGCACAGGGGGGTGCCAATCTCGTCCTGGCGGCGGTAGCGCTTGCCGATGGAGCCGGCCTCGTCGTAATCCACCAAAAACTCCTTGCTGAGCATGTCGTGGATCTCCTGGGCCTTGGGCCCCAGCTTTTTGGACAGGGGCAGCACGGCGGCCTTGAAGGGCGCCTGGGCCGGGTGCAGGTGGAGCACCACGCGGATGTCGTCCTTGCCGTTTTTATCCTGGCCCACCACTTCCTCGTCGTAGGCGTCGCAGAGGAAGGCCAGGGCCATGCGGTCGGCGCCCAGGGAGGGCTCGACCACGTAGGGGATGTACCGGGTGTTCTCCTCCTGGTCGAAGTAGGTCAGGTCTTTGCCGGAGTGCTCCTGGTGGCGCTTGAGGTCGTAGTCGGTGCGGTCGGCGATGCCCCACAGCTCGCCCCAGTCGGTGAACGGGAAGGCGTACTCGATGTCGGTGGTAGCGCGGCTGTAGAAGGCCAGCTCTGCGGGCTCGTGGTCACGCAGGCGCAGGTGCTCCTTCTTGATGCCAAGGCTCAGCAGCCAGTTCTCGCAATAGTCCTTCCAGTAAGCGAACCATTCCAGATCGGTGCCGGGCTTGCAGAAGAACTCGCACTCCATCTGCTCGAACTCGCGGGTGCGGAAGGTGAAGTTGCCCGGGGTGATCTCGTTGCGGAAAGCCTTGCCCACCTGGCACACGCCGAAGGGCAGCTTGCGGCGGGTGGTGCGCTGGATGTTGGCAAAGTTGACAAAGATGCCCTGCGCGGTCTCGGGACGCAGATAGCAGGTAGAGGAGCTGTCCTCGGTCACGCCGATGGCGGTCTTGAACATCAGGTTGAACTTGCGGATGGGGGTAAAGTCGTGCTTGCCGCACACGGGGCAGACGATATCCTCGTGCTCTGCAATGAACGCATCCATCTCGTCAAAGCTCATGGCGTCCACGTTCACCTCGGGGTGCTCCTCACCGATCAGCTTGTCGGCGCGGTGACGGGCCTTGCAGGCGCGGCAGTCCAGCAGGGGGTCCGAGAAGCTGGAGACGTGGCCGGTGGTCACCCAGGTCTGAGGGTTCATGATGATGGCTGCATCCAGACCAACATTATAGGGGCTCTCCTGCACGAATTTCTTCAGCCATGCCTTTTTGACATTGTTCTTGAACTCGACGCCCAGCGGGCCGTAGTCCCAGCTGTTGGCCAGACCGCCGTAGATCTCGGAACCGGGGAACACATAACCACGGTTCTTGCAGAGATTGACGATCATATCAAGGGTCTTTTCGCTCTGTTCCATTGTAGTACATCCTTTCCGTCCGCGGCTGGTTTGCCGTGTCGTTGTTGTATCGTTCCGGCAGCTTTCCCCACTGCCGGGCGTGCTTTTCAAAGGGAAAGCACAGTATCTTTACTGTACCATGTTTTGCTCCGCTTGTAAAGCCGAAAACCGGCCTGCTTTGGGGAACAGACCGGTTTTTGCACTTATTTATGGTATTTCATTCCTGCATTGATGGTGCAGGCACGGTAAATCTGTTCCGTGAGCACAAGGCGGGCCAGCTGGTGGGGCATGGTGATGCGTCCCATGCTGAACTTGAGTGCAGCGGCCTTTTTCACCTCATCGGACAGGCCGTGGGACGAGCCGATCACAAAGGCCACGTCTCCTGCCCCACTGTTTGCGCGGTCGGCAAGGAACTGCGCCAGCTCGTCGGAGGAGATCTGCCTGCCCTCGATGCACATGGCCACGATGGCAGCACCCTTGCGTACATTGGACAGGATGGCCTTGCCCTCCTTGTCCAGTGCCTTTTTTACCACGGCATCCGAGGCGTTCTTCTCCTCGATCTTTTCCTCCGGCAGCTCGATGATGCGGAAGGATGCGAAGGCGGCAAGGCGCTTCTGGTACTCTGCCACGCCCTCGGCGAAATATTTTGCATTCAGCTTGCCCACACAGATCAGGTCGATGTTTTGCATTGCAGTTTCCTCTTTTATATAGAAACGATTTAAAATTGTCTCCGCTTCGCTCTGACAATAACAGCGGAATTTCCATTTTCACGGGTGGGGTCGCTGCCGGAAAATGCATTTTTCCGCTGCGCGACGGCTGCAAGCCGACAGCAGCAAGATGCCGTTTGCCGTTGCAGCCTTTCTTGTGAAAAGGCAAATTGGAAAAATCCGCAGATTTTTCCAATTTGCAATCCTTAAAATCAACTTCCGCTGAGAATGGCAGAGCGAAGCGGAGCCATTTCGCAATAAAAAACGTTTTACAGCAGGCTCATCTGCTCGCCCTCGTCCTCGGCGCGGAGCAGCGCACCGGTAGCGGGCAGACTGCGCACACGGTAGCGGTGGGGGTTCGCCAGCTCCAGCGTGTCCGCAGGCACCACCGAAGCGATGGTCTGGTTCTTTTTCAAAGTAACCACTGCCACGCCCTGACTGTCGCGGGTGGCCTTGGCCGCGATCTGCGCCGTGCCAACCAGCAGCATCCGGCTGGCGCTGGTGCGGATGGCAAGCTCCGTTTCCTCCGGCAGGAAGAAGAGCTTTGCCAGCGGTTCCTTGTCGCAGTAGGCCTTGAGCAGCTTACGGCGGTTCTGCTTGGTGGCATAGGAGCTGAGCGGAATTTTCGCGCACCTGCCGCTGGCAAAGAAGAACAGCATATAGCCGCTGTAGTCGCTGGTGATCACCATGGAGAGCACGTTCTCGCCCTCGTCCATGCCCAGACGGCCCGGGATGAAAATGCCCATCTGGGCCACCTTGCCGTCCTCCAGCTCTGCCAGACGCACCTTGTACACCTGCTGCTTGTCGGTAAAGAACAGCGCCTCCACGTTGTTGCGGGTCTCGATCTGCTGCACGATCTCGTCGCCTTCTTTCAGCTTGTGGGCACCGGCGGTGCGCAGACCCTGCGGCGGGATCTTTTTGAAGTAGCCCTCGCGGGTAAAGAACACCGTCACGGGGTAATCCGGCGCTTCTTCCTCCTCGGAGCCGTTCTCATCCTCAGGCAGATCGTACAGGATCTCGCTGCGGCGGGGCCCCCCTTCCGTCAATGAACCTACACCACGTACAAATATTTTCGCATTGTCAGCTCCCGGTTGTCCACTTGCCTGCATGGAAGAAACTCCCGGCAACTGCCCTGCCAAAGAGTTAGTGACACTGGCACTAGGTGATTTCAGTAAAGCCTCCGTGCCGACACTTGATATAGCACCGGTCAATGTCGCTTTTTTCTGCACACCGTATGCAACAACCATTACTTCATCCAGACTTTGTACATTTTCCTGCAAACGTACGTTAATCCCCCTTCGGGAGTTCACCTTTATTTCTTGTGACTGGTAGCCAATAAATGAAACCGATAAAATTGAATTTCCATCAGGTACCGTAATTGTATAACGGCCGTCAATATCTGTGATAACTCCTGTGGAAGTCCCTTTCACTTGTACAGTAGCACCAATAATAGGTTCGCCACCCTCACTCGTAACAACCCCTGTTACTTTTATACTATTGTTCTGTTGTAAACCGAAACTTACCCACTCTTTGCCGGTGTCACTGCCCGACCAAATCCTACTCGTCTCTGCGGAATAACAAATCTCGCCCCACAAAGACGACCTGATACATACGGCGATAAATAAAACCTTCCGCATGCGACCTGTTAAGATGTTTTTCATACTTTGATAATATTAAATAGTTAAACAAAAAGCATCATTATAATTTCTGCTTAAATTTGAAAACCAGCGATTCATTTTTCAATCCTTTCGGCAGAGTTACTGTCACTTTGCCATCTTTCGTCCGATACTTCACGCTACGACCTGTTTGAAGCAATACCATCTTACCGGCAGGTTCATTTCCTTCCCATACAATTTCCTGCGGCAATTTCACATTGTCCGGTAGTGCATAGATAGCATACAGCGTCTTTCCATCTTTATTAGCCGTGAACCAGACATTCTCACTTTGATAGACAGGAGTAGTGCGTGTGTTGTAGATTGCTTCACCATTTATTTTCAGCCATTGACCTATCTCTTTCAAGCGCCGTATTCCCTCTTCCTCGATAGTGCCTTCCGGCGTAGGCCCCACACCCAAAACCAAAGAACCGCCTTTAGCCACAATCTCCGTGAGAATATTGATTACTTGAGCTGCCGATTTGTAAGGAGCGTCTTTCCACCATCCCCAATGATTGGTCAGTGTGATGCAACTTTCCCAAGGATGATCCAGTTGCTGCTTGGGAATAGTCAGTTCCGGCGTTTGGTAATTTTCGTTCCGTCCGGGCACAGTCCGGTCTACCGCTATCAATCCGGGTTGGTATTCGCGTGCCTTATCTATGATTTGATCCATCTTGATGTCTTCCTTGGGAGCCCTTACCCAGCCCCCGTCCAGCCAAAGAAGGTCTACCCGACCATAACGTGTCATGAGTTCATTGATTTGATTAGCCGTATATCCTTGAAAACGTTTCCATTTATCCGGATTCAGCTTGATGTCATAATTCACATTCCGGGTGGGCGTTGCCCTGTCTCTACTCCAGTAATCATTGCAATGCCAATCGGGCTTGGAAAAGTAAGCACCTATCATAAAGTCTTTCTGACGGAAAGCATCAAACACTTGATAGGTCACATCTTTTAAAGGATTGTTTCTAAATGGCCCTTTAGTTATCGAGAAATCAGTTTCCTTCGTGTCAAACATACAAAAGCCGTCGTGATGTTTGGTAGTGAAAATCATATATTTCATGCCGGCATCTTTCATAATGTCTGCCCATACTTCAGGAGCAAACTTGGTGGGATTGAAAGATTCGCTTAATCCCCAATACCATTTTTTGAAATCATCATAAGGCATATCACCGAAGATTTTAGTGCGGCGCGGAATAAATTTTTCTTCCGAACACAACAGCCACGACTCGAAAGTACCCGGTACGGAATAAAGTCCCCAGTGGAACAGTACACCGAATTTCAAGTCTCGCCATTGGTCTAATTTCTGCAGTACTGCCGGATCTGTCGGATATTCATAAGAGGTGGATGATTTGTGCACATACCCTTGATCTTTAATATCACTTTGCTGTGCACATACATTCCAGGAAAAAGAGAGTCCGAACAAAGCAGACAATACCACTTTCATGTTTTTCATTTTTCTCATACTTATCGTCGTTTTAGAGGTTTTAAATTCCACCACTAAGATATGAGGATTAAAATGAAAGGGTGTTTTGTATCATTTTTTGTTTGTCCGATAACTGCCAGAAGAGTGCTAAAAACTATCAAAGTTTTTTAGATTTTATTCAAAAGAGCCTCTTGGACACTATTTCCTCTGCTTTTTCACATAATCAGAAGGCATACAACCCATATATTTTTTAAAACTAGTAGAGAAATAAGACCGGGAGGCAAAACCTACCATGGCACTCACTTCCGATATGGAATAACGCCCGTCCAACAATAATTTGCACGCCATATTGAAACGTATTCGCCGAATAAAATTTGCCGGCGGTTCACCTGATATGGAATTCATTTTGTAGTATAGTGACGAACGGCTCATAAAAAGTTTCTCCGCAAGATCATCGGCTGTAAAGTCTTCATCAGAGATGTTTTCTTCCACAGTCTGAATAGCCTTGGTAATAAACTCCTCGTCCAGTTTATTCGAAGTCATTTTTGCCGCATCAATATCAATCGTGCTGGAATAATAGTATCTCAAACGCTGCCTGGCTTTCAGGATATTATTGATTTTTCCTTTCAAAAGATACATAGAGAAAGGTTTGGGGATATAATCGTCCGCACCTGCCTGAATACCCGCAGTCTGCGCCTCAAGACTGCCTTTCGCCGACAACAGAATAACCGGAATATGGCAGGTTTGCATGTTCTTCTTCACAATCTCACATAACTTAATACCGTCTATTCCCGGCATCATGACATCAGAAAGAATTAAATCCACTTTCTGTTCCTTCATCATTTCCAGTGCTTCTTCCCCGTTTCCGGCTATCAACGTGATATAATCCGATTTAAAATTATCTTTCAAATAATCAACCATTTCCTTATTATCATCCACCAGCAGGATAGTCGCTCTCCCTTCTTCTTCCATACCATCCGGTTTCTCCATGTCAGTAGAATCAACTGCAACCTCTTCCATGTAGGAAACATCCATAGGAGAATACATAGGTTCTGATAAAGTGAAGGTCGCTTTCGTGTCCTGTTTTTGCTCTTCAGCTGGAAATACGTGGATGTCTGCCGGCAAAATCACCCTGAATTCTGTGAATTTCCCGATTTCACTAGCGACCTCTATCGTACCCCTATGCTTGTCTATCAACAATTTCACCAAAGACAAGCCAATACCGGAACCTTTCTGATTATCGTCCACTTGGTAAAAGCGTTCGAAAATACGGGAAAGCTTCTCTTCTGGAATACCTATGCCATTATCACGTATCGTAAATCCGTAAACAGCCTCCTTCTTCCACAATGATAATGAGATTTCTCCACCGTCAGGAGTAAACTTAAACGCATTGGAAAGTAAATTCATCAATATCGTTTCCAAATACATCCTGTCGACAGGAAATAATTCATCTTTCAAATCCGAACGAAAATGAAAATTAATATTTCGTTTCCGTGCATTCTCTTTAAATAAATTGAATACATTCATTGTCATGCTCCCAACCGGCCCTGAAACTACATTAATAGGTAATGTTCCCGACTCTGCCTTCCTGAAGTCAAGTAGTTGATTGACAATGTGCAGTAATTTCTGTCCATTCTTATAAACATAAGACAATTTTTGCTGCACAGCGGGCTCGAAAGAATTCTTTTCGCCCAGCAATTCCTCTAACGGAGCTAATATCAGACTTAAAGGTGTGCGCAATTCATGAGACATATTAATATAAAAACGGACTTTCTCCTGGCTGATTTCTTCTATCTTATTCCGTTCGATATGCTCAATCTGTACCTGCATCCTCATCTTGGCACGAACAATAAAGAAATAAAATATAAAAACTAAAATACCGATGATAAAGAGGAAAAACAACGTTTTTGCCCACCATGTCTGATACCACATCGGAATAATATCAATAAAAAATTCCGCAGGGGTTTCAGCCCATTGTCCACTGTCACTACATGCCTTTACTTTAAAAACATATCTACCCGGAGACAAATTCCAATAGTTCACTCCACGGCTTCCTGCCCATGTAGCATAAATCCAATCCGAATCGTAACCTTCCAGCTTATAGGCAAACCTGTTACGGCTGTTTGACAGGTAGTTAATTACAGAAAAAGTGATTCTGAACATCTTGAGTTCCGAAGGAAAAGAGACTCCCAGCAACTTCCCGTTGTCAGCCTGATAAAAATCGACATCTCCGTCTTTAGCCTGCCTTATCGGAAGATTCTGTATGGACAATCCGGTTATCACTGCATTAGGCGTAAAAGGACTGCCGGAGAAGTGTTCGGGATTAAAAAAAACGACTCCATTCAAAGTTCCTAAAAAGAAAGTGCCGTCTTTTGAGCTACATACTGCCGACTGCATAAACTGATTGTTCGGCAAACCATCTTGTTTGATATAGTTGCAGAAATTCCTTTTATGTAAATCAAAACAGGAAAGCCCCCTGCTTGTTGTGAGCCACAACCTTCCTTTTTTATCTTCCAAAATACCGCTGATACAATCATTAGGCAAACCGTCAATCATAGAATAACGCTCCCATGAAGGAGAAGTCCCTTCTTTATAGCGGTACAATCCGGAAGAAGTGCCTACCCAAATGGCATGGCTACTGTCTTCATATACACACAACGCCTGTATCAGGCCAAGAGAATAAGCCCCTGCCGAATCAGCCATCACTCGCATTTCTCCGTCAGCACACATGTACAAGCTTTCTTCCGTGCCAATCCAGACACGCCGTCTTGAATCACGGAACAAGGTAGAGACAAGCACATCTTTCAGTTGAGGATATCTGATTGCCAAAGGATGCAAGGAGATTTGTCTTGTTTGATAATCAAAACGATACAAACCAGCCATCGAACCAATCCAAAGTGTACCATCGTCTCCATCCAACAACGAATAGCAACTATTTTCCAAGGATGCGGCACCGGGAATATCATAATTACTTATATGTCCGGTCTTGATATTCAAATGGCTCAACCCGCCGTTATGCATACCGATATAAACTGAACCATTTTTCTCGGGAAACACACATTTAATGTTATTCGAACGCAAGGAGCCGGCTTTGTTGCCTTTATCAGAATAACAAGTGAAATGCCCGGTTGTCCTGTCATAATGATTCAACCCTCCATCATTTGTACCAATCCAAAGATTATTATCAAAAGGGGCTTCCGCTATGCAACTGACGGTATTGTCACTCAAAGAATTACGGTAGACGGAATGTTGCAGGACACGAAAATCAGGAGCTAATACATGATAATAATTAAGCCCTCCGTGATAAGTACCTACCCACATTCCCCCCTGATGATCCCTTAGAAGAGAACGTACGGAATTATGCCCCAAAGAAGAAGAGTCTTCATAAGAAAAGCGATATTGCGAAATACTTTTTGTATCCGGTTGGAGAATCAGCAGTCCTTCTACCGTTCCAATCCATAATCTTCCCCGGTCATCCAGTTGCAAAGCCCGGACAGCATCAGAAACAAACTGTTTCGGATAGTTTTTCCGGCTATAATGCTCTTGAATCTGGAATCTTTCATTTACCAAATATACCCCGTTTGTCAAAGAGGCTAACCAACAATTCCGGGTTTTATCATCATAAATAATATTGGAGATTACTTCATTCTTCAGCTCTGGAAGCAACTGAACAATATTGCCATTACGAAAATAATAGAAATAAATGCCTTTTGAAGTTCCAAGTAATGCTCCGTCTCCTATAGCACGAACTGAATAAACATTCTTCCCCTCTAACTGGGAAAGAATGTTCATCTTGCCATCCGTTTTCTCAAAAAGCACTAATCCCCGGTTGGTTCCTAACAACAACTGTTCCCTGTCTGCCGGCTCTTCCATCGCAAACACCTGAACCGACTGATTACCCGGTAATGAGTAATTTGTAAAATCATTGCCTATAATATTATACCGGGAAAGTCCGACCATTGTCCCTGCCCACACAGTTCCCTTGCGGTCAGTATAAAGAGAATAGATGTAGTTATTCCCCAAACTGGCAGTATCGCCCAAAGATTTATAAAAAGACGCAAAACGGAAGCCATCATGCCAGTTCAATCCTTCAGTAGTGCCTACCCATATCTTATTGTTATGATCTTGAGTTAAAGCAAGCACTGTATTGTACGACAGTCCATCATCGACCGACAAACGTTTAAAACGAACTGGAGTCTCATCTGCCAATAAAGTAGACACCGGAATAAATTGGAAACAAATGGCTAAAACAATCAAATAACAAATTTGTATATATCGGTCTTTCATAAGTAATCACGGTTCAAGAACATTTTAACTAAAACAAAGATATATATTTCCAGCCACTTTTATCACATATACCCGTTAGCTTTAATTTCTTTATATCGTTTCAAAGCCTCCAGATAATAATAATCGGCATAAATCAATGGAGTATCGACTTCACTTTTGTGAGGGAAGCTACCCACCGAATGCATGAGAATAAATCCGTGATTCTCTCCTTCCCTTGCCAGGTATGTTTCTGAAGAAAGCTGTTTCAAGATTTGTCCGGCATAACGGAAATACTTCCGCCCTTGTTTTTTGTCCCCATAACCGCTTAATTCCAACAATGCGGAAGCTGTAATGGCAGCCGCCGAAGCATCGCGAGGTTCATTGGGAATGTTCGGAGCATTATAATCCCAATAAGGGATAAAATCTTTTTCGGACGGGCAATGGCTCATTATAAATTCAGCGATCTTATAAGCCGCTTTCAGATAGGCCTGTTGTTTTGTGAAACGATAACACATGGTATATCCATATACGGCCCAAGCCTGACCACGTGCCCAAGACGATTCATCATCATATCCTTGGTAAGTACCTTTCGACTCGACTGTACCATCTTCCGGCAAATAACTGACTACATGATAAGATGTCATATCTTCCCGAAAATGATTCTTCAGTGTGTTGTCGGCATGTGCTATGGCAATTTCCCGATACTTCGGATTACCGGTCTGCTCCGATGCCCAGAAAAGCATCTCCAGATTCATCATGTTATCAATAATGACAGGATAACTCCAATTGCCAAAGTCCCATGAACGAATCAATCCGACTTTCGGTTCAAAGCGCGTACAAAGGCTTTCGGCAGCGCGAACGAGAATCAGGCTGTCCGCTGGTTCCGGTTTTAGACGGATGCCCTGACCGTAACTACAAAACATCATAAAACCCAAATCGTGATTTTTCGTATAATACTGCATCGCTTCCAGACGGTCAGTATACAAACGTGCCTGTTTTGCCAATTCTTCCTTAGCTGTAAGTTCATACGCCAGCCACAGGCAGCCCGGAAAAAAACCGGAAGTCCAATCCGAAGGTTTTTCCAAGCGATATTTTCCATCTTTCAAAGAACGTGGAAAACAAAGGGTATCCGGTTCGTTTTTCAACTTTTCTGCCATATAGAGCAATTGATGTCCGGATGTATTCACCGCACGGTCAAACCATTTCATCTCATTTTCTTTCGGAACATTACAAGCAGCCAGGAAAATAATTCCTGTTGCCACCATTAGAAGTTTGCTATTCATTGTTTCAATCTATTTCTGTTATTACTTCTCCATATATTAGCAACAAAGGTAGACTAACTTACAGACATCGGTTTTACAAAACTCTTTTTTTATGTCCGTTTCCATATTAGTAATGTTTGATTTTGTACAAAAGTTGTCCGCTTTCAGATATTCATAATGGTGCATTAATGAATTATTTCACCACAGAGGACACGGAATTCTAAGACCTATGCAAATAATAGGCCTATAAAAAACAGTTAAAGAAGTTAA